>ERZ1026860.1713-NODE-1713-length-10599-cov-4.375095_pt1 | contig 10599 bp, 10 predicted proteins | sample MGYA00380160_ERZ1026860 | MGnify/ENA primary metagenome ERZ1026860 (study PRJEB33269, sample SAMEA4719796) | human gut metagenome | biome: human-associated habitat; feature: organic feature; material: feces | place: Cameroon | collected 2013-10 ... | reverse complement strand
GCCACAATGTATCCGCCGATGAAATGGCCGCCGGAGCCACCTATTTGAGCCTGATGAAAAACAATTTGGAAGCGTTAAAGGAGGCGCTGAACTGATGGCGCTGATTACCTGTGAAAAAGTCAGCTTTGCCTACGAAGGCCGCCCTGTGATTCAACAGCTGGATGTAACCGTTGAAAAGGGCGATTACCTGTGCATTGTGGGGGAAAACGGTTCCGGCAAAAGCACCCTGGTGAAGGGTCTGCTGGGATTGATCGCCCCCACCCAGGGACGGATCGTCTATGGCGACGGTCTGACACACGACCAAATCGGCTATCTGTCCCAGCGCACCCAGGTGCAAAGCGATTTCCCCGCGTCGGTATGGGAAGTGGTTTCCAGCGGCTGCCGGGGGCGCGGCCCTTTTTTAACCCGGGCCATGCGCCGTCAGGCAAACGAGCAGCTGGACGTGCTGGGAATTGCCGGTATCAAAAACCGCAGCTTTATGGACCTGAGCGGTGGCCAGCAGCAGCGGGTGCTGCTGGCCCGGGCCCTGTGCGCCACCCGTACCCTGCTGGTGCTGGACGAGCCTGTCACCGGCCTGGACCCGCTGGTCACCCGGGAAATGTACGATATTATCGCCCATTATCACAGGGAGCACGGCCTGACGGTGGTCATGATCTCTCACGATATGGAGGCGGCGCTGGACAACGCCACCCGGATTTTGCACCTGTCCCATCACGGCAGCTTTCTGGGCACGCCGGAAGCCTACCGCCAGTCGGAATATGCCCGGGGTTTTGTGGGAGGGGAAAACCATGATTGAAATGTTTCAAACCATGTTCAGCTATCATTTTATGGTGCGCGCCATGGTGGTGGGCGTGCTGGTGTCCCTGTGCGCGGCGCTGCTGGGGGTCAGCCTGGTGCTGAAGCGCTATTCCATGATCGGGGACGGCCTCAGCCATGTGGGCTTTGGCTCCCTGGCGGTAGCCACCGCTCTGGGCCTGTCCCCCATGGCGGTTACCATTCCCGTGGTGGTCATCGCGGCGTTTTTGCTGCTGCGGCTCAGCAACCGCGGCAAGCTGAAGGGCGACGCCGCTATTGCCATGATTTCCACCGGTGCGCTGGCGCTGGGCGTAATCGTATTGTCCCTGAGTACCGGCATGACCAGCGATGTAAACAACTACCTGTTTGGCAGCGTGCTGGCCATGAACGCCTCCGACGCAAAATGGAGCGTGATTTTGTCCATGGGGGTGCTGGCGCTGTTTCTGCTGTTTTACCGCCGCATTTTCGCCGTAACCTTCGATGAAACCTTCGCCTGCGCCACCGGCTTTCATGCCCAGTGGATCAATATGCTGCTGGCTGTCCTCACCGCCGTTACCATTGTGCTGGGCATGCGGGTCATGGGCGCCATGCTGATTTCCAGCCTGGTCATTTTTCCTGCCATTACCGCCATGCGGCTGTGCAAGAGCTTTCGGGGCGTTACGCTGTGCGCGGCGGTCGTATCGGTAGCGAGCTATTTTATCGGCCTTTGCCTCAGCTACCTGTTTTCCATCCCGGCGGGGGCCAGCGTGGTGGTGGTCAACATCTCTGCGTTTCTGGTCTTTTCCATGATTGGCAAAATGAAGCAAAACGCCAGAGCCTAGCTTGGCCATCCGTCAAAAACGGAGGAATTTTTCCCTTTCTTCCCTGCATTCCGTAGTAAGTTTATCAATAAGCCGTCCTGCAAATACCATTTTTGTTATAATTTTAGCCTGATTTGGCCTTGAATATGTCAAAAACGCATGGTATAGTAAAGACATCAATTGAGATGCCTCTCAATTCTTGGACACATAGTGTCCGCCATTCTCACGTCAATTCAATATGATAAAGGAGGATTCTCTAATGAAGAAATTGACGGCTTTGTTCCTGGCTCTGGTTCTGGTTCTTTCCATGTGCGTCAGCGCTACCGCCGACGAGGAAAAGAAGTACACCGTGGGCTTCTCCAATGTGTGGGTGGGCAACACCTACGGCATTCAGGGCGTAAACGAACTGGAAGCCTTCCTCAACAGCAACCCCCAGGTGGAAAAGTACTACATCTACAACGCTGACAACGACGTGAACAAGCAGATCTCCGATATCGAAGACCTGATCGCCAAGGGCGTTGACATGCTGATTCTGCAGCCCATCTCCGCCGAGTCCGTGGCCGCCGTTGTGGAAGAAGCCTACGAGGCCGGTATCGTGGTTGTGGACTGCACCTCTCCTCTGGCTCCCGCTACCGACGAGTACAGCGTGTCCGTGGTCGCCAAGGACTATGACTTTGGCTACACCGGCATGAAGTGGCTGTGCGAGCAGATCGGCGGCAAGGGCAACGTAATCTGCCTGGACGGCATGGCCGGTCTGTCCAGCGCCGTGCTGCGCATGGAAGGCGCTCAGGACGCTTTGAAGGAATACCCCGATGTGAAGATCATCGCCAGCGAATACGCCAACTGGGACTACGCTACCGCCAAGCCCATCGTTGAAAACATGCTGGCTACCTACGACCAGATTGACGCTGTATGGTCCTCCGGCGGCGACATGACCCGCGCTGCGATTGAAGCCTGGGCCGAGGCCGGCCGTCCCTGGGTTCCCATGATGGGTGAGGACTGCAACGGCTTCCTGAAGCTGTGGAAGAAGTACAAGGACGAGGGCCTGAGCTGCATCGCCGTTTCCCTGCCCACCTGGCTGTTCGCCTACGGCGCCGAGCTGGGTCTGGAAATTCTGAACGGCACCTACACCGGCGAGAAGGACGTGGTTGTGGAAATCCCCTCCTTCGGCAACGACGAGGTAGACAAGTATGTGCGTGAAGACCTGTCCGACAGCTTCTGGGGCCAGACCCATATGACCGAGGAGCAGATTGTGGCTCTGTACGGCAATGGCAACGATGGTTCTCAGGGCATCACCGGCACCGGCGCTGCTTCCGACCACTAATCGATTCCTATTTCCCAGACCGACTGGGATAACACTTGAAAAGGTGGGAAGCCCGGCTTCCCACCTTTCTTTCAATCAGGAAAGGGAATAACCGCTGTGAAAGATTTCTATCTGCAAATGAGTGGAATCACCAAAAGTTTTCCCGGCGTAAGGGCGCTGGACGGCGTGGATTTCGGCCTGTGTAAAAACGAAATTCACGCGCTGGTAGGCGAAAACGGCGCGGGAAAATCCACCCTGATGAACATGCTGGGCGGAAACCTGAAGCCGGATGAGGGCGCCATTCAGCTGGACGGCAAGCCTGTCACCATCGCCGGGCCTATCGAGTCCCTGCGGATGGGCATTGGGTTTGTGCATCAGGAATCCAACCTGCTGCCCAACCTGACCGTGCAGGAAAACGTGTTTTTGGCCCGTGAAAAGCTGGGCCACGGCCTGTTGGACCGCAAGTCCATGCGCAAGGAAATTTTGCGGGTGAACGAGCGGCTGGGCTATCAACTGGACCCGGACGCGCGGGTGGGCAGCCTGCACCTGGCGGAGCAGCAATGCGTGGAAATTACCCGCGCCCTGCTGTGCGAGCCTCGTATTCTGATTCTGGACGAGCCTACCGCCGCCCTGGATGACAGCGAGGTCAGCCGTCTGTTTGACATCGTTCGCCGCCTGCGGGACGAAGGGGTGGCCATCATCTACATCTCCCACCGGCTGGACGAAATCTTCCAGCTGGCGGACCGCATCACCGTGCTGAAGGACGGCAAGGTGGTGGGCGTGCGGGATGTGAAGGACGTTACCAAGGACGACATCATCACCATGATGGTGGGCCGCGTGCTGCAGGACATCTACCCCAAGCGGGACGACGCCGTATACGGTGATACGCTGCTGAATGTGGAGCATCTGGATATTCCGGGCAAGGTTCACGACGTCAGCTTTTCCGTGCGCGCCGGTGAAATTGTAGGTCTGGGCGGATTGGAAGGTCAGGGCCAGCGGGACACGGTGCGCGCCATCTTTGGCGATGTGCCCTTTACCCACGGCCGCATCACCGCCAACGGTCTGGAGCTGAAAAGCGGCGGAATCCGCCGCCGCATCCGCAAGGGCATCGGCTATGTAACCCATGACCGCCGTGGCGAGGGTCTGGTGCTGAACGAATCCGTGCGTAAAAACAGCGCGCTGGCTTCTCTGTACCGGCGCAGCCACCTGGGCTTTGTGGACGCGGCCGCGGAAAAACGCGAGGTAAGCGAAAACGTAGCCAGGATGCAAATCAAAACCGCCGGTATGGAACAAAAGGTCGCCAATTTGTCCGGCGGCAACCAGCAGAAGGTGATGCTGGCCCGCTGGCTGATGACCAGGCCCCGGGTGCTGATTATTGACGAGCCTACCAAGGGCGTGGACGTGGGCGCGCGTATGTCCGTATACCAGATTATCGATCAGCTGACCCGGGAGGGCATCGGCATTGTGATGCTGACCAGCGATATGATGGAGCTGATTGGCCTTAGCGACCGGGTGCTGGTATTCTACGAGGGTCATATCACCCGGGAACTAAAGCGCGGCGAGGCTACGGAGGAGCGCATCATGCGCGCCGCCAGCAGCATGCCGGACGAGTGAGGTGCTTGCTATGAAAAAGAAAAAGCTAAGCCAGCAGGCACGGGGCGTGCTTACCATTTACCTGCTGCTGGTGCTGGTGTTCATTGTGATGTGCATCTGCTCGGAATCCTTCCGTTCGCTGTACAACATCACCAACCTGTTAACCCAGTGCGTGCCTCTGGCCTGCGTGGCGCTGGGCCAGACGCTGGTCATTATCTCCGGCGGCATTGACCTGAGCGTCGCCTCCAGCATCAGCGTATGCACGGCTGTGGCGGCCAAGCTGCTGAATACCGACAGCCCGGCCATGGTCGCCGTCGGCGCGCTAGCCGTTATCCTGACGGGCGTGCTGATTGGCGCGCTGAACGGTCTGGGCGTAAACCTGCTGAAGGTTCCCCCGTTGATTACCACCCTGTGCATGAACACCGCCCTCAGCGGCGTGGCCCTGTGGATTCTGCCCATGGCCGGCGGCAAGGTCAACCGGGATTTCTGCAAATTCGTCTATCAAAAATGGACCATCCTCTCCATGCCCCTGATGATCATGCTGGTGCTGCTGGCCATTATGAGCATTGTTTTGTACCACACCCGCACCGGCGTTAACATTTACGCCATCGGCAAAAACCGCCGCATCGCGGCCACCATGGGCGTTAACACCCGTGCAACCAGCATCAAAACCTATGTGCTGTGCGGCCTGTGCGCCGGTTTAACCGGCCTGCTGCTGGCCTGCCGTATGCGCGTGGGCGACCCCACCTGCGGCACGGCTTACGCCATGGACTCCATCACGGCGGCTGTGGTAGGCGGCACCTCCATGGCTGGCGGTGTGGGTCTGCTGTCCGGTACGGTAGCGGGCGCGTTCCTGATCGGCATGCTGTCCAACATCATGAACAACCTGGCGGTAAACCAGTTCTATCAGTATGTGCTGAAGGGCGGCCTGCTGGTGGTTGCCATGATTATTTATTCCATTTCCAACCTGCTGGAGGTGAAGCGCCATGAAAAGCACTAATCTAAGGCGCAATCCCAACGCCTCTCTACAGCCCCTGTTTTTGCTGGGCATCATTGTTCTGATGGTGGCCATGCAGGCCATTCTGGTTCCCGGCTCAGTAACCGGCAGCCAATTGTGGCTGGTTTCCCGTCAGGCTTCCGCGCTGGGCATTATCGCCCTGGGCCAGGCGCTGGTTATTCTGGTAGGCGGCATCGACCTGAGCGTCGGTTCCATTGTGATGATGACCAACGTATTCTGCATCGCGCTGATGCAGGGGTCCAACCAGTCCCTGTGGAGCGGTCTGGGCGCGTGCCTGCTGATTGCGCTGGCCATTGGCGCGGCCAACGCTATCGGCGTGCTGGTGCTGAACATCGCGCCCTTTGTGATGACGCTTTGCACCATGACCATTCTGCAGGGCATTTGCTATGTGTATACCCAGGGCGCGCCTACCGGAAGCGCCGCGCCCGCCATTCGCACGCTGGGCTCCGGCTATCTGGGCCCTATCCCCTATTCCACGGTGATCTGGTTTGTACTGGCCGCCGTTACGCTGGTGGTGCTGCGCTTTACCAACCTGGGCCGCAAGGTATATGCCGTTGGCGGCAATGGACAGGCGGCGCGGCTCAGCGGCATCAGCAACAAGGCCGTTATCGCCGGTGCGTACATTTTTTCCGCTGTGATGGCCATGATCGCGGGCGTGATTATGTCCGGCTATCTGAACATCACCTCCCTGACCGTAGGCGGCGACTATGTGAACAACTCTCTGGCGGCTGTGCTGATTGGCGGCAACGCCATTGAGGGCGGCCGGGGCGGCATCCTGGGCGTGGTGTTGGGCGCGTTCTTTATGACGTTCCTGATGGCCATCCTGACGATGATTGGCATCGGCGAGGTGGGCAAGCTGATTGTTCAGGGTCTGGTAATCTTTGTGGTGGTGGCCGTGCAAAGCATGGTCAAAAAGGACTAAAGGAGGCGGCGTATGAACATTGGCGTAAACCAGTTCTGTTTCCCCATGAGCTATGATGTGGCCGACGCGGTAAAGGCGGCAAAGCGCCTGGGCTTTGACAGCATCGAGGTATGCTTTACCGCCGCGGACGGCGCTCGGCCCGGCGGCGGCGTAACCGACGCGCTGGACATCAGCGGCTACCATAACCGTCTGCTGAATATGGGCAGCACCGACAAGGACGTGCGCGAGCTGAAAAAGCTGGCCGATGATACCGGCATTCGCATTTCCAGCGTGGGCGGCATTGTCAGCTTCTCCATCTATCCCCTGACTGCTACGGACGCGCAGGTGGCCCAAAAGAGCATGGACGCCGTTAAAAAGATGCTGGATTTCGCCCGTATCCTTGGCGCGGACACCATTCTGGTCATTCCCGGCATGCTGACGGCGGATATGGAGTACAAGGCGGCCTACGATCTGGCGCAAAGCCGGGTGGCCCAGCTGGCGGCCTACGCCCCGGATATTCAGCTGGCCATTGAGAACGTATGGAACGGCATGCTGTACAGCCCGTTGGAAATGAGCCGCTTTGTGGATGAAACCGGCCGGAGCAATGTAGGCGTGTACTTTGACATTGCCAACGCCCGCCGCTTTGGCTGGCCCCAGCAGTGGATCCGCACCCTGGGCAGGCGCATTCGGCAGTTCCACTGCAAGGATTACCGCATGTCCGTGGATACCATCAACGGCTTTACCAACCTGTTGGACGGCGATGTGGACTGGCCGGAGGTAATGACCGCCATCCGCGAAACCGGCTACAATGGCGAACTGGTGGTGGAACTGGTTCCTCCCGCCCATTATCTGGTGGAAAACACCCTTACCTATGCGCAAAACACCCTACGGGATTTCCTGAAATAAACATTTGAAAGGGGTAAACTGAACATGAAAAAGTATGGCGTAATGATCGTTGGCACGGGCTGGGTATCCGGCGAGCACATTCGGGCGTTTGAAATGAACGAGCATGCCGAGGTACGGGCCATTGTGTCCCGCAGTTACGAAAAGGGCCGCGCCAAGGCGGACGAGTACAATCTGGGCGACCGCTGCAAGGTGTACACGGATTATGACGAGGCCCTGAAGGACCCCAACGTGGACATTGTGGTGATCTGCACCCCCAACGACATGCACTGCGAGCAGACCATCAAGGCGGCTCAGGCCCACAAGCACATCCTGCTGGAAAAGCCCGTCGCCCTGACCTGGGAGGACACCCTGCGCATGGACAAAGCCGTGCGGGAAGCGGGCGTAAAGACTCTGGTGGGCTATGTGCTGCACTACAATCCCCTGTTCATGGCCGCCAAGAAGCTGCAAAAGGACTTTATCGGCAAGCTGACCTATGCCGAAACCGACTACTTCCACCGTGTGACCAGCAACATTCCCTGCTATGAGTGGACCTGCAAAAAGTCCGTTGGCGGCAGCTCTCTGCTGGCTGGCGGCTGCCACGCGGTAGACGCCATGCGCTGGTTTATGCAGGACGAAGTGGTCAGCGTGTATGCCCAGAGCAGCAAAATGCGCACCGACCTGGAATTTGACGGCACCATCGCCATCATTCTGAAGTTTAAGAACGGCGCTGTGGCCAAGATTGGTTCCAGCTACGACTTTATCAGCCCCTATGTGTTCAACCTGAACCTGTGCGGCGATAAGGGCACCCTGTGGAACGACAAGCTGTGGTCCCCCGGCATGATTCCCGAGCAGCGCGACTACATGCAGCTGCCCGTGCTGACCCCCAACAGCGGCGATGTAAAGCACCATCCCTTCCCCGAGGAAGTGGAGCACTTCATGGATTGCATCGTCAATGACCGTGAGACGGATTGTCCCCTCAGCGACGCTGTAAAGACCCAGGAAGTGGTCTTTGCCGCCGATCGCAGCGCCGCCACCGGCGAAGTGATCAAGCTGCCCCTGGAGCGCTGAGAAAAAGCAATCCCGCAGGCGATTTTAATGCCGCCTGCGGGATTTTTTATGTTTGTTTGGCTCCCTGCTGCAAACGGCGGTATTCCGCCGGGGTCATGTGGTAGTGCTGCCGGAAAATGCGGTAAAACTGGCTGATGTTGGTATAGCCCACTTCCTCAATTACCTGGTGAACGCTCATATCCGAATTGGCCAGCAGCTGCCGCGCGTTGGCCAGCCGCAGATGGGTCAGGTATTCCTTAAAGGAAACGCACATTTCCTGCTTGAACAGGTGGCGAAAATAGGTGGTGTTCAGCCCCACATGCAGCGCCACGTCCTCCAGCGTGATGGACTGGTTGTAATGCTGGGTCACATAGCTGCGGGCAGCTAGTATTTTGGGGTTTAAATTCTGCCGGGCGCTTTCCTCGCCATCCTCGCGAAAATAGTGCAGAGCCAATTCCAGCAGGATTCGGCGGACAATGATGTCCACCTCCATTTCCCACATGGACCCTTTGGCCTGATACACCTCATAGCCCCGTTTCATCTGCCGGGTGATCCGCCGGGCGGTTTCGGTGTTATGGGCAATGCGGTTCACGAAATCCGGCGGGTTGTAGCGAAAGGTTTCCATGTACTGCTGATTGGCGCTGTGGTTGGTGGAATCCGAAATAAAGGACGGCATCAGAATCAAAAAGATATAACGGTTTTCCTGCCCGTCGCCGGTAACCGCCACATGATTTTCATAGTCGTTATTGATAAAAATATCGCCGGGCTCCACCTGGTATTGCTTGTGCGGATATAAAAAACTGCCCTTTCCCTCCACGCACAGGCCGATTTCCACATAGCGGTGCCAGTGCATGGCGTCCTTTTGCCCAACCACCGTATATTCAAAAAAATGGGCGGGAAAATAGGGATCAAAGTCAAATTCCCAGTTAAAACGTTTCATGGCCGCGTCCCCTTCCATGGGTTCCCTAGCAGTATACACGGCGGCGGTGGTTTTGGCAAATGGTTTACAGCTTTTGCTGCAAGTAATCCAGCCAGCGTTCCAGGGCCGGCTGGGAAAAATCCTTCAGCGCCCGGGCGTACAGGTCATACCCTGCCGGGTCGTTTTTCCGCATCCAGGCAAGGGACTTCTTGGGACCCAGATAGCGCCTGCCGCAAGCATCGCAGTAAATTTCCAGGCTGTCCATCAGCACCCAATGCCAGCGGTAAAAGCCCTCCGCGTCTGCCCGCAGGGAACGGCGCTGCATCTTGCGGCACCAGTCAATTTCCTCCTGCACTTCCTCCCGGGTGGGAAACGGCTGCCTTTCCATGGTTTCCAGCACGCTGTTTTTTAGCTTTGCGCCCATTCCGTCCCGGTCTATCACAATCGCGCTGTCAAAAACCTGCACAAAATCCATCGGGTCATAGGACGTTGCAAAGGTTTCCGGCGGATAGACAAAAACATCCAGCACCGTACCCGCAACCGTGGAAGTATCATGCTTTTTAGGCCCGTTGGCAATGACCAGCGCGTCAAAATCGCTATGGGCGTTTTGGCTTCCATCCGCAAAGGAACCGTATGTCATCACCGCCAAAGGCTGATATTGCCGCTTCAGATAATCCAAAATCGCCGCAGGCCGCAGGTCCTTTTGCCTCAAAACGCCCCGGTACAGACCGGCCTGACAGCTGCCCGCCGCCCTAAAGCCAAGGCTTTCGTAATACCGGGAAAGGGCCTGGTTGTCCTGGGCGGAGTCAAGGCGCAGGTACTGCCTGCCTTTTTCAAGGGCATAGGCTTCCGCGTATCGCAGAAAAACGGCCCCGGCTCCTTTCGTCCCTGTTTGCGACACAAAGTTATGCACATAAAGGGCTGGCTGGTCGTCCTGCCAGCGGTCGTCCCGCTCCTTTAGCACAGCGCCGCAAACAAGCATTCCATCTTCTTCCAGTACAAAAACATGCCCCTTCTGCCGTTCCTGCTCATAATAGGTCTGAGGGTATATCTGGTCATACTGCATCACGTTCCATTGGCGAATGCCTTGCTCGTCCATCCAGGCCATTCGCTTCTGAATCATGGCAAACAGCCGCGGGATTTCCTGCCGGGTTATCGGACGAAAGATAAAAGAATCAGTCATACTTAGCCCTTTCCAGAAACAATTTTGAAAGGGCTGCCTGATGAACAGACAGCCCCAACCTGTCGAAAAACCCCTGTTGGCCTCCAGCGCCCGCGAACAGCGCTTCGCTGGTTCGCGGAAAAAGTGCTGCGGCACAAGGCTTAGGGGCTCTGCCC
>ERZ1026860.1711-NODE-1711-length-10603-cov-3.927474_pt1 | contig 10603 bp, 14 predicted proteins | sample MGYA00380160_ERZ1026860 | MGnify/ENA primary metagenome ERZ1026860 (study PRJEB33269, sample SAMEA4719796) | human gut metagenome | biome: human-associated habitat; feature: organic feature; material: feces | place: Cameroon | collected 2013-10 ... | reverse complement strand
ATAGCGGCGTCCGCGAGTTTCTCTGCATCCTTGACATCATATCCGAGTCTTGCAAAGTCAGCTGTTGCGGTTATTGTATCAGATACGGTTGCGCCTAAAGTCTTCGCTCTTTCAATAGCGTTTTCAAACAGACTGTCATATGCAGCTTCTGTAAGATTTGTAACCTTACGCAATTCAGTCATAGCGGTATCAAGGTTTATCACTATGCTTATCATTTCTTTGAATTTCTGAATTGCGAATGTTAAGCTTCGTGTGATAAGCGTCCAGCCACCAAACTTTTTGTATGCGGCAGCTATCTTGTCCATAGCTGTTTCGCCTTCAAGACCTAATTGTTTTGTACTTTTTGCTATTAATGCAAATTGTTGGTTTAAATTTTTAAGTTCTTCATCAGTTATGGTAACCCCTGACGAAAGCCGTGTCTTCATTTCCGAAATGGGATTACCTATGCCGGATTCTTTCATTGCCCGCGGGTTAATTCTTTCAAACCGAACCAGTTTGTCATACAAGGTCTTTATTTGAGTTGCCTTTGCATTTGCTTGTTCTGCGCTCTTTGCTTCTTCAGCAGCAGCTTTCTTTGAGGCTGCTATTGATTCGTACTGGGTTTCAATATACTCACGCATTGCGGCAACTTTTTCTGTGATTGAAGCAATTGCAGTTTGCTGCTCCTCGGTTTCGAGCGTTTTTGTTTTCTCTATCATAAGGCAAATAGCTTGATAATCAGATAACACTCTGCTTGTTTGCTCCGTACCGGTAAGCTTATTGCCACGGGTGTAAGCTCCGTTTGCGTTTTTCTGTAATGCGTTAAGAACCTGAGTTGACGCATTTATCTGTTCTGTTTTCTTCCGTACATTTTCTTGTGCAGTTGCTAATTTTTCGGCGGCTGTGGCAGCACGCTCGTATGTAGGGGAAACACCTTCTGTACCTAAAAACTCTTTAAGCCCGGTAATACTTAGCCCGCTAAGCATTGTTTCCAGTTGTGTGCGTAACTGTTTTACAGCACCCGAAGCGTCAATTTTATTTATCTTAATAGTAAGATTATCCCCACTTGCATTGAGGTAATCTTGTATTGATTTTCTAAGCTTGTCCTGTTGTCCTTTATCTAATTCGAGACTCATCTTTTTAAGTGTAATGGGTCTGCCGGAAGTTGCATTGTCCACAAACTTCTGAAGCTCATTACGGAAATTGGCTGAATTAGATTTGGCAACAGATGTTTTTATTTGTATTTCGGCACCAAATGCCACTGGAAATCAACCTCCTTTGGTTAATCAAATTCTCGTTTTATACCTGCTTCAATTGCTCGGGCGATAGCTCCGCCACGAAGGCTATCATCAATTTCAAGTTGAGCATGAGCAATTGCGGGACGGGGAAATCCCCTTCTCCAAATGCCCGTGTTACCACTTTCGAGCATTTCCAAGAAAGCGCCGGAGTATTTGTTTTTAAAACTATGCCCCTTAACTATTGACGGAGAAGCGGTTGCGGTACTTGTAACACACAAAGTGTCACCGTTAGTAAGGAATGAGGAGACACTGTCCTCGAGAATGTGTCTCCTTTGATATGTCGTACCGCCTATCCATGCCCCCGGTTTGGGGGAGTAGACATAATATATATCCGATTGTATATGTGATTTTACAATTTCCTCGGCAAGCGGCGCTACGTCCTGTTTTAGAATATTTGTTATTTTCCTTTGGGCATCTGAAATGATGTCCTCCAAGTTTTCATACACAGCCATAGGATTATTCCTTGTCCACAGATTCAAATTCCTTAACGGCATGAGCAATTTTGGCTTCATCCATATTCGCTATTGTATCGATGTTTTTAAAAGCGGCTGCAATATCTTCGCCCTTTATGGAATCAAACATAGCAGAGCTTTGCTCCGAAATGGTATCAAGTTTACCAAGTAATTTGGCTGTGTTTGAAGCTGAGATACTTGTAATGCAATCGAGCATATATTTTATCTTTTCATCAATGCTGTTTAAGATTTCACGGAATTGCTCAAAATTGATATGTTCCATAACAATATCGTAAACGTACGAACCATAGATAAATTCATATTGCTTTTCGATATTGGTCGGCATTGTAAAGTTAGCGTATTTTGTCAATACTTCTCTTTTGATTGCGAAATCCTTTGCTTGCGGAGTGTATTCACCGTCATTCATATCAACACACGATTCGGCAACGACCTCTACAAATTCAATCATATCTTTAAGCGGGATTGTTTTTGTGATTTCGATATTAGCGTCCTCAACACCGTCAAGAGGGACAACAACAATATTATCCTTGTCTACTGTCTTTTCAAATTTAATAACTGATATACGATTAGTTTTCTTTTTCATAATTAGTCCTCCTTTTGTTCCTTGTCTGCGGCTTCTTTTTCTATTCTTTTAAGGCGTTTGTATTCATCGTAATCAATCCAACCGCCGAATTTCTTGATATAAATAATCCACTTGTAGGTTACGTCCGGATATTTATATTGAAATAATTTCTTTTTGATTTTCGCTACCGAATCGGGACATCCCTTTGTGTCTATAACTTCGGCAGAACCGTCGGCATATTCGATATAAAAGTCAGCGACATATATAATAGGTCTGACGGATTTTCCGTTACACATAAATTTTGGTTGTAGTTCATATGGTTTTTGCAATTCATATTTTGTGATAAAACCACTCCTCGCACGAGGCAAAATTACATCCCTGTAATATTTCATTTCCAATTGACTGTCAAACACAATACCGTCATATGTACGGTCTTTACCGTTTTTGTTTACATTGAATTTAGTTCGTTGCATAAATCCTCCTAAAGTAAAAGTAAGGAGCGAAAAAAACTTACCAAGATTTAATCGCTCCTTTCAATTTTTATTATTCGTTTCCGTATTCGTCCGGAGCCTGCTCATCAAATAATAGAGTGAATTCCTCGTCCGGGTCTTCCTCGGTGTTAATATCCACAATAACAGGTTTATCCTCCTTGATAACGGGGGCTGCTTGCTGCTTGCGTGATTCTTGTATTCGCCGGAAATACTCACTCCCGCATTCGGGGGAACAAGCTACTTCCTGCCAGCGAAAAGTTTTGCTGTAGGGATTTCTGACTGCATTCTTGCAGGCAGCATACTCCTTACCGCAAATACGACACTTTTTTATAATCATAATTATCCTGCGTGATAGGACGCTGTGTTAGGCAACGTCCTGTGCGTCCGCACCGACAACAGTGTATGTCCACAAAGCTCCGTTCTTGCCGCAAGCACCTGCAAGAGACTCAGCCTCAAATGCGTGAACAGTCTGATTATCACCAAATTCAAAGTCGAAGTTGCCGCTGAAATCAGCTTTCGGCATATAGAACTGAATGTGATAAAGATTGTTACACTTATCCTCACCGGTAGCGTCTACATAGAGAGCACACTTTTCCGAATATACATCAGAAACGTTTTCAAGCACGTTTGCCTCAACCTTTCTGAAGTAATATACGGCGATTTCAGTACCGTCAGCGTAAGCACCGGTCTTGAATGTGATTGCCTTAGTTGTCGGGTCATATGCAAACTTACCTTCTCCAGCAGCTGTGTCCTGAGTCAACTTTGTTTCACGTGTTCCGTCGCTGTTGATGATATATACGCTTTCGATTTCGTTTCCGGCTGTGCCTGTTGCCTTATAGGTGGTAACGGCTTTGTCGGTGTTGATGGTCAGAATATCCGGTACCATAACCGGTGTTGCCTTCTTTTCAAAGCGTCCGCCGGTCTGAGCTTCAAGCAGTCCACCCGATACAAGACCGTGAGTTCCGCTTATAACAGCAGCTTTGTTCTTCTTCAGGGACGAAAGCTTTCTGCCGCCCTTGCCTGTAACGTCTGTTTTGTCCTGTGTGTTTGCAATCTTTGCGTTCTGAAGCTCTGTGAGAGAGAATCTATAGTTACCTGTTGCCGGGTCAAACGCATTGATTTCGTCAAGAGTGACGATTGTGATGTCATTAATGTTCATAGAATTTCCTCCTATTTATTATTCAACCAATTTAATTGGTCGGGGTTTATATCTTTCATATTGACTGTACCTGAGTAACAGCCAATCATTGTGTTGTCAAAATTCACTTTCTTTATAATTTGACGAACACTTGCATTAAACTGATAAATTGATAAATTTCGTGTGGTTTCAAAGTCGTAGTGATATTCCTTTGTGTTAACCATGGCGACAATTAAATCTTCAAGCTGAGATTTCTGTGGCTTTGAAGATAATCGTTGCTGCTTTTTTCTGGCTTTTTCGAGCAAGTATCTTTTTGCTTCTTCGTTACCGGGTTTCTTATTCTTTTTTTCGATGAAGTTTATCTCTTGTAAGACTCGTCCGATTTTCCTGTGAACGGTCTTATCAATCACAATGTCTTGTGCTTCATCAAAAAGCAGTATTTCATCGCTGTCTTTACCCGTAACATACTTGAAGTTTGAAAGGTCGAGATTACCAAAGACAAGGTGCGTGTCGGAATTTTGTATTGCAGGGAAAAGTAAACAGAATAATTGGTATTCGTTCAATGAAGTAAAGTCAATTCCCATATCATCAAGCTGTACCATCATTTCAAACGGCGTTGCGGTCAGAAGAAGTAATAGCTTATAATAGTTATCCTCGTCGTCCATTATCTCGCCGACGCTTGGTATATGCACTTTAATCTTTTCTGAAATGTCAACATACTTTTTATACAGCAAGCTTATAGACATTATCTGTTTCTCCTGTTAGCCGGAATAAGCTTTGGGGGAGTCGTGTTGTTGAAGTCCTTTGCGTAATAAACCAGACACCTGCCCTGAAAATCATCCATAGGAACAAAGCGGTCTACACGTTTGAGATTCAATTCGCCCAAGCCAAAGAGTCGGCTTCTGTTTAATTCCTTGTTTATTTCTATAGTAAGAGAATCTAAACGAATACCACCCTGTGGCAGGCGAAGCTTGCTCTTGTGCGTAAAAATCCATATGTAAATAATGGGGTATAAAAATGTTTTGTTTTCAACATCAATAATGTCAACATCATAGCATATAAAAGTTAGTCCTTTATCTAACGTGTCGGGTACATACTCGAACGGAAAAATCTGATTATATGCTATTTTGTGATTTGGTACAGCAATGTTTTCATCGTCTGTCATCAATTGCATTATCGCTTTGTTGCTGCACAGGGTTTTCATCAACTCATTTTTATACTCAAACAGTTCATCAAGCAGCATTATAACCACACCTTCTTTCCGTCATTGTCATCGATTATATCCGGATATGAATCTTTAGATGTGTTCATATCCGGCTGGTAATAATCGGCAACCCGCAGTTCAATATTGTCATTATCTGTAATATTTACTTCTTTCAGAATATATCGGAATATTCCCTCGCCGTTAAAGTTGTTGTAGAATCTGTTGGGTTTTGTAATCTCGAACGCAAGCACCTCATCTGTGTCCACGTCATCAATCAAAAACCTATTCCCTCTACGCAATTTAACGGTATCGGAATCTTTAGGAACAATTACGGCAATTCTTGCATCACCGACACTTATCATGTCTTCTTGTTTTTCGCCAATCATGTACTTTGTTCCGTCTTCCACAATACTCCATTTTTCAACTATTTCCCCGTCTGAATTACGCCAGCGAAGCAAATGGTTGCACTGTTGCATAATACCCTTGCCGTAAACCTCATCACGAGCATCAATTTCAGTTATAAGCCATTTATTATCCCCCCAGTCAAGTATTGCACCATGGGTCAGGTTTTCACCGGGAAGAGAACAAATTGTTTTTTTATCCAGTTCTTTCGTATCTGTAACAGATACCTGCTGTGCAGTGCCGTTTATTGCAACTGTCTGATACGAAAGGGAGGAGGGCAGCTTGCGCTTTATGTACTCCTGTGTATGGGTTAACGAGGCTTTGCGACATTCTGCGCCGTCAACGTTAAGACGAGCATTGTAAGCTTCCCACATATTCACAGCTATCCCTCCTTAAAATATTTTTTCTTCAACATCTTGCAAATACCTATTGATTTAAACACTTCACGGCGTATGACTTTCATTTCACAATCATTATCAATTAAGTATTGTAAAATAGCAATTAGTGATAAGAGTGCGGAATCATAGCTTGTGCCAGCAAACAATGAGTTGCAGCCAATCAGTTCTAATTGCAGACTTTGCATATATTCGGTTAAAGTGTCTTCTTCACTTTCCTTAATCGGAAGAATTTTAAAAAAACTATTTACAAGTGAGTCGAAGTAATTTTTGAGAACCTTTTCATGTGTTTGGTTTATCATAGAGATAAATCGCTTAAATCTCCGTGGTTATAAGAATATTCAACACACATATTTCTGAAATCAGTTTTAGCTGTCTGATATGTGTTTGTTATTCTGAGCAACAGCTCTGCCGGTGAGTATGCTGAAAAATCAGAGGTGTTAAGTACATTTTCAAGGTTCTCGGATTTGTAGGTATACGGCTTTAGCCATTGCACTACCATTCCCTCTGATATAATATCAACAATCTCATCAATATCGGTTTCGGAAACGTCAGCTTCAAAAGCTCTTGATTCGTCATTCCGTGCCGACAGGTCATATACGCATATTTTATTAAACTGCGCACAGGCTCTGCGCATATATCCGTCGATCATGTCTGTGCAGACAGATATATCCAGAGATTTGAAGTTGTATTCGGTAATCTTATCAAGAAAAGCCTTTGTAAAAACGTCAAAAGACAGTTTCATAAAGTATCACCTATCTTTCGATAAGCTCAACCGACAGACATTTTTCAAGCGTTGAGATTACTTTGTTTGAATCAATCTCGCCCTCTGCAACAAGCTTTCTTGCCCTGTATGCGATGGAATGCTTTTGACCGGTAGATAAACGTGAAAGCTTTCTTTCGATTTCTTCCGGAGAGAGTGAAAAAAGACTTTCAAATTCTTCATAACTCAAAGCGTTTTTGTAATACTGTGAAACACCGAGGTATTCAATTACATCGGGGTCGTCAATCAGGAACCAATTGTTGATAAAAAATGCTTTGTAAGAATTTCTCGCAGATTTTAGTTCGCTGAGTTCCATATCTTGTTCATCGCCGAATGTGTCCCATATAAACCTTTCGCCGGTTTTCTTGCTTTTATAGACAAGAGTTCCCTGATAACCGTTTTTTACCGTAACGATAGAATTCGGGTCAAGCTCAGTTCTGGTTCTGACGGTGGGTTTGAGGACGTCTGTATCGACTGTCTGTTTCGGTGCAGTATCTGCCGTGTCAACTGTTGATTCAACCGCTTCCGCTTCTTTTTCAACAGCAGGCTTTGGTTTGGTTGTTGTAGTCTTTTTTGTTATTTTGGGTTTAGAGTTTGTCATTGCAATATCCTTTCGTTCATGATTTAAGGCGACTCTTGTTGCAGAGCCGCCCTTATAAATCCTATTGTGTTTATGCTATTTCGTATCTTCCGATACCGGCATTACCGCCCGCTAAAACAATACCCATACCGTATTTCTCACCATAGAGATATTCTTGAGTAAAGTCTTTGTTTGTCATGGGGTCGCCAAGAAGAACAACTGACTGTCCTTCGTAGACACACTTAATCGGCTTATCATCACCGGCAATGATTGTGAGCATATTGTCATCAAAGACAAAATCCGTAGAATTAATCTTGTGACGCTGTGGTGTAGCAACTACCGGAGTTCCATAAAACTTGCCGTAATATCCCATATTGTAAAGGTCACTCTTAGAATCTGAACCCTGAATTGACGGGGCAAGATTTCTCAAAGCTTTCTTTGTACCAATTATAGTTGCGGTCTTTCCGCCGGCTGCTGCTTCAACGTGACTGATAATCTCAATAAGAGCGTCCTCATCATAAGCACCGGCAGTGGGGAAGTACTTCACGCCACCAAAATCATTTGCTGTTGCAGATGTCCAGAGCGTGTAAATATCATTCAACAGCTTCTGTCTGAAAGAATCGGAAACCTTCTGAATGAACTTGTTGAAGTCAACCTGACCGGAAAGTACTCTATTGAGTTCTTCATAAATCTTAACAGTCTTAAAGGTTGTCGGAATAGATGTTTCACTAACTCCGCCCAATCTCTGTCTGCGGATACCCTGAGTACCGTCAGCCGCTTCTGAAATAACAAACAGGTCAGAATCTTCAATCTCAAAGATGTTCTTGTCGCCGAGAGCAACGTTTCTAAAATCAACAAGAGCGTTGAAGTATTCATCGCCCTGCAATCCCTCAACTACAGTTCTCGAAAGAACCTCCTCGATTAACGTAAAGAGTTCGCCGCATTTGCCGTCACGAATCTTTTTGTAGTCCAACTTAGTTGAACCGCCGTTAGCTTCAATCATGGCATTTCTTAATGTTTCCATAGATTCGCCAACTGAATATTTTTCAACATTGCCGCGATATGCATCGACAGCAAGCTTAACAATACCGTTCATTTCGCTCATATGTATAAATCTCCTCTCTGTAATGATTACGCAATTTTGATGAGGTAGTAGGTGTAACGTCCTGCTGTCTCAATAGCTTCAACAGTTCCCCAGCCTGTAGCGGACTTGTCCAGTTTACCGTTAGCACCAATGCCCACGGTTGAAGTCGAACCGGTTGCGGTCGGAACAGCACCGCCAACAAATCCCTCTTTTGTTACCGAGTAAAGGTTTCTGCTGCGGGGAATGTAACCTCTTGCGATAGTTCCGGCTTCGTTGATGAACTCATCTAAGTTCTTCTTTCTTTCGTCGTACATAACCTCGGGTGTGCCGATAATTGCACAGTCTTTCGTGTCGTCTCCGGCAGCTGCCAGAACCGCTTTCATAACCTCACGGCTGCCCTCTAAGTAGCCCATGAGCTTTACAATTGTGCCGTTTTCAACAGCAATTTCCTTGTCGTCTGCGTCAAATACCTTTACCGACACGAGGTCAGCACCGACATCTGTACCGCTGAGCAAGTCACTTCTGAATACACAGTGTTTATCCATGTTTAAATCCTCCTGAATTTTTATTTGCGTGAGCCGTACTTGATGAAGATACCTTCATACGGTTCATCGTCATGTTTTACATATTGATTTGTGGGTAACTTGGGAGTTTTCTTCTGCATAGAGAAATTCATAGTAGAATTCTTTCTGCCTCGCAGTGCAAAGCACTTTTCTTCCAAGTCTTCAATTGAATAATTGCCGGCTTCTGTTTTTAGCGTTTCAAACGCTTCGACTCCGTTCAAGTCCTCAAATTCAGAGAACACAGCTTCTTCAGCTTCGTCTCTCTCGTCTTTGAGTTTATTGTCCTTAAACTTTTGAAGCTCGGAAATTTCGCTGTTGAGATTACCGATAGTTTCCTCAGCCTTAGAATATTTTTCTTTCAGACCGTCAATCTCAGCTGTGAACTCAGCTTTGTCACGAGTTTTGTTGATTGCCGAGATATTCTCAAATACATGAGTGAACGCAAAATCCTTATCACCTTCATCAAAATCGGCGATTGTGATTTTCTTTCTCTTTTTGTCTGCAAAGTTTACAGAAACCTTATCTCCGCTGGTCGAGTATGTAAAGCCGTAAAGCTTCCAATCTTCGTAATCGTAGCAGTATACCTGAGATACCTCCGTGTCGTAATCGACATAACAGTATCTGGGAATTTCCTCTCCCCAAGAAGCCAGTATCTTTTCTACTGACAGGGCTTCAATCAGCTCGTGAGTGAACTGTTCAACAGTCAAACTGAAGTTGTCAGGTTCGTTGCCTGAGCCGCTGTTGTCATTGGTCTTGTCTTTGATTTCTTTGAATTTCTGTTCAAGTTCATCAAGTTCAAAATCCTCGATGTTGAAATCAAGCATATCAACCGTAAGGTTATAATTAGCCAATAGTTCAAGTTTTTTATCCAATGTTTCGTTTCCTCCTTCCGAAAATTTTTGTGGGTGTAATATATCAACCGCATTTGCGGATTGAATCTTTGTAAGCTCGTCCTTCAAATCGGACATCATCAGAGAGTATGCTGAACTAAACTTTTCTTTAGTGAATAACTTTACCGAGGCTGATTCAAAGCATGGCTCAGCACTGCCGAGCAGACAAAATGCAGTAAATTCAAAATCGTACACACGGTAGTAGCCGTCAACCATTTCACCGTCCTTAACAGTGATTTCCATTGACTCGTCCGTAATTACATTTTCTTTTAACTTTGAATACGCCTCTTGTCGTTTCCATATAAGAACCTCGACGCATAGATATTCGTGAACTACGCCGTTTTTTTCTTCGACTTCTTCCCACCAATAATTAGCCCCGGTAGGAACAACTCCGACCGGGGTGGTTATATTTACAAGCTTTAAGCCCTTGTTTGTTCTTACAACTTCTACATCATGAGCACCGATTTCATCTTCTTCTCGAATATAGTTGCATACAACAGGGCAGTTATAAATGGTGTCTATACATTTTTCAAACACTTCTTTAGCGATTTCAGAGCGATTTCTGTTTTTACCATGATAGCAAACACGAAGAACACCCTTGTCGAAAGATGAGTTTACATTAACTATCCCTTCCAGCGAAGATGTGTAGGTTAAATTTAACTGTTTGTTCAGTGGTATCACCGCCATTCTTAATATTGATACTTACTAAAAAGACAATGTGTCCGAAAGTACATATTGGATACTATCGTCTTGGATACTATCGTCCAATTCAAAATTGATA
>ERZ1026860.1709-NODE-1709-length-10610-cov-6.722880_pt1 | contig 10610 bp, 4 predicted proteins | sample MGYA00380160_ERZ1026860 | MGnify/ENA primary metagenome ERZ1026860 (study PRJEB33269, sample SAMEA4719796) | human gut metagenome | biome: human-associated habitat; feature: organic feature; material: feces | place: Cameroon | collected 2013-10 ... | reverse complement strand
ATGTATACATCAAGAAGCCTGACGGATGGGGAGACAAGATAAACTGCTATGCATACGTTGACAAAGACACAAACAACGGAAAATGGCCTGGCGTAGAGATGAAATATCTGGGCGAGGGTGTGTATGCATACAATTTACCGGATGATTTCAAGAATGCAAGTATTATTTTCAATGATGGTGCTTCGCAGTATCCGGCAGCACAGCAGGCGGGACTCGAGTTTACAAAGGGTCAGTCAATGGCATATATCAATGGCAGCTGGACAAAGGTAGAGAAGCAGACAAATGATATCAAGATTACTTCTTCTCTTGCTAATGGTAGCAGCTTCAATACTGACAGTACAACAACAACCATCACCTTAAAGAATGCAACAAAGGGAAGCTACAGTGTGGACAATGGTCCTGTGAAGGAATTTACAGGCAGTGCAACAGTTACTCTCGGAACAGGAAAGATTGCAGACAGTGATGTAACACTTAAGGTGACAGCGTCTAACGACAAGGATTCAAAAACTGAGACATTCACCTTCAAGAAGAAATTTGATGCAGAAAAGAATGGTGGATATGTTGATTACGAGGGTGAGACACTCGCAAAGACTTCAGGTACAGCAAGACAGGCAGTTGGAGGCAAATATGCAACAAATCCTGACAAGCAGCTTGGAAAGAATAAGACTATCAAGAGTGCAGCGGATTTTGATGATTCAATGATTATTGCACAGGGTGTAGCAAATGATGACGCACGTAATTTCAGAGGACCCCATGAGGGACCTGTATACGATAGCTATGCACTTTACGGAGCATGGGATGATGAGAATATTTATCTCGGATGGCAGTTTGTAAACGTGGCTGATATTACATCGCCAGAGCAGACATATCCTAATTCAGATAACGGCAAGCCAACCAATGGCGATATTCCACAGGTTATTGCACTTAACCTTGGAACCGGAAAGACTGGAGACGGTACACTTGACAATGGCGGCAATATATGGGGCTTAAAGATTAAATATGATACACCGATTGATGCAATGCTCTGCTTCTCAAGTAAGAGTGGCGTTGGAACTCCGGCTTTGTTCACTACAAATACATCAGGAGAGTTCAGCTATGATGCACCATACTGCACAGGCTTTAAAAAGGCAGGTATCTCATTCAAGGCAGAGGATGGATTCTTTGGAAAATCACTGATTGGTATCAATGCCAATGGATATACAGGACTGACAGTTGACCAGCTTACAAGCACATCGTCAAATTGGGTAGATTTCCTAAGCCTTGGTCACAAGACATCAATGGATACATTCTACACAATGACAATTCCTATGTCAGCACTCAACCTGACAAAGGCTAAGCTTGAGAAGAACGGTATTGGTGTAATGCATATCTCTACATTTGGAGAGAGTGGTATTGCTTCTACTCCTATGGATATGTCAATGGTTGATAATGCAACAGAGGAATACAGTACAGACTCATCTACATCTAAGGAAAAAGAGGATACTGATATAATCACTGCTCCTCTTGCAAGACTTGGAGCAGAGGGCGGCGATGATCCTGACCCACAGCCTGACAACCGTATGACAGTCAACTTCGGAGCAGACCGAAGTGCACCACAGGCTACAGGAACAGCACTGACACTTAAGGCTGTTGCTGACGGCGGAGTTGGAAGCTACAAGTATCAGTTTAAGATTGATAACACAGAGGTACAGAGTGGTTCAAGTGCTACATACTCATGGAAGGCAGCCAAAGGCGCCCACACACTGCAGGTAGTTGTAACCGATTCACAAGGGCATCAGGTAACTGTCAGCAAGCAGTTCACAGGTGAGGGTGGTACAGGAGTTGATGATAATGTACTTACTGCAAAGAGCTATTCATTGACACTGGCAGAGAATATCAAGGCTAATATCTATGTATCACTGTCATCAGATATCATGTCAGATAAGGGTGCAAAGCTTAGAATTACATATCCGGACGGATCTTCTAAGGATAAGCTGGTAAGTGATTACACCACTGTGAAATATAATAATGAAGATGTGAAGAAGATTACATATGAGACAGTTCCGGCAGAGCTGACATCACGAATAAACATCTGTGCAGTCAGAAGCAACGGAGCAACAAGCAATAGCTTCTCATTTGCACCGACAGATTATCTGTACAAGTGTATAGAGCAGAAGCTGCCGGAAGCTAACCTGGCCAAGGCATTACTCAACTATGGTGCATATGCACAGCTGTATTTCGGTATAAATACATCTGACCTGGCCAATAAGAAGCTCACAGACAATGCAGTTGCTGCGCTCAGTGTAGATACAGTGCTTAAGAACGCACCTGCAGATGATGCAGCAGCATTAAATAATGAGGATATAGAGTACATCGGCTCAGCTTTGGTATGTAAGAGCGGAACAGACATGAAGCTTTATTTCAAGAATAAGAACAATCTTACACTTGAGCAGCTCAAAATCAAATATGCACTTGATGCGTACGACATCACACTTGATGAGGGCATGCTGTGCATCAGAATAAACAATGTTTATCCTGGAAACCTGTCTGCTAAGTATACAATAGTAATCAATGGAGCCAATGGTACGATTTCCGGCGACATCTGCCCAATGGCATATGTCAGAAAGGGAGTTCAGAGCTCAGATACAAAGCAACAGAATTTATGCAAGGCAATGTACCTGTACAATAGAGCCGCATTGGAGTATTTGGGACGATAGTCAGTTGAATCAGTCAATTAAATAAATGCAGTTCAATAAGAATCCGTTAACTATGGCTGTGAAGCTGTGGTTAGCGGATTTTTTGTAGAAAAATAAGAGAACATGTTTATTTTTTTGTATTGCATAATTAAAAGAGAAATAGTAATATAGAACTATAAAAACGCTGTGATATCAATTAAACAAGGAAATCTGGGATAGCAGTGCTTTGTATTTAAGGAGAAATGAAATGAAAAAACATATAATAAACACGGTAGTTATTTTAATGTTTGGAGCAGTAATTACGGTAGCAGCGCTATCTACAAAAAATTTGAGTGCAGATGAAAAAAAGAAAATCGACTCGTTAACAGCCACAGAGGCAGTGTCAGCTACGGGTACAGAATCTGATACAGAGGCGGCAGATACTGATGATGCGTCTAAGAAGGCAGCAGATTCAAAAAAAGATAAATCTAGCGATAAAAAGAAATCTGACAGCAGCTCGACAGATTCAAAGAGCAAAGCAGATTCAAAGAACTCATCTGCTGTAAACAAAGATATATCTTCAAAAGATACATATGAGACAGATATCATGAAAAACGATGAATCGACGGCTACAGATGATGTAAATAAAACTGATACTAAATCCGATAATAAAAATAGTACTAAATCTGATAGTAACAAAGATAATAACTCTGTAACAGACAATACAGATACTAATGGTTCCGGAAACAGTGACTCAAACAGTGACAATTCAGGAACCGGCAGCGATGATGATAATAAATCAGATAACGGAGTGATAGAGCTTCCGATTATACCGATAGATTAATTAATAGGTTACCATATGGTTTTACATTGTGGGATAGAGTATTTATTAACAATAGAACATGCCGGGAGGATTATGTATGCACAAAAGAATAATTAGTCTTATTTTAACTCTTATAATGTTGATTACAATGGTTCCATCAACTATTGTAGAAGCAAGTGAAGTAACGACAATGGAAAGCGTCAAAGCTTCAAGTAACCAATCTGAGAGCAACCAATCAGAGGTTACGAAACCGGAGGAAAATACTATCTATGCGGTAAATCCACTGTATGAGGATGTTATCAGCATTGATGATTTAAAGAAAAAACTTGACTCATCAAACGTTGAGCAGCTCTTTGGGGCATCCACAGGACAGTATTTTTCGGATTATGACAGTGCCGTTTCATACCTCAGAAAGCAGATGGTTAGCAGAGAAACGGAAATAACCTTGAATTTCCCTGAATCCTGGTTTGATTCTCACAAAGATGGGCTGTATTGGGATTTATTATATGATGCAATGAAGTGCGACGATAGCTCTACCGGCCAGGAGGGGGATGCACTCATGTATGGATATAGTGGCTGTCGTCTTTCATACAGTACTGGAGGGTATATACAATATACCATGTCGTATCATTCTAATGCAGAGCAGGAAGCAAAGCTGACAGAGGCTGTGGCTGTGGCAATGACGAAACTGCAGCTTAATGGTCTCAGCGAAGCCAAAAAGATTATAAAGATTCATGATTATATCTGTAATAATGTCGATTATGCCTACAATTCAACTGAGGAGCAGATATATACAGCCTATGGCGCTCTTTGCACCGGAAAAGCTGTCTGCCAGGGATATGCCGTGCTTTTCTACAGACTGTGCAAGGAAGCAGGGCTGTCGGTTAGAATTATCAGCGGTACCGGCAATGGAGGAGCGCATGGGTGGAATATAGTGCGAATCGGCAGTAAATACTATAACGTGGACTGTACCTGGGATGGACAGGATGCGGACACCTATAATGAGTACCTGTTGAAATCAGAAGCAGACTTTAGGGATCATACCCGCGAATCATGGAAGGTGGCAGACAGCCACTATCTGGACTATACGTCAGCTGAGTTTAACACACAGTATCCTATGACTGAAAAATCCTGGGATGAGTCGGATGATAGCAGCGACTCTGTAGAAACTACATATGCACATAGCGAAGAGGCTACATCGGGTGGTGTGACACTAAAAGCAGAATGGAATGATCCGGTACTTGGACAGCCGGCCACATTCCATGTTTCTGCAACAGGCGGCTCAGGAAACTATAAATTCAGAATGGATGCACCGAGCTATTCGAGCCCAAATCAATGGGCATTTGAAGCAGTAGCGGATCCAAGCCGCGGCGAGTGGATTGATTATACATCGGAGTGTGCTTCAAGCGATTATACATTTACCATGACTGCTACCGGTACCTATAATTTTAAGTTTTATGTGATGGATAAAGCAGCAAATTTATACTATCTGCGAGTGAATTTCAATATAAGCGTATCGGATGATAAATATCCGAGCGTTGACTCAATTGTCCAGTCTGCAGTAGCTGAGTGTAAAAGCAGGACGGATGGATCAGAGTATGCAAAAGCTCTGTGGCTGCATGACTGGCTGCTTGACCAGCTTGAATATGATAAAAGCCTGAAATGGTCTTCGGCTGAGAGCGCGCTCACCAGAAAACTTGGTACATGTCAGGCGTATGAGAGTGCATATGCAAAGCTTCTTACTGCAGCAGGCATAGAAAACAGCGAGACAAGGGATACCTATGATGGACACACCTGGAATGCAATGAAGCTGGACGGACAGTGGTATCAGACGGACTGCACCTGGGATGACAGCAGCGATAACTGGTATAGCTTTGACCAGAGACATTTGTATTTTGGGCTGACGGATGAGCTGATGGCCATAGCACATCCGGGGCATAGCAAAATTTATACCACAGACACGTATGCAACGCGTTCGACAAGCCTTGCCGACAATTATTTTGTAAGGACAGGAGATGCCGCAAAGTGGGCAAAAGCATACTCAGACAGGATTCAGAAAAATCTGGATGCAGAAAAGACCGAGTTTGAAATAACAGCTGACAATTCTTCTTATCCGCCGAGTATTTCAGGTATTCAAAATGGTATTATAGCGTATGCTATAAATCAGCTGGCATGGACGACAGACAAGGCAGCGGTAACCTTAAATGCAACAGGAAGTGCAAAGAGCTTTACATTTACAGCGGAATACGCTTCAAAGAGTCCTGAGGTCAGCTTGTATGGCAGAAGCATAACCCTTAAAGACAACATCGATGTAAACTATTACATGGAAATGTCTGATTCGGTGTTTGAGCATGATGCTTATCTGGAATTTAAAATCGATGGTCAGACATATAAGCTTAATGCGAGTGACGCCGCTGAGGTAAATGAGAACGGTAAAACCTTATACAAATTCTCATGTCCGGTGAATGCGGCACAGATGTCTGATACCATCGAGACAAGAATAGTGATTGATAACAATACTAAGGAAGAGTTTTCCTACAGTGTAAAGGAATATGCAAGCGAGCTCCTGTCAAAATCAAACGAGTATCCGACAGAAACAGTTAAGCTCGTGAAGGCACTCTTAAACTATGGAACTGCGGCGCAGACCTTCTTTAAATATAACACAGGCAAGCCGGCAAATGCTATTTTAAGCGATACCGATAAAGCTGTAGGTGTGGCTGATTTTGACGCATATAAGGCTGTTATTAAAGCGGATAGTGCAAATGGTCAGAATGATGGACTGACATATTACGGAAGCTCTCTGATATGTAAGTCGGAGATGACGGTAAGGCATTATTTCATTTTAGATAATGGCAGTGATATTAATAATTATAAGTTCAGCTATATAGATACAGATGGATATGAGGTCAGTCTGATACCGAAAAAGGCTTCAGACGGCGGGGTATACTGTGTAGATATAAGCGGAATAATGGCATGCAGCCTGAATAAGAACTATATATGCAAGGTTACAGGTATTGACAACTCACAGACCATAGAGCTTGATTATGGCCCATTAAGCTATGGATACAGTGTTGCAAACAGTAAAGACTCATCAAAGGAATTAAAGAATCTGATGAATGCGCTGTATATGTATTCTGAGATGGCGAGTAAAGTAAATGGTATCTAAAAAACATTTGACAAGAATAGCAGGTTCAGCAATGGCGGCGGCACTGCTTATATCAACCACGCCGGTGGCAGCAACGGAAAATCTGTTGCCGTCATATCAGGGAGGGTATATAGAGAGTGAGCTGGACAGCAATACTCCTGTATATGACTCGGGCATTTCAACCTTTGCAGAGCTGCCGTCGGCTTTTCCGGATGATGCTTCAGTGTTTGATACCATGTATCCGCAGACCAGGGACCAGAATCCATATGGTACCTGCTGGTCATTTGCCAGTATGGGGCTTGCAGAGTATGACCTGATAAACGACGGAGCCGTGGATAAGAATGTAGACTTCAGTGAGCTTCAGCTTGCGTATTTTGCATACAATTTTGTGACGGATCCGCTGGGCGGTACTGTAGGGGATATAGCTAAATACCATAATGAGAATGGACTCTCATACCTGCAACGAGGTGGCAATTTTGTATACAGTTCAAGGCGTCTGGCACAGTGGATAGGTCCGGTTGATGAGTCTGTGGTGCCATATACTCGGGCTGCCGGTACACTGGATAGCGGACTGGATGATAAATATGCATACTCATATAGCAAGGCTCATCTGAAAAATGCCTATGAGACAAATATCCATGAAAATGCTGATGAGGTGAAGGCTAATATTATGGAGCATGGGGCTGCCGGTGTGATGTACTATCATAATGACAGTGCCATGAGGTTTTATTCATTTGAAAGCGCAGGGCATTATACATACTATGATACTGCAAAAAGAGGTTCAGGACATGCGGTGATGCTTGTGGGATGGGATGATAATTTTTCAAAAGAGAATTTCCCTGAGTCAATGAGACCGGAAAATAATGGAGCCTGGCTCGTGCGAAATAGCTGGGGAACATATTGTGATTATTTCTGGATGTCGTATGATAATGAATCACTGTTAGATACGGCATGGGTATTTGATTTCTCAGATGATGACGGATTAGACCACAATTATCAGCTGGATGGTGGGATTGAGGTATACAATACTAATCTGACCAACAGGCTGGCGAACGTATTTACAGTACCAAAGAAGGCTGATGGAGAGTATGAGAAGCTGAGAGAGGTGTCGCTGTCATTTACCAGAATAGCGGATGTTGGATATACAATAGATGTGTATACAAATCTTACGAAACCGTCTGATCCGTTAAGTGGAGAGAAACAGACTCAGGCTACAACGACAGGCAATACAGCATTTGCAGGTATATACAGTGTTGAGCTGGCAGAGCCGGTGTATCTGGAGCCGGGAAGCACCTTTGCTGTAGTAGTATCGGTTGATAAGAGCGCCCTGGATTATGAGCAGGCAACAAAGATAGCAACCGGAGACACTCTTATTTGGGACAGACAGGTGAGTCTGGGGAACGGAAAGAGTCTGTATTATAGCAGTGGCAGGTACAGAGTATATCCATATGGCAATTTCTGTATTAAAGCATTTACATCAGATGAAACCAGGCATGCAGAGTCTGAGAATGAGCTTACGCCAGAGGGCTATTCTGTAGATTTGACAGCGCTGGTACAAGCTAATCTATATGCTGCTTTTTCGGCAGATATTATGGAAGATGCTGGGGCAAAGGTTCAGTTTGTATACCCGGATGGCACCTGTACATATAGGCTTTTGTCGGCTTTTGAGACGACGGAGTATAATAATACCAAGGTAAAGAAAATCACATACGAGGCTATTCCTGCTAAGCTTGCTGAAAGGGTGGAGATCAGTGTCATAAAGAGTGATGGCACAAAAAGCAATGGTTTTGCCTTCGCGCCGGCAGATTACCTGAATGATTTAATCAAAACAGATTCTGATTCTGTTTCAAAAAATATAGCAACGGCTCTTTTAAATTATGGAGCATATGCGCAGCTATATTTCAATGTGGATACATCTAATCTGGCGAATAGGGAGCTGACAGATGATGCAGTGGGGGCTTTAACGACTGATGAAATCCTTAAAATGACAGTGGATGAAAACATTGCATCAATGAATAATGATGATTTGGAGTATATAGGCTCATCACTTGTATGTAGAAACGGAACTGATATGAAGCTGTATTTCATTAATAAAAACTCACTTACACTTGATGAAATACTGCAGAAATATAATATTGATGTGACTAATGAGAAAACAGGCAGACTTGGCAGCAACGATTTTTCAGCTGAGCTTGATGGGGGGCTGTTTTGTATCAGAATAAAGTCAATTTTGCCGAAGCTTCTGTCAACTGATTATACAATTACATTTTCAAATGGTGATGGAAACAGTTATGGAGCTGTGAGCTCGTATTCCTATATCAGAAGCGCTGTACAGGGGGATGATATACAGCTTCTCAATCTATGCAAGGCACTTTTCTTATATGGGCGTGCTGCTTCGTAATATGTTAAGCGGTGTGTTATGTCTGAAAAATCATTAAAAACAATCGACATTACAGCCAATAAACGCTATAATAGATACATTAGGATAAATGTACTGGGACTTGTATGATCCACAGCCATCACGCGGTACGGCTGTCGCGGATAGCGTCAGGCCCGGGAAGGGGAAGCATATGCAGGATAAAAAGCAAAAAAAGGCAAAAATACAGGTTATATTTCTAATTCTTATTTCCACGCTGGTTCTTTTGGCAGATTTTTATGCGATAATTAATTATCCAAGGGAATACATGCTCATTGCAGCAATCACAGTTATCTTTATGATTTGCCTGTGGGGAGTAATAAGTGGATTTTTCTCACTGAGTGCTATAAAGGAGGACAGGAGAGAAGAACAGTATGACAGTATTTTCAAGTCTGAAAAGGCATCTTATCTCATGCTCAGGAAGTACTTTGATGAGATAGAGGAAAAGATTGAGATACTGCAGAAGGAGTCAAAGATTCCGACTGAGGATATCATCAATGCACAGAAGGGAATCGCAAAGGTTGTCATCAACAGGAATAAGGAAAATGCTGATGCGATTATGAACTCTAATGAACAGCTTATGGAGACGTTTGAGCAGCTTGAGAATAAGCTCAAGGAGAGTAATGATTTCATTATTGAGAGCCAGAAAAATGTGATTTATGATAACCTCAAGGACATTATGGAAAAGCATCAGGTTCTGTCTGACAGCATAAAGGATATGGAAATCCGTCTGAGTCATGCAATCACAGCAAATCCTATTCAGTTTACGGCAAATGTTGAGATGCCTAAGCAAACGAACGACGCACCACAATCAGCACCGGCCATGGAGGCGATACCTGAACCTGAACCTGTACAAGCGAATGAGTCAGAACAGATACCTGAGCCTATTCAGGTAAATGAGCCGGAGCCTGTAAGTGAGATACCACATGTACCTGAACCGGTAGTAGAGCCAGGCCCTGCGGCAGAAGCTGTTGCAGATACGACAGACAGCGATCCAAACCGTCAGCTGAGTGCAGATGAAATAGCAGCACTTTTTGCAAGTGCAAACGCAGGTGCGACAGAACCTGAATCAAAACCGGCAGAGAAAGTGATTACGGAACCGGTCACGGAGACACCACATGTACCTGTACCGGAACCGGTAGTAGAGCCAAGCCCTGCGGCAGAAGCTGTTGCAGATACGACAAACAGCGATCCGAACCGCCAGCTGAGTGCAGATGAAATAGCAGCACTTTTTGTAAGTGCAAACGCAGGTGCGACAGAACCTGAATCAGAGCCGGCAGAGGAAGTGATTACGGAACCGGTCACAGATGCACCTCAGGCACCTGAGCCGGAGCCTGTAAGTGAACCGGAACCTGTAAAGTCTCCGGTTGTAGATTTGAATAACACAAATCGTAATCTGACACCGGATGAGATAGCAGCTTTATTTAGCAGTATGTAGGAGCAAGCGTCTATCAGCGCAGCTGATTCTAATGAGCTTGCGGCTCGCAACTGTGAAGGAACTGAACAGATGCGTATTTTGTAAAAAAATGAAGAAATAATATTTTGTAATTATCTCACAAATATGTTAAAGTG
>ERZ1026860.1706-NODE-1706-length-10625-cov-18.302933_pt1 | contig 10625 bp, 7 predicted proteins | sample MGYA00380160_ERZ1026860 | MGnify/ENA primary metagenome ERZ1026860 (study PRJEB33269, sample SAMEA4719796) | human gut metagenome | biome: human-associated habitat; feature: organic feature; material: feces | place: Cameroon | collected 2013-10 ... | reverse complement strand
TGCAGGCAGCGGCGGGTCACATCGCTTGCGGTGCGGGCTGCGATCAGCTTAGCCTGAGCAGCCTCAACGCTGTAACGGACCTTCTTGCCGTCCATAGCCTCCTGCTTCTTCAGAGCAGCGGCGTAGACCAGATACTTTGCAGCCTCAACGCGGGCCTTCATCTCAGCCAGCTCGAACTGAGTGTTCTGGAAAGCTGCGATGGCACGGCCGAACTGCTTGCGCTCCTTGACGTAAGCCACGGTCTCCTCCAGAGCGCCCTCGGCAATGCCCAGAGCCTGAGATGCGATACCGATACGGCCGCCGTCCAGAGTAGCCATAGCCAGCTGGAAGCCCTTGCCGCGCACGCCCAGCATACGATCCTTCGGGATGCGGCAGTCCTCAAAGATCAGCTCGCAGGTAGAAGAACCGCGAATGCCCATCTTGTCCTCAGCCTTACCGACGGAGAAGCCCGGGTCGGTACGCTCCACGATGAAGGCGGAGCACAGCTTGGTGGGACGGCCCTTCTTGTCCAGCACATTGTCGGTAACGGCAATGACGATAAACACATCAGCAAAGCCTGCATTGGTGATGAAGATCTTGGAGCCATTCAGCACCCAGCAGTCGTCCTCTTCCTTTGCAATGGTCTGCTGGCCCTGAGCATCGGTACCAGCGCCCGGCTCGGTCAGGCCGAAAGCGCCCAGCCATTCGCCGCTGCACAGCTTCGGCAGATACTTTGCCTTCTGCTCGGGAGTACCATTTTCATAAATAGGAGCAGCGCACAGGCTGGTATGAGCAGAGACGATGACACCAGTGGTGCCGCAGACCTTGCTCAGCTCTTCCACTGCCATGACGTAGGACAGCACATCGCCGCCTGCACCGCCGACCTCAGTCGGGAAATAGATGCCCATCATGCCCAGCTTGCCCATCTTTTCGACGGTCTCCTTGGGGAAGTATTCCTCTGCGTCAACCTTCTTTGCCAGAGGCTTGACTTCGTTCTCAGCAAACTCGCGGTACATTTTCTGCACCATCTGCTGCTGCTTGGACAGAGTAAAATCCATCGCTATATCCTCCTAACGGGTCTTTTTCATTTACCGGAATTGCCCGGTGCAAACAAATTCCTCCCGGCCGCGTTTCCACGGTCGGGAGAAACGTTTATCAGAATTTACAGCTGGTCAACAGGGGTCTTGGTGCGGTCTGCGTTGTAAACGTAGAAGCCCTTGCCGCTCTTGCAGCCCAGATTGCCGCCGCGGACCATCTTACGGATCAGCGGGCAGGCACGATACTTGCTGTCGCCGGTCTCCTTGTACAGCACGTCCATGATTGCCAGGCAGATATCCAGGCCGATGAAGTCGCCCAGCTCCAGGGGACCCATGGGGTGGTTGGCACCCAGCTTCATGGCAGTGTCGATGCCGGCGATATCGGAAACGCCTTCCATCTTGATGAAAGCAGCTTCGTTGATCATGGGGATCAGGATGCGGTTGACGACGAAGCCTGCAGCCTCGTTGACCTGAACCGGCTGCTTGCCGATGGCAACGGAGATCTCCTTGATCTTCTCAACGGTCTCAGCGGGAGTGTTGCAGCCTGCGATGACCTCGATCAGCTTCATACGGTCTGCGGGGTTGAAGAAGTGCATGCCGACCAGCGGACGGCCAACACCCTTGCCGATCTCGGTGATGGACAGAGAAGAAGTGTTGGAAGCAAAGATGCACTCGGGCTTGCAGATCTTATCCAGCTCGCCGAAGGTGGTCTGCTTGACCTTCATATCCTCAAAAGCAGCCTCAACGACCAGATCGCAGTCAGCGCACAGGTCTTCCTTCAGGCCCGGGGTGATGGCAGCAACGATGGCGTCTGCCTTCTCCTGCGTCATCTTTCCCTTGGCAACCAGCTTCTCGTAGCCCTTCTTGATCTTTGCCAGACCATTCTCGGCCCACTCCTGCTTGATGTCGCACAGAGCAACGGTGTTGCCCTCAACCTGTGCAAATGCCTTTGCGATGCCCTGGCCCATGGTGCCAGCGCCGATAACACCGATCTTCATAGGAAACCTCTCCTTTAATATCAAAAATTATGTAATGGATTAGTTGTTGGTGAACACTGCCTTGGGCTTCGGTTTCTCACGGCTCAGGAAGCAGCTCATGCCCTCCACCTGATCGTGGGTCTCGAAGCAGTCGCCGAACAGCTTTTCCTCGACCTCAACAGCCTTCTCGATGGGCAGGCTGATGCCGTCGTTGATGGCCTTCTTGCAGTTGCGCACAGCGATGGGTGCGTTCTTTGCGATCTTGCCGGCCAGCTTCAGCACGTTCTCCATCAGCTCAGCCTGCGGATACACAGCGTTCACCAGACCAATGCGCAGAGCCTCGTCTGCCTTGATGTTCAGTGCAGAGTAGACCAGCTGCTTTGCCATACCCATGCCGACCAGACGTGCCAGACGCTGGGTGCCGCCGAAGCCCGGGGTGATGCCCAGACCAACTTCCGGCTGACCAAACACAGCGTTATCAGAGCAGATGCGGATGTCGCAGCTCATAGCCAGCTCGTTGCCGCCGCCCAGTGCAAAGCCGTTCACGGCTGCAATGACGGGGATGGGGAAGCTCTCGATCATCAGGAACACATCATTGCCCAGCTTGCCGAAGGCCTCGCCCTCTGCCTTGGTCATGGTGCTCATGGAGCCGATATCGGCACCGGCAACAAAGCTCTTGTCGCCTTCGCCGGTCAGAACGATGCAGCGGATCGTCTCCTGATCGACTGCCTCAAAAGCAGCTTTCAGGTCAGCCAGAACCTCGGGGTTCAGGGCGTTCAGTGCCTTGGGACGGTCGATGGTAATGATCTCAACAGCGCCCTGCACCTCGGTTTTTACAAATGCCATTGTGAAAACCTCCATTTCATACAGTTCAGTTTTTTCAAAACAGCCCCCGGAACGCGGGAGGGCTCTCCGGTTCCCTCCGGCGCTCCGGGTCTGTGGTTCAGTCAGGATTCAGAAAAGATGTGCTTAGTCCATCTCAACGATGGTAGCGCAGCCCATGCCGCCGCCGATGCACAGGGTAGCCAGACCCTTGTGAGCACCGCGGTGCTTCATAGCGTACAGCAGGGTGACCAGGATACGAGCGCCGGAAGCGCCGACCGGGTGGCCCAGAGCGATTGCGCCGCCATTGACGTTCACCTTGCTCATATCGAAGTTCAGAGCCTGGCTGACAGCCACAGACTGAGCAGCGAATGCCTCGTTTGCCTCGACCAGATCCATGTCAGCAACGGTCAGGCCGGTCTTAGCCATGACCTTCTTGGTAGCAGCGATGGGGCCCAGACCCATGACTTCCGGCTCAACGCCAGCCAGAGCACCTGCGACCCAGGTAGCCAGAGGCTTCACACCCAGCTCCTTGGCCTTCTCCTCGCTCATGACGACCAGAGCAGCAGCGCCATCGTTGATAGCGGAAGAGTTGCCAGCGGTCACGATGCCGTCCTTGGTGAAAGCAGGCTTCAGGGTGCCCAGCTTCTCGACCGGGGTCAGACGGGGGCCTTCATCGGTATCGAACACGGTGTCGCCCTTCTTGCCCTTGATGACAACAGGAACGATCTCATCCTTGAAAGCGCCGTCCTTGATGGCCTTGTCAGCCTTCAGCTGGCTGTTGTATGCGAACTCGTCCAGCATCTCGCGGGTGATGGGGCTGTAGCCGTACTTCTTCTGGTAGGTCTCGTTGGTGCAGACGTTCTCAGCGGTCATGCCCATGTGCTTGTTGAAGCCGCAGGCATCCCACAGAGCATCGTTGACCATGGTATCCACGATCTCGCTCTTGCCCATGGGAGCGCCCATGCGGTAGCCGTAGCGAGCCTTCTGCAGTGCGAAGGGAGCCATATCCATGTTCTCCATGCCGCCTGCAACCACGATATCAGCATCGCCTGCCTCGATCATCTGAGCAGCCATGTTCACGCAGTTCAGACCGGAGCCGCAGACCACGTTGACGGTGACAGCGGGGGTCTCGATGGGCAGGCCAGCCTTCAGGGAAGCCTGACGAGCGACGTTCTGGCCCAGACCAGCCTGAATGACGCAGCCCATGTAAACATGATCGACCTGCTCGGGTGCGACGTTTGCACGGTTCAGGGCTTCCTTGATGACGATGGAGCCCAGCTCAGCTGCGGGAACGTTTGCCAGAGTGCCGCCGAACTTGCCAATAGCGGTACGGCATGCAGATGCGATAACGATCTTTTTCATGTGAATAGCCTCCTGAATTGTGTATGTGTTACTTTTCGTAAGCCATTTTTATCAAAACGCCCGTAAGCGCTTTTACAAATTAGGTCTCAGGGTCTTTTCCCTGCCGGATCAGCGCATACTTTTCGTTGACCGCCTTTTCTACATTGGGGGTAACGAACTTGCTGATGTCGCTGCCGTAGTAAGCTGCCTCTTTTACAATGGTGGAAGAAAGGTAGCTCCACTTGATGCTCGTTGCCAGAAACATGGTCTCGATGCCGGGCATCAGTGCGTGATTGGTCTGCGCAAGCTGGATCTCGTTTTCAAAGTCCGTTACTGCCCGCAGGCCCCGTACCATCACCGAAGCGTGCCGTTTCTTGGCGAACTCCACGGTCAGGCCGTCGAAGCTTTCCACCGAGACATTCGGGATGCCCTTGCAGCACTCCTTTAAAAGCTCCACGCGCTCCTCCACGGTGAACAGCGGGTTCTTTGCGCTGTTGTTGAGCACCGCCACGATCAAATGATCGTTGATCTTTGCCGCACGCTTGATGATATCGAGATGCCCTTTTGTGACCGGATCGAACGAACCGGGATAAACTGCTGTTGCCATCGTTTGGTATCCTCCTTGGGCGCTGTGAAAAGCGCGTTTTGGTTCTGCCATGATAGCACTTTCCAGTCTTGGGTGCAAGTTTTTGTGCAAGCTGTACGTTTTATCGTTAAAATTTAAACAATCAACGCTGTGCTGCATCGCAGCTGCCTGCTACGCTATAAGTAAACCACATCGTCAAAATTTTATCAAGTCCTTTTGCAAAGATTTTTGGTTTTTCAGCACCAAACAATTGTCCAAAAACTCTGCGAATTTTGTCCATGTTGCCAGTCGGCCAAAATTTTCTCGATAAACTATTGATTCTGCACATTGTTAATGTTATAACTAAGTTGTGCAGGTCTGCTGCCCCGTCCGGCAGTTCCCTCCTGCTGGTTATCAGGATATCATCCGCCTGTGTCAGAGCTGTGTTCAAATTGCCAACAGGTGGTAAACATCCTGCAAAGATTTGTCCGCGCAGGAAGAGTAAATGATAAATTTACAATTCCTTTATGTTATTATAGGAGAGGATGGTTTATAATGGATTTTACGGAACTGTATGCTCAGAAGAAAATGACCGCCGCTCAGGCTGCCGCACTGGTCAAAAGCGGTGACTGGGTGGATTACGGCTGGGCTGTGAACACCCCTGTGGCGGTGGATGCCGAGATCGCAAAGCGTCTGCCGGAGCTGGAGGGTGTCAACTTCCGCGGCGGCATCCTGATGTGGGTGCCCGCGATCTTCCAGATCGACGATCCCGCCGCACACATGACATGGAACAGCTGGCATATGGGCGGCATCGAGCGCAAGGCCATTGCACAGGGCTTCTCCTTCTACTCCCCCATCCGCTATTCCGAGCTGCCCCGCTACTACCGCGAAAGCCCGGACCCGCTGGATGTGGCAGTGTTCCAGGTGACTCCCATGGACGAGCACGGTTACTTCAACTTCGGCCCCAGTGCATCTCATCTGGGTGCCGTGTGCGAGAAGGCCAAGAAGATCATCGTTGAGGTCAACAAGAACATGCCCCGCTGCCTGGGCGGCATGGAGAACTGCATCCACATCTCTCAGGTCACCGGCATCGTGGAGGGCGAGAACCCGCCCATCGGCCAGATGGCCGCTCCCGGTGCTGCTACCGAAGTGGATCTGAAGGTCGCAAACCTGATCGTTCCGCAGATCCCCAACGGTGCCTGCCTGCAGCTGGGCATCGGCGGTATGCCCAACGCCATCGGCAGCCTGATCGCACAGAGCGATCTGAAGGATCTGGGCGTGCACACCGAGATGTATGTGGATGCCTTTGTGGATATCGCCAAGGCCGGCAAGATCACCGGTGCACGCAAGCAGCTGGACAAGGGCCGTCAGGTCTACGCCTTCGGTGCCGGCACCCAGAAGATGTACGACTACCTGAACGATAACCCGGAGTGCATGTCCGCCCCCGTGGACTACACCAACGATATCCGCAGCATCTCTGCACTGGACAACTTCATCTCCATCAACAATGCTGTGGACATCGACCTGTTCGGTCAGGTGAATGCCGAGACTGCAGGCATCAAGCACATCTCCGGTGCCGGCGGCCAGCTGGACTTCGTTCTGGGCGCATACCTTTCCAAGGGCGGCAAGAGCTTCATCTGCCTGTCCTCTACCTTCTTTAATAAGAAGACCGGCCAGCTGGAGAGCCGCATCCGTCCCACTCTGGAAAATGGCAGCATCATCACCGACACCCGTGCCAACATCCACTATCTGTGCACCGAGTACGGCTGCGTGAACCTGAAGGGCCTGACCATCTGGGAAAAGGCCGAAGCTCTGATCAGCGTAGCACATCCCGACTTCCGTGAAGACCTGATCAAGGAAGCCGAAAAAATGCACATCTGGCGCAGGAGCAACAAAATCTGATAAGCGCCGCGGAGATTCCTGCTGTCCGCGGCTGAAATGGAGTCTACTATGATGGACAAAAAGCCGCACATCAAACCCTATCTCTACGGGATGCTGGCAGGATTCGGAGCGATCTCCCTGAGCATCATCTTCTTTTTCCTGATCTACCGCTTTGATGGTTTTGGCGATGCCATCTCCACGCTGACCGGCATTCTGATGCCGTTCATCTACGGCGCGGTGATCGCCTACCTGCTCAAGCCCGTGTGCAACACCATCGAGGGCTTTCTGCGCCGGTTCATCCCGGAAAAGATGCATGGGCTGATCAATGTGCTGTCCATTACGCTGACCATCCTGTTCGGCCTGCTCCTCATCTATGCACTGTGCATGATGATCATTCCGCAGCTCATTACCAGCGTGACCACCCTGTACTACACAGCGCAGCGCAACCTTGCAAAGTTCGTGCAGTGGGCGAATCATGTGGAGTTCATTGAGAACAACCAGCAGATCATGAACTTGCTCAATTCTGCTTATGACACCATCAGCACCAATTTCGATGATCTGATCAAGACCCGGTTTCTGCCCTCCATGCAGAACATCGTCAGCGGTGCCGCCATTGGCGTGCTGAACGTTGTAACGGTAGCCAAGAATCTGATCATCGGCATCATCGTGGCCGTGTATATGCTGGCCAGCCGCAAGCGCTTCGTGCAGCAGGGCAAGCTGGTGCTTTACAGCATCTTCAAGCCCCGCTGGGCAGAGCTGATCAAGGAAGAAGTGAAGTACGCCGATAAGATGTTCGGCGGCTTCATCAACGGCAAGATCATGGATTCCGCCATCATCGGTGTGCTGTGCTACATCGGCTGCCTGATTTTCAAGTTCCCCAGCGCCCTGCTGGTTTCCGTGATCATCGGCGTGACCAATGTGATCCCCTTCTTCGGCCCGTTCATCGGTGCCGTGCCCGCCACCCTGCTGATCCTCATTCAGAACCCCATCAAGGCGCTGTGGTTCATCCTGTTCGTTCTGGTGCTGCAGCAGCTGGACGGCAACGTGATCGGCCCCAAGATCCTGGGCAACACCACCGGCCTTTCCAGCTTCTGGGTGCTGTTCTCCATCCTGCTGTTCGGCGGCCTGTGGGGCTTTGTGGGCATGATCGTAGGTGTGCCGCTGTTTGCGGTCATCTATGATGTGGTCAAAAAGCTGGTCATCCACGGCCTGAAGCGCAACAAGGAGATCGACCTGCTGCAAACTTACCACGACAACTTCGGCGACCCGGAGGACGATGTTCCGGCAGAAGCTTCTGCATCGGAAGCATCTCCTGCCGAAACAGATCATCTGTAAATCACAAAGCCCCGGCATTCCATTTGGAACGCCGGGGCTTTGTTTACATTATGATGTCTGCCTTCGTTACTTTTCAATGGGCTGCGAGGGCATCCAGTCCTTGTAGTTCTCGTAGCGGCTCTCGCGGATCTTGGTGTGGGACCAGATCTCGTCTGCAGTGGGCTGCCAGTTGGCGGCGTAGCTCTTGCACTTCTCGCACAGATGTTCCACGCTCTCCGGGGACTGCAGGTCGGTGCTGTGGGCACCGGTCTCGTGCACCATCTTTTCCAGCAGCTCGGGGTTTTCCAGCATCGGGCAGGGACGCAGATGGTTCTTGTTGAAGGGCTGGCCGTTGTGGTAAGCCATGAACAGCGGGCTGTGCAGGATTTCCAGAATGCTCTGGTCGTGGATGTTTGCATTGGAGTAGTGGATGAACACGCACGGCTCTGCGTCACCGGCAGAGTTGATGTGGAAGTAGTTGCGGCCGCCGGCAATGCAGCCGCCCACGAATTCGCCATCGTTCTGGAAGTCCATCGGGTAGAACGGGATATCGCACTCTTCCGAGCGCAGATAGCGGATGCGCTTGATCATGTACTGGCGCTGCTCCGGGGTAGGCATCAGTTCCGGCGCTGCTTCGTTGCCCACGGGCATGTAGTGGAAGTAGAAGCCGAAGTGTGCGCCCTTATCGCACAGGAAACGCATGAACTCATCGTTGGTAACAGCTTCGATATTATCGCGGGTGTAGCAGATGGAAGTGCCGAACACGATGCCGTGCTCCTTGAGCAGATCCATAGCATGCATAACAGCGGCATAGTGGCCGTCGCCGCGGCGGGCATCGTTGGTCTCCGGGGTGCCCTCGATGGACAGCATGAAGGCGATATTGCCCAGACGTACTACCTCTTTGCAGAACGGCTCATCGATCAGGGTGGAATTGGTGTAGATGGCAAACTGCACATCGTTGTGCTTCTCGGCCAGCTTGAGGATATCGGCCTTGCGCACCAGCGGTTCGCCGCCGGTCAGCATGTACAGGTACACGCCCAGCTCCTTGCCCTGCGTGATGATCTTATCCATATCCTCAAAGCTGAGGTTGTTCTTGTGGCCGTATTCACCGGCCCAGCAGCCCACGCAGTGCATGTTGCAGGCGGAGGTGGGGTCGAACAGGATCAGCCAGGGGATGTTGCACTGGTATTTGACGCGGTTCTCGCGGATGGTCTTAGTGCCGCGGAAGAAAGCCTCATAGCCCAGGTTCAGCGCCATGGTGCGGGCCACATTGGGGTCGGTCTGATCCAGCACGCAGTTGATCAACTTGGACCACTTGCTGTCGGGGTCGGTCAGGGTCTGCTTGGCGTGTTCGTAGGCTTCATCGCTGAACGAGCTGCCATAGAACTGCTTTGCAAGATCCACCAGCTGGCCCACGGTTTTCTCGCGGTCTTTATCAGCATGAGAAAGCACCACGTCCACCATCTTGCCAACGGCGGCGCGCTGCATTTTATGAGTCAGATTCTCAACAGAAGTATTCATTATCTTTTTCCTCCAAACGGTATTTTTCGGAAATCTCTTTTTCTATTTCTATGCCATTACTCTACCATTCCATCCCACAAGTTGCCATAAACAGAAAAAGCGCCGTGATGGAAAACCCATCACGGCACCGCTTTTGATGAAAAAGCCGCTAAATCTTTGTCGTTTCTTAACCGGTGATCTCCATTCAGTCGATCTGTTCCAGATGGATCTTATTGCTGGCAAGACGGCATAACGCGCGGCGCAGGTCTCCCTGCAGCATCCGTCCCGTACGTTCTACCATCACAGCGGGATCCGCCTTCATATCCCGGCGGATCCATTCCAGCACCACACCCACCAGCGCATATTTGTAAAAATCCACCACAAACTGCTTGTCATCGTCCTGCACGGTGATATCGTAGCATTCGCGATCCGCAAATTCCTTCAGCATGGGGTCCAGAAGTTTGTAAAGATACTGCTCCACCTGTTCGCGGCCCACAGAGCGGTATACGTTCAGCACCAGTGCTTTGTTATCCCGGAGCTGGTGCAGGATGTCCAGAAACGCCTCGGTCCAAGTCTCAAAGCTTCGGCGGCCTTCCATCGCCTTGGCCGCATCTTCCACAAGGATCCAGTCCACCAGATCGTAAATATCCTTGAAGTGATAATAGAAGGTCATGCGGTTCACGCCGCAGTCCTCGGTGATATCATTGATCGTGATCTTGTTCAGGGGCTTTTCCAGCAGCAGCTTTTTCAGCGATGCTTCCAGCGCCCGCTTGGTTGTCTGTGACACAAAAAACCTTCCTTTCCCGGCCAGAGATAATTTCTCCTGCCGTGCGCGGTTATTTCCGTGAGGTGCAACTCTGTACATTATAATACCGCAAAAGTGTGTCAAATTTCAAGGGCCATTTTTGTACACATTTTGAATTTGTTGTGTATCTTTTTACAAATCACGATCCGACCCGTTTTGGGCCTGTAAAAACTGCCATGTAAAATCCTCCGGGCTGGTATGCAGGCCGCTGCTCCATTCCGGCTGCACCGTGCAGTCCCGGCAAAAAAGTGGCAAAACACTTGATTTTATCCCTCTGGTTGCTTAGAATGGGAGCAGGCGGTCTGAATGAGAATGCCGCCTTGAGGGAGGGTAATTTTTATGATGGATACCATTGGTTTTCTGGGCTGCGGCAACATGGGCGGAGCCATCGCCCGTGCCGT
>ERZ1026860.1704-NODE-1704-length-10632-cov-2.823769_pt1 | contig 10632 bp, 6 predicted proteins | sample MGYA00380160_ERZ1026860 | MGnify/ENA primary metagenome ERZ1026860 (study PRJEB33269, sample SAMEA4719796) | human gut metagenome | biome: human-associated habitat; feature: organic feature; material: feces | place: Cameroon | collected 2013-10 ... | reverse complement strand
GCGTGAAGATGGCGGGCACGCGGCGGTCCGGCGAGGACGGCGGCGCGGCGATCGCGGGCTTCCTCAAGACGGGGACGGGCCTTGCGGGGCAGCCCGCGTTCGTGCCGCAGGCGTCGTGGATGACGTATGTGCCCGCGCGGCGCGCGGGGGTGGAGGTGCTGGCGGAATGGGCGGACGGCGCGCGGAAGCCGCTCGGCATCCCCGCGCTCGTCAGGACGAAGGCGGGTCTCTTCATGAGCCATGTGTGGCTGGGGGGCACGGAGGGGGCGCAGTCCGACTTCATGCGCGCGCTCGCCTACGCGCTCGCGCCGTCCCTGAAGGGGACGATCGAGGCACAGACGGCGGCGGCGGAGAAGAGGGCGGCGGAGATGCGCGCGTGGCTGGCGGAGCGTCCGTCGAAACCGGGCGAACACCGCGCGTTCTGGTGCCACAGCGCGCGGGGGCTGGGCGGCGACCGCGACTGGGACGCCTCCATCCGCTTCCTGAAGGAGAACGGCTTCAACGCGGTCATCCCGAACCTCGCGTGGGGCGGCGTGGCGTTCTATTCCTCGCAGGTGCTGCCGGTGGCGGCGGACGTGGCGACGAAGGGCGATGCGTTCGCGCAGTGCCGGGCGGCGTGCCGGAAGTACGGCGTGAAGATGCACGTGTGGAAGGTCTGCTGGAACATGGGCTCGCACACGTCGAAGGCGTTCGAGGATCAGATGGCGGCGGCGGGGCGCACGCAGGTGGACGCAAAGGGCAGGGCACTGCGGCGGTGGCTCTGTCCGTCGCACCCCGCGAACCAGCAGCTGGAGATCGACGCGATGGTCGAACTCGCGAAGAAGGGGGCGGACGGCGTCCACTTCGACTACATCCGCTATCCCGGCGGCGAGAGCTGCTTCTGCGCGGGGTGCCGCGCGCGCTTCGAGGCGGCGCTCGGCCACGCGGTCACGAACTGGCCCGGCGCGGTGTACGGCGCGAAGGCGACGCTGAAGCGTGAATGGACGCGCTTCCGCACGGGGAACATCTCCCGGGTCGTCGAGACGGTCGCCACGCGCGTCCGCAGGGAGGCGCCGGGGGTGCAGGTCTCGGCGGCGCTCTTCCGCAACCCGGCGAGCGATCCCGAGACGGTGGCGCAGGACTGGCCGGCGTGGTGCCGCGCGGGCTGGCTGGACTTCGCGTGCCACATGGACTACGTCGAGTCCGCCGCGATGTTCCGCAGCCAGGTGCGCACGCAGATGGAGGCCGTGGGGAAGAAGGTGAAGCTCTACCCCGGCATCGGCCTCTCCTGCTGGGAGAACGACGGGACGGACGGCGTGCGGCTCGCGAAGCAGATCGAGGCCGTGCGCGAACTGGGCCTCGGGGGCTTTACCGTCTTCAACTTCGACCGGCGCGCGGAGCGCGTGCTGCCGCTCCTGCGCACGGGCGTGACGCGCGAGGACTAGGCGACTTCCGGTTCCCAACTTCAACGATTCAACGAACAACCCCATACAGTACGGAAACATGAACATCAACACAGTCAATCCGTCCACTCTCCAGATCACGGACGTCCGCTTTGCGGACATCGACGGCGCGCCGAAGCGTTGCACGCTCGTGAAGGTCTACACGAACCAGGGCCTCGTCGGCTACGGCGAGGTGCGCGACGCCTCCAGCCGCACCTACGCGGAAATCCTGAAGAGCCGCATCCTCGGCGAGAACCCGTGCAACGTCGAGAAGATCTTCCGCCGCATCAAGCAGTTCGGCGGCGACAGCCGCCAGGCCGGCGGCGTGTGCGCGATCGAGCTCGCGTGCTGGGACATCGCGGGCAAGGCGTGGGGCGTGCCGGTGTGGCAGCTGCTCGGCGGCCGGTGGCGCGACCGCATCCGCTGCTACTGCGACACGGACTCGGAGGGCGGCGGCCGCGACATGGGCCAGGCCCTGAAGGAGCGCATGGCGCGCGGCTTCACGTTCCTCAAGATGGACCTCGGCATCGAGCTTGTGATGGACGTGCCCGGCGCGCTCATCGCACCGCTCGGCTACCTCGACTACATGAAGAAGATGAAGCACGTCGTCCAGACCCCGCACGGCTCCATCGACCCGCGCGCGATGCGCGGCGAAGCCTACGACCTCTTCAACACGGCGCACGGCTTCACGGGCATCCACACCACCGAGAAGGGCCTCGACTACCTGGAGAAGTACATGGCCGACGTGCGCGACGTCGTCGGCTGGGAGGTGCCGATCGCGATCGACCACCTCGGCCACATCCCCTACGAGGACTGCGTGCAGCTGCTGCGCCGCCTGGAGAAGTACCACCTCTCGTGGGCCGAGGACGTGCTGCCCTGGCGCAACGTCGAGCAGTGGCGGCAGCTGCACGCCGCGACGACGACGCCGCTCGGAACGGGCGAGGACATCTACCTGAAGGAGGACTTCAAGCCGCTCCTCGAATCGCATGCGCTCGCCGTCGTCCACCCCGACCTGCTCACGGCCGGCGGCATCCTGGAGACGAAGAAGGTGGGCGACATGGCCGAGGACTACGGCGTGCAGATGAACCTGCACATGGCCGAGAGCCCGATCGCCTGCATGGCGGCCGTCCACGTGGCGGCGGCGACGCGCAACTTCATGGCGCTCGAACTGCACAGCGTGGACGTGCCGTGGTGGGGCGACCTCGTGAAGCCCGCGCTCCGCTACGACGGCGGCTTCATCGAGGTGCCGACGCGGCCCGGCCTCGGCATCGACGACCTCGACGAAGACCTCATCCTGAAGCATGCGTGCCCCGACTTCCCGCCGCCGTGGACGCCCACGAAGGAATGGGACCACGAGTGGGCCAACGACCGGCGCTGGTCGTAAGCGCGGACGAGGAAAGGAGAAGAGACCATGGCAAGGCAGAAAGACGTAGGTGTTGCGAACCGGAGGGAGTTCCTGGTCGCGGCCGCCGCCGGCGCGCTCGTGGCGGGATGCTGCACGGGCGGGCGCGAAGAGGGGGCGGCACGCCCGGTGGGCGCGTTCCGCTACGCGCTGAACCCCGCGACGATCCGCACGTACAAATGCCCGCTGAAGGAACAGGTGCGCCTGTGCGTCGCGGCGGGCTACGAGGGCATCGAACCCTGGCTCGCCGACATCCGCGCGGCGAAGGCCGCCGGCGAACTGCGCGACATCCGCAAGATGTGCGAGGACGGCCGTCTCGCCGTCGTGAACGGCATCGGCTTCGCGCATTGGGCGATGCCGGACCCGGCAGACCGCCGGAAGGGCATGGAGGAGATGAAGGCCGACATGGAACTCGTCGCCGAGCTGGGGGGGCGCTTCATCGCGGCGCCGCCGTTCGGCCTCCAGAAGCCCGGCAGCCCGAAGGTGTCGCTCGACGCCTTCGCGGACGGCTACCGCGCCGTCCTCGAACTGGGCGGTCGCATGGGCGTCGTGCCGATCCTCGAATTCTGGGGGCATTCCGCGAACCTGAGCCGCCACAACGAGGCGCTCTACGTCGCGGCGGCCTCGGGCCATGCGGAGGCCGCCGTCCTGGCGGACGTCTACCACATGTACCGGGGGGGCAGTCCCTACGAGGGCCTGCGCTTCTGCACGAAGTCCACGCTGCCCGTCCTCCACATGAACGACGTGCCGGCGACGCCCGCGCGCGCGCAGTTGAAGGACGCCGATCGCGTCTGGCCGGGCGACGGCATCGCGCCGTGGCGCGAGATCAAGGGCATCCTCCGCGCGGGCGGCCTCGATCCCTGGCTCTCCCTTGAACTCTTCAACGCCTCCTACTGCACCACGACGCCGCTTGAGACCCTGAAGACGGGGCTTGCGAAGATGAAGGCGGTGATGGCGTGACGCGAGGGGATGCGGCACCGTACAGATGGCGGTTCTTCAAGTCCGCCCGCTGCGTGCAGGTGAAGCTGGAGACCGGGGCCGACCTCGCGGCGCTCCCCGAGTTGGACCAGCGGCTCTGGACGGTCCTTTCCGCCTCCACGAAGGGACTGCGTTTCGACGCGGCGACCCTGCGCCTCCTCGACGCGGACGGCGACGGGCGCATCCGCGCGCCCGATGTACTCGCCGCCGTCGCCTGGCTGCGTCCGCGCTTCCGCAGCCTCGACGTCCTCTTCGCGCGCAAGGCCGAGGTGTCCCTCGCCGACGTGGACGCGACGACGGAGGAGGGCAAGACCCTGCTCGCGTCCTTCACGCGCATCCTCGCCCGCGAGGACCGCGCCGACGCGACGGCGATCTCCCTTGCGGACGTGCTGGGCGCGACGGCCCTCTTCAACGCCCCGCCGTTCAACGGCGATGGCGTCGTCACCCCGAAATCGACCGCCGACGCGGCGCTTGCCGCCGTGGTTGCGCAGATCGCCGCATGCGAGGGCGCGACGCGGGACCGCTCGGGCGACGACGGCATCGACCAGGCGGCGGCCGACCGCTTCTTCGCCGACGCGCGGGCCCATCTCGCCTGGAAGGCCGCCGGCGCGAAGGTCGCCGTTCTCGGCGAAGCGACGGCGGCCGCCTACGCCGCCTATGAGGCCGTCGCGGCGGAGATCGACGCCTACTTCACGCCGCCCGCCGACCTGCCGCTCGTCGCCGAGGACCCCACGCCCGTCCTGCCGCTCACGGCGGGCGTGAACCCCCTCTGGGCCGAACGGTTCCAGACGTTCGCGGACAAGGCCGCAGGGCCCGTTCTGGGCGTGGCGGGCGTCGAATCCATCACGCGCGCCGACTGGGCCGCCGTCAAGGCGAAGTTCGCGCCCTACGGCGCGTGGCGCGCGGCCCGGGCGGGCGCCGCCGTCGCGGACGTGGGGGACGACCGCCTTGCGCAGCTGCTCGCGGGCGGCCGCGTCGAGGCCGCCGTCAACGACCTCCTCGCGCGCGACCGCGCGCTCGCGGACGAGTCGGCGCGTTTCGCGGACTGCGAGCGCGCGCTGCGTTTCGCCGCCCACCTTGCCACCTGGCTCCGCAACTACGTCAACCAGGCGAACCTCTACGACACGAAGGGCGAGAGCGTCTTCCGCACGGGCGAGCTCTACATCGACGGGCGCGTCTGCCGCCTCTGCTTCCCCGTCGCGGACGAGGCCGCCCACGCCGCGCTTGCCGTGAAGAGCAAGTGCTGCCTCCTCTACGCGAAGCTCACGCGCCGGGCGGCGGGGGCCGCGCGCACGGTCTGCGCCGTCGTGACCGCCGGTTCCACGGCGGGCCTCTACGTGGGGCGCAACGGCGTGTTCTACGACTGTGACGGACAGGACTGGGACGCCGTCGTCACGCGCGTCGTCGAGGCGCAGGTCTCCCTCCGGGAGGCGTTCTGGGCGCCGTGGGCGAAGATCGCCGCGACGATCGCCGCGCAGTGCCGGAAATTCCTGTCTTCCTGCCAGGAGGCCGCCGTCGCCCAAGTCGGGGGCGGCGTCGCCGCCATCGCGGCGCCCGCGCCGAAGCCGCCGGACGCCACCGCGCTCGCCTCGGGCGTGGCCGCGCTCGGCGTGGGCGTGGGCATGGCCGGCGCCGCGTGCGCGGGGCTGATCGGCCTCGTCGCGGGGCTTCCGATCTGGAAGGTGCTGGCGGGCGTGGCGGCGATCATCCTGCTCGTCTCGTTACCGAGCGTCGCCCTCGCCTGGCTCAAGCTGCGCGCGCGCGACCTGGGGGCGATCCTCAACGCCGGCGGCTGGGCGGTGAACCGCCCGCTCACGTTCTCGGTGGGGCTCGCGCGCACGTTCACGCGCCGGGCGGCCCTCCCGGTGGGCGCCGCCGTCGCGCGCGACCCCTACGCCCGGCACGGCGTGCTGGGCTGTCTGCTGCTCGTCGCGCTACTGGGCGCCGCCGCCGCCGCCGGCGTGTGCTGGAGGCTGCACTGCGGCCCTTTTGCCGAGACGGCCGCGTCCGTTCCGAACGTACAGGAGGTGAAGTGATGAAGGCCCCCCGCAATGCCGACTGCGAAGCCCTGAACCGCCGGTTCGGCGCGCCCGGGCGCATCGTGTTCCGCCCCTCGAAGCACGACGCGCCGATCGTCGTGCTCGCGAACCAGTACGGCTCGGCCGAGGTCGCGCTCTTCGGCGCGCAGACGCTCTCGTACCGCCCGACGGGCAACCCGCCCGTCCTCTACCTGCCGCATCCCTACGACGAGACGCCGGCGGGCGCGGAGATCCACGGCGGCATTCCCGTGTGCTGGCCGTGGTTCGCGCGCTGCGGTCCGGCCGGTTCGAAGCTGCACGGCGTCGCGCGCTACGCGCGTTGGCGCGTGACGGGCTCGGAGTATTCCGAGGACGTGACGGAGGTCACGCTCGCGCTGGAGAGCGATGCGGAGACGCGGAAGGCGTGGCCGCACGACTTCGCGCTGGAGCTGAAGGTCTCCGTGTCGATGAAGCTCACGCTTGCCCTGCGTGCGACGAACACGGGGACGGAGGCGTTCCACGTGACGGAGGGCTTCCACCCCTACTTCCTCGTGCGGGAGCGGGACCAGACCGAGGTGCTGGGCGTGGACGGCTGCGAGTTCACGGATACGCGCGCGCCCGAGAAGGGGGTGCGCACGTGGACGGGAAGCTACGCCGTGCGCGAGGCCGGCAGCAAGATCTACCAGGTCACGAAGCGCGAGTACGTGCTGATGGACCACGGGCTCAACCGCGCGATCGCGGTCGTCTCGCGCGGTAACGCGCGGCTCGTCGTCTGGAACCCGGGCGAGGAGAGCGCGGACCAGGTGGCGGCGTTCGGCGTGGACGGCTGGCGGCACTTCGTCTGCGTCGAGCCGTGTTCGACGCCGGACGAGGCGGGGTACGACCTCAAGCCGGGCGAAAGCCACGACCTGCTGATGGCCGTGCAGTCCGTCCCGAACGACGGCAGCGTCCACGCGCGGCATCCGTAATTGTGCTATAATCGGGGGCATGAAAGCCACGATGTCCCTGATGTCCGTTTCCTGTTCCCTGCTCGGCCTCCTCGCCCTCGGCGCGGGGGCGGGCGAGACGCCGCTTCTCGCCGGCTGGCGCTTCCACCGCGGGGCTGCGCCCGGCGCCGAGGTGGCGGCGTTCGACGACGCGGCATGGGAGGCCGTGCGCGTGCCGCACGACTGGGCCATCGCGGGGCCGTTCGACAGGGAGATCGACAAGCAGACCGTGCGCGTCGTGCAGGACGGCGAGACGAAGGCGACCGAGAAGACGGGACGCACGGGATCCCTCCCGTGGCTGGGCGAGGGCTGGTACCGCCGCACGTTCACCGTGCCGGAGGGGACGGAACACGCGGAACTCGTCTTCGACGGCGCGATGGCCGAGCCGCACGTCTACGTCGACGGGCAGGAGGCCGGTTTCTGGGCGCTCGGCTACAATGCGTTCACCGTTGACGTCTCGCGTTTCCTGAAGCCCGGCAAGACGGCGTATGCGCTCGCGGTCCATCTGCAAAACGTCCCCGAAAGCTCGCGGTGGTATCCGGGGGCGGGGCTCTACCGGCCCGTCACGCTCGTGACGGGTCCGAAGACGGGACTGAAGACGTGGGGAACCTTCGTGCGGACGACGGCGCTGTCGGCCACGGGGGCGCGCGTGACGGCGACGGAGGCCCTGCGGGGAACGGCGGAGAAGGCCGAGCTGCGGTGGACGGTGCGCGGTCCGGACGGGAAGCCGGTCGTGGCGGTCTCGCGCGACGCCGCGCGTCTGGCGGAGGTGACGGGCGTCCTCGACGTGCCGGCGCCGCGCCTCTGGACGCCCGAGACGCCGCACCTCTACACGCTCGTCTCCGAGTTCGTCGTGGCGGGGCGCGTCCGGGACCGGCGCACGACGCGCTTCGGCATCCGCACGGTTTCGGCGACGGCGGAGGGGTTCCGGCTCAACGGCGTCGTGCGGAAGTTCAGGGGCGTATGCCTGCACCACGACCTCGGCCCGCTCGGCGCGGCGTTCAACCGCGCGGCGTTCCGCCGCCAGGTGCGCCTCCTGAAGGACATGGGGTGCGACGCGATCCGCACGGCCCACAACATGCCCGCGTCGTGGCAGATGGACATCTGCGACGAGATGGGGATGCTCGTGATGGCGGAGAGCTTCGACATGTGGGCGTACCCGAAGTGCAGGAACGGCTATGCGCGGTTCTTCGCGGACTGGTGGGCGCGCGACCTCACGAACCTCGTCCTCAACCACCGCAACCATCCCTCGATCGTGATGTGGTCCATCGGTAACGAGGTGCCCGAGCAGAACCTGCCGGACGGCCTCGACCTCACGCGCCGGATGCAGGACCTCTGTCACGTCCTGGACCCCACGCGCCCCGTCACGCAGGGGCTCGACCAGGTGGACCACGCCGTGCGCACGGGCGTGCTGCAGCAGATGGACGTGGTGGGCCTCAACTACCGCCTCCCCCGCTATCGGCACGCCTACGCGAACGCACCGCACGGCTTCGTCCTCGGCAGCGAGACCGCCTCGACCGTTTCGAGCCGAGGCGTCTACAAATTCCCCGTCGTGCCGAAGGCCGGGGTGCAGCACCCCGACGGACAGTGCTCGGGCTACGACGTGGAATGGTGCCCGTGGAGCAATCTGCCGGACGACGACTGGGCGATGCAGGACGACGCGCCCTGGACGATCGGCGAGTTCGTCTGGACCGGCTTCGACTACCTCGGCGAACCCACCCCCTACAACGAATACTGGCCCTCGCGCAGCTCCTACTTCGGCATCTACGACCTGGCCGGCCTGCCTAAGGACCGCATGTGGCTCTACCGCAGCCGCTGGAACGCGTCCTCGCCCACGCTCCACCTCGTGCCGCACTGGACCTGGCCCGGCCGCGAAGGGCAGGTCACGCCCGTCTACTGCTACACCTCCTACCCGAGCGCCGAGCTGTTCGTGAACGGCGTCTCGCAGGGCCGCCGCACGCGGAACGCCGCCTCGCGCCTGGACCGCTATCGTCTGCGCTGGAACGAGGTCGTCTACCAGCCCGGCGAGCTGAAGGTCGTCGCCTACGACGCGGACGGGAAGGTGGCCGCCGAGGAGGTCGTGAAGACGGCGGGCGCGCCGCACCGCCTCGCCGTCACGCTGGACCGCGCGACGCTTGCGCGGACGGTGGACGGGACGACGCCCGACCTCGCGTTCGCGACCGTGCGCGTCGTCGACGCGCACGGGACGCCCTGTCCCGACGCCGCGCTGCCGCTCTCGTTCCGGGCGACGGGCGCCGTGGCGTTCAAGGCGGCGTGCAACGGCGACGCGACGAGCCTGGAGCCGTTCACGAAGCCCGCGATGCGGACGTTCCACGGCGCGCTCGTCGTGGTCGTCGAGGCGGGTCCGGAGGCGGGGACGGGGCGGCTTGCCGTCTCGGCGGACGGCCTTGCGGAAGCGGTCGCCGAACTCACCGTGGCGCAGTGATGCGTGTGCCGGCCATGATGAACGGGGAGACGAGCCGGGAGGGACGCGCCGCCGCCATCCGCACATCGCTTGCGCTGGCCGCGTGCGTACTGGCGGCTGCACACGGCGCGTGCGCCGCGACACCGGCGACGGCCGTCGCGTTCCGGTTCGACGACAACCACGCGCCCGACGACTGGCACGCGGTCGCGGAGGCGTTTAAGGCCGAAAATGCGCGGTGTTCGTTTGCCGTGGTCAGCGGAGGCCTTTCGGACGGGCAGGGCGCCTGCCTCAAGGCGCTGTCGGACGACGGGTTCGAGATCATGGATCACACCGCCGCGCACGCCGTCTACGTCGCGCAGTGGCTGAAGGAGGCGGACTACGCGGCGGCGCGTGCGGCCATGGACCCGGGGGCGGCGTGGTTTGCCTCCGCCCAGGCGTCCGCGCGGAAGGTGCGGTTCAAGCCCGAGATCGATCTCGCGCACGCGAAGAACGTCCGCTTCACGGGACGTGTCACGGGCGGCGTGCTTTACTGCGATGACGCGGCCGTCGCCGCGCAGCTGACGTTCTCGAAGAAGGTCTGGATGCCGTCGAAGGCGGCGTTGTTCGGCGTCGCTGCGGTTGCGGCGGACGGCGGCCGCAGGCTGCGCGCGTTCTACGGCGAGACCGACCAGACGTTCGACCTCGCGGACGAGGAGATGGTGCTTGTCGACCAGATCGCGATTCAGCCCGCGCCGGACGTCCTGCGCATCCAGGCGCGCGCGACGCGGGCGAACTTCGCGGTCTTCAATCTGCCCGCGCCGAAGACGTGGATCCAGCCCGGCGGCTGGGAGGCGTTTGTGGACGCGAACCGCGTGAAGGCCGTCTACGGCGGCGAATTCGGCTACACGGGCGCGGACTGCGTGATGCCGAAGGAGCGGTGCTGGTACGCGACGGACGACGACACGCCGGCGGAACTCGTGCCGTGGATGCAGCGTCCGAGCTTCTTCTACTTTGACGAAGGGGCGACCTACGAGGAGGTCGTCGCGCAGATCCAGAAGGCGCAGGCGCGCGGCAAGCCGCTCGTCTTCATCAGCCACCTGTCGTGGGAGAAGGCGGGCGGCCGCGCGGCATGGATCGCCCTGACGCGCCGCGTGCTTCAGTGGATGGACGCGGCGGGCGTCCCCGCGCTGACCGAGGCGGCGTTGACGCAGACGTTCTACGGACGATGAAGGATTTTGCTATAATAGGCGCACTGTGAAACCGCTTGCCACCAACATCGCCGACTTCGAGACCCTGCGCAAGGAGGGTCTGCTCTACGTTGACAAGACCGCGCACCTGCACCGGCTCATCACGAAGCCGGGCAGCACGTTCTTCTTCTGCGCGCGTCCGCGCCGGTTCGGCAAGTCCCTGAGCGTGACGACGC
>ERZ1026860.1701-NODE-1701-length-10640-cov-3.356259_pt1 | contig 10640 bp, 19 predicted proteins | sample MGYA00380160_ERZ1026860 | MGnify/ENA primary metagenome ERZ1026860 (study PRJEB33269, sample SAMEA4719796) | human gut metagenome | biome: human-associated habitat; feature: organic feature; material: feces | place: Cameroon | collected 2013-10 ... | reverse complement strand
ATTCGTCGATCTTCGCGGTCGCGCGGCGCTCGTCAAAATCGCGAACCTGTTCGTCAAGGTTCTTTGAGGCGGCGTCGCAAATCGCGGTAAGCTCTTTGCACTTATCCTCAAACGCCTTGAGCGGCGCGGTGTAGATCCGCTTGACCGTTTTTCGCGTCTCGTCGATACGCGACGCAACCTTGCGGATTCGCGCGCGGTCTGTCTTGGCGGTGGAGACGGTTTCGAGCGTGACGACCATCGACGCATAAGGCTGCATCATCGTCGTCAGCGCGCTCTTCATCTCGTCGAAGTTTGCCTCAATCGGCGTGTTTTCGATTACCGCAAGATCCGTTTCAAGCCGAAATTCAACGTCGCTGCTCACTGGTTCACCTCTTCTACGCCGTCGTCAAAGCGCGTAATCTCCCTGATCCTGTCCGCCCACGCGGGGTCGATCTTGGTTTCCGGCACGTTTACGGCTACAACAATGGCGCGTTTGTCGCCGTCCGCCGCGGGGACGTAAACTTTGTTCCCGACATTCACGGCCAATCGCGTCGAATACAGGTAGTCCCTGCCGCCGTAGGCGTTGATGTTGTGTTTGAAGAACTTTACAGTGACGTACATTATGTGCCTCCTTTATCCAAGCACGAGCCGTTGCGGCGGCAGCGTGCCGTTTTGAATGTGTTTCCACATGTTCGTCTCTTCCGAGGCGAGCCATGCGCGATCTTCGGCGCAGTCTTCGGCGTCGAGCTCATAGCTTTTGATCTGCATTCCGCCGTCGCCGTCGAGCAATCCGGCAAAAAGCACGGCGAACGAGTATCCCGTCGCGTTGAGCTGGTGTAAAAGCTGTGCGTGATAGTGCTTGGGAATGCCGCCCTCCCACTCTGCCGCGCGCGCCTTGGACGTGATTTCTGCCGTCTTGATCTCAAGAATGCCGCGTTCTCCGTTTTGAAGGAGTATTTCTCCGTCGAGCGTGGCGAACATCCACGGGCGCTCGTTCTGAAACAGAACGTCGTACTCGTGATACTCGACCGTCAGATCGGGGTGCATGGCGCGGAAAAGCTCTCTGAGCGCGGGTTCCATGCGCACGCCGCGTTTAACGGCGGGACTGTCGGAGATATCCTTCGGCTTTTTGCGCCCGGTTTTAATCTCCCAAAGCTCGCTTGCCGTTTGCCACGGGGACAATCCTGCGCATGCCGCGGCTTCGCTCGCGCCGATACCGTTCAGTCGTCCGTCGAGCCATTCCTGTCGCGTGTTGTAACGCATACGCTTCGGTTCAGTCATCGCATTCCTCCATTTCAGTTCCCTCAAACGCCGCATCAAAAAGTTTGACATGCCATTCCCAGAACTTAAGTGCGCGATCCAAAGACTTAATGCGCGTGGAGCGAACCTCAAAGTCTCCGAGCGTATCGCGCGTCATCACGTTATAGCCGCCCTTGAGATGTGCAAGCCAATACGGGACATGCCCGCGATTGTCATAGCAGTTATTCACAAGGCCGGGATAAAGCTCTTGCAGCGTTTTCGGCTTCGGAACGACGTACTTCCCGTCTTTCGAGGGCTTTCGCACGGGCTTCGGTATCGGGGTGACAACGGGCCGCTCGCGAACGAGATCGGGTCTTCTGTCGGGCTTGAGATCGGCTTTGCGCATGAGGTTGTAAATCGTACCAGAGCTGCAACCGATTTCTCGCGCAATCCGCGTTACGCCGTCGCCCGCCTTGTAGCGATTGATGGCTTCTTCGCACTGTTCAGTGGTAAGCTTCACACCAGACATGCGCATTCACCGTCCGTTCTTTTGGATTTGCAGTAAAAGTCGTTGTGCAAATTGATATTTTGATGTATAATACCAATTGGATATCCCATCTTATCCCTCCAAGTTTTTTGGGCGCGTTCCCGTCGCGCCCCTTTTTTATGCCTTAAAATCGATCAAACGATTTCAGAAATCCAGATTGCGGCAATAATGGCAATGGACAGCATGTTCAGCACCCAGCCCCAGTTTCGGATCTTCTTCGTGTCTCCGACTTCGCGCATTGCAATTCCCGCCGCCAACATGCAAAACAGTAAGAATACTTCGCCCCATTTCAGTGCGTTAAGCATTTGCCCCTTCCTTTTTCTCGCCAAGGAACTTGTTGACGAAGAACGTCTGCCCTTTGCCCGTGATCTTCGTGGTGCGCGTTATGCGAACAGATTCGTTCGGAAGTGTAACAGCGCGTTCCTTCACTTCCATCAGCCCTCGTTCCATGCTGTACTGCGTCGGCATGTTTTTGCTTGCGCCGTATTTAATCAGATAGCCGTTGTCTCTGAGCCAGTTAAACAAGCGCTTCTGACCGATGTTCACGCCGTTCTGGTGCAGCAGCTTTGCAAGGTCTCCGATAAGGATTGTGTCGTCCGCCGTCTCAACGGCTTCGGCGAACAGGACTTTGGGTTTGTCGCGTTCGATCTTCTCGTTCAATGACCGCATCGCCTCAAGCGTCGCGGTGAACATCATCTTCGTCGCCTCGTCGGCGTGCGGAAGATACGTTGCAAGGAACAGATCGTCGTTCGCGACGTAGCCGCCCGTCTTTCGGATGGTAGGCAAGACCTCATCGAACACCCACTTTTCAAATTTCTCAGCCGAAGGAAGCTGGCTATGCGCAATCAAGCGGTAGACGTCGCCTTCTGAAATAAAGTTGATCGCTTGCATCTTCCCGCTGATAGGGGTATCGCGTTTCGCGATAGCCCTACAATGCCGTCGAAGTGCATCAGGCGCATTGGAATATCCCAAGGCTTTTGCCACGTCGCTTCCGCAAAACAGCACATTGCCGTTTTCTTCAATCGTGCGGATCTCGCCGAACTGTTCGTTCTTGAAAATCTGTAAGTTGTTTTCCATGTGTCCCCCTTGTTTTTGGCAGATTTAATCGTCGCAAGGGTGTAACGTTTTGTTACGCCCTTTATTTAGGACAGACCCCCTCGTGATTTACGATCTCGTCAGGGCAGAACTCTTCTCTTAACTTGGACAGGAGGTAGATTTGCCCTTTTCCAGTGACAAGCGTCTGCGGGAAAATCTTTGCGCCGACCACGGTGTTCTTCGTCACTTCGCGGACGTTGAAGTAGCCGGATTCGATGTAGCGCTGATACGCAACATTCTTGGCGTCGAGGTATTTCTTCTCGCGAAGCCACTGGAACAGGCGCTTCTCACCAATCTTGATCGACTCGTCACGCACGATCTTGGAGAACTGGCGGATGGAGAGGCAATCGGACGTGCTCCCGACATGCTCTGCGAACTGAACGAGCGGCTTATCCTTCTCGACCTTGGCTTCCAACTGCTTGCGCTTTTCCATCTCGCCTTTCAGCGTGGTTGCCAGTTGGATAATGTAGTCGGGATTGAGCAACGTCTTCTCAATCGTCTCCGGCGTCATGTAGGCTCCGTGCTTCCGAATAGTGGGAATGACCTCGTGCGTAATCCAGCGTTTGAACGCTTTGGCTTCGGGTTTGCGAGAACCAAGAACAAGCGCGTAAAGACCTGCTTCGCTGATTACGTTCTGCATTTGAGCTCCGCCCAACTTTCCAGAGTGACCCTCATTAGTAGTGAGGGTCACTTTTTCGTCTTCATCAAGCCGTGAAATAGCTTGTGACGGATTCCCTATGTCGAGGGCGTTGCATACGTCCGCGGCAACAAACCACGGTTCACCGTCTTTTGTAATGGTTCTGATTTCACCAAACTGCTCGTTTCTGAAAACTTGTAAGTTGTTCGCCATATATCCTCCTTGTTCACATCGTTTGAAATTTGACTATCAGTGCGTGCACTATGTTGCTTTTTTGTTGAAATTGCTGTAAAATGCAAGTGTCAATCGTCAGAGAAAAGCGCTTCGACGGTTGTGCCCAAGGATTTTGCAATCTTGATAGCCACATCAGCGCGCGGAATCCGTTCACCGCTTTCAATGTACTTGTATGAACGCTCCGACAATCCGGCAATCTTCGCGACCTCAACTTGCGTAGTGCCGCGTTCTTGTCGCTTCGTTTTTAACTTCGTATCCATATCACCGCCAACTTTCATTTATGGTGCACGTCCGTGCCCCCATGCCCGTATTGTAGTGCACGCTCGTGCACTTGTCAAGTGGAAGGGAGAAAAAATCGTGGAAAATTTTTGCACCCGCTTTTTATCCCTTAGAACCAGCGCAGGAATGTCTCTTGCGCGTGTTGCGAGCGCAATCAACATCGCGCCAAGGACGTTAAAATACTACTCGTCAGGGGAACGCGAGCCGTCACTATCAACGCTCATCGCGATTGCGGATCTGTTCGACGTGTCATTGGATTACCTTGCCGGACGAACGAACGACCCAAAAGTTCATCGCTGAATTAGCGCTTGTGCCACGTCATCACGAGATTGACAATCATCAGCACCAACGTAACCATCATCAAGGTTTCGGTGAATCCCATCGTGTACCTCCTTAGTCAAAAATATCTTCCACCGTGCAGTTGAGGGCTTTGGCGATTCGAATTGCCATATGTACGCTTGGCGCGCATTGGTTGTATTCGTAGCGTTGATAGGCATTAACTGCAATCCCTACTTCTTTCGCAATCTGCGCTTGTGTCTTGCCGGACTTCTCGCGGATTGCTCGCAACGTCATATTCACCTGTACCTCTCTTTCCTTGGGATTGCCACTTTTCTGTGGCTTGCCCCAATTGTACTGCCACACATCAGTGGCGTCAAGTTCATTTTTTAATTTTTTTTGGAGGTGTTCGCTAATGCCCATTTCCGACCGCTTGCGTGAACTCCGAAAAATTCGAGGGATTACGCAAAAAGACGTCTGTGACGGCATCAGTGTTTCAAGGTTCGTATACCAACGCTACGAATACGGGCAAGATCCTGCGTTCGACAAATTCATTGCGTTGGCGGACTATTTCGATGTATCTTTGGACTACCTCGCGGGACGGACTGACAAGCCCGAAATCAACCGATGAGGGGTTCAATGCTGCAATAGAGACTTCCCCGTAACCTTGCGGGGAAAATACAACGCCTCATGTAGGCGCGAAGGAGGTGCTTTCAATGACTGGAAGCCCTTTTGACTGCGCCCGCGCAGAACGCTTTAGGGTTGACGTGCTGAGAAGCGAACAAGTTCCACCCTTACTGCGGGCATGAGCTACGGGCGTTGGAGGATCATCATTCCTCTCTGGCTGAACCACAAACAGCCGAAGTCATGCCATATCCGTCTATCTTGCGACCCAATGCGCAAGCGGTGAGGACAGAAAAAATACCAACCGTCGACGGAGAAAAACTGCAAAAATGTGGCGATCTCTCCGCGCAGATTGGGCTGTACGGAGGGATTGATTTCCTTACGGGGAAGCCTTTATTGCAGCACTGTTGCTGCTGGTTAGGAGGTCAGAAATGTATTCAAATGATCTGCTCGCTCAACGGCTCGGCGAACTTCGCCGTGCAAGAGGATGGACACAAGTTGATCTCGCCAAGAAATGCGGGATAAATTGCGCGACCATCAACAAGATAGAAAGTCGTCAGCGTAAACCGTCTGTACCTGTCCTTTTCATGCTTTGCGAAGTGCTGAACGTCTCGTCCGACTACTTGATCGGCATTTCGGACAATCCGAGGCGGAGGCGGTATTGAAATCGTCCGAGGTATACAAGCTGCTGCGCGCGATTGCGGCAAATCCCGATTCTCGCTTCATAGGAAAGCCCGATCATATGCAAGCACTTATAAACGACGGGCTCGCGGTGGAACATGATGGAATCATTACCGCTGACGAACACCCCGGCGTCGCGTACAAGTATCGAATTACGCCGAGGGGGCGGGAATGGATGGAGCGCTATCACGCTCAGCGGCGCAAAAAAGTCGCCAAGGTGTTTAAGTGTGTCGGCGAGACTGTTGTAGTGGCACTTACCATCGCCGAACTGGTTCGCACATTATGGCCTTAATCGTCGCAATGCGAGAAGTGTGATGTTAGAATTGCGGTCGCTACGAACAGCATTCCAATCAATATTCCAAGGTGAACAGCGTAACCCATCAATCGCCTCCGAACTTTTTCTTAAGCACAAAGTCTAAGATTGAGTAGGAAACATTAAACAGCGACACAACCACAAGTGCGGTCGTTACTATAGCGAGAAGATCAGCACGGCTAAGCAATGGTTCCACTCAATCTACACCTCCGTGGCATTTTCATATATCCTTCTGGCGACGTCTTCGCGTCGCCATTTTTCTGTTCTGCCGAACGTATAGCTCGTCAGCCCTTCGAGGAAGTCCCGCGTCGCGCGGTTCTGCTTGATACCCGTGACGTCGGACACGTCGCTCAGGCGCATATACATCGGGTATTCCTCTTTCAGTGCCGCTTCGGTTTCAACCAAAAGCGACGGTTTGCAGCGTCCAACTCTCGGCATCGATATCCCCTCCCCCTGTTACTCGAATGCCATAGCCACGATCATGGCTATAAATGACAACGGCGAAAGCCCCATGCAAATTTCGGCGACGACATACAGCCATCCAGCTTCAAATGCTTCTGACCAAAATAGCGCCACAAGTGCAAGAAAGAGAAATGCGGCTCCCGCAACGGCGCAGATTGATGATGTGAGCACCATATAACCTCCCATTCATCGCCCGGCAAAAAGCGCGGCGATGACGTCAAGTGCAAAGCCCAGGAAGGCGAGCTTCAATCCAAGGTATTCCGGCAAAAAGTCAAACGTTCCGCTCTGTCTCGCGACATCGAGCATCGTGCCGATACCGATAAATACCAGCGATGCAGCGCCGAGGAACGAGGCCGTCACTGGAAATTGCCCCTTAGCGGAAGAGGTCATCGATGGTAATGTTGAACGTTTCGGCGATGACCGGAAGGTGGCGCAGACTAATGCGACGTTTGTTGTTCTCGATGTAGGAAATGGACGCGATGTTGCTGAAACCGAGGATTTTCGCCAGTTCGGCCTGACTCATTTTTTTCAGCTTGCGATACTTGCGAATGTTCCCGCCGACGAACTTTTCGTTAAATTTCATATGATGTTCTCCTTTTTGTTTGCTTGTTGAATATATTATCTCCCTTTAATTATATGTCGTCAAGTAAAATTTCGCAGAAATATTGCGAATATTTCTTGATTTTTTATCTTTTCACCCGTAATATGACTATAGGGGGATAAAACTATGACCTTAAAGGATATTTGCAAGAAAAAGCGTATAACGCAAAAAGAACTCAGCGTGGCGACGGGAATCACGCAGAGTTCTATCAGTATGTATATTTCGGGACGGAAGCGGCCGACTTACAATACGGCGCGAAAGATCGCAAACGTTCTCGGAATTACGATTGAAGATTTCTTCGCGCTTCTTCCAAACGCAGAGGGAAAGACCGAAGAGCCGCAGAAGGCCCTGCCGCTCGACGCAGACGAACAGGAAGAGCTGTCGTTCCAAGAGCGCATTATCGTATCCTGCATGCGAAAGCTGTCAAGCAAGGGGCAGGACGTACTGGTGCAAACCGCACTCAATATCGTGCGTCGCGACGAAGAAGAAATGCAGCGAAAATGATAATGCGAAGGCGCTGAAACGGCGTCGCGTCGCGGACGATATTCAAAACCTCTCTCTCCTTCAAAGAACAATGCAATTTCTTCGCAACCATCGCTTTTCCTCCGACTATCGAACATTTGTTTGATAAATAGTATATTACTGTTAAACGAAAAATGCAACGGAAAAGAAACACGACTTTTGGCGTTTCGTGTCGATGGTTGTAATATCGCCCAAAATTTATAACAATAGAGCCGTTCCGAGCGGCTATCGTGATAAAAAACGGGAATTTTTATCACCAATGGAAGGTGAAAAGGCACAATGAAGATCCCGGAACCGAAGAAGACCGCAAGCGGCGAATGGCGGATACAACTGCGCCTTGCAGGGAAAAGCACATACGTCTACGGCAAGACGGCGGCGGAGTGCAGGAACCGCGCGGCGCTGATAAAGTCGCGGCACGCCGTATCCGCGGGCGGCGCACCGAACTTCGGAGACATGACGCTGAAAGAGCTGCTTTCGTCGTACATTGACAGAAACAGGCTTGCGCTGTCGCCGTCCACGATTCGCGGCTATGTGTGCATCATGAAAAACCGTTTCACGGGCTACATGCGCATGAAGGTGAAGAGCATCGACTTCCAGCGCATGGTGAACGATGAGTTCGAGGAATGTTCGAGGAAGACGGTAAAGAACGCATGGGGTCTTGTCAGCGCCGCGCTGCGCGATGCACGAATCAGTTTCACTCCGGCAAAGGTCGGCAAAGTCGCAAAGCCGCGCGTCGCATTCCTGCCTCTGGCGCAGATCCGCCCGTTCATCGACGCCGTGCGCGGAGCAAAGTACGAAATCGAATATCTGCTCGGCCTGAACGGCTTGCGCCTGTCTGAGATCATGGCGCTCACATACCAGAGCTACGACCCGAACGAAAATGTGCTCCATATTCGCGGCGCGGTTGTGCCGGACGAATCGAATCGGCTCGTAGAGAAGCGAGAAAATAAAAACGATACCTCCGCAAGGACAGTCCCGGTGCTGATCGAGCGCCTTGAGGAACTTTTAAGAATGCACGCGGGAGAGGCGGATCACATATCCTCCTGCAACCGCTGCTCCCCGACAAGGGCGCTGAAAAGGCTCTGTGGAGCGGAAGGGTTTACAGTTGTAACGATGCACGGGCTGCGGCACACATTTGCCGCGTTCTGCTATCACAAGCACGTCCCGCAAAGGATCATCATGCAATGGGGCGGATGGAAAGACCAGAAGACGCTCGACGACATTTATCTGGCGCTCTACGGCGAAGATATTGCTCATCAGCGCGAAATCGTGGCAAAGGCGTTTTCCGAGAATGCTTAAAAATGCTTACGGCAATTCGAAGAAACCCTTGTGCCGCTTATGTTTTCAGGGCATAACCTATAGGGTTCAAATCCCTCCTTCTCCGCCAAGTAATTATGAGGGCAAGGTTGAATAAACCTTGTCCTTATTGCTTTTTACGGGCATTTTGCAGATTTTTTATTCAGAATAGACAGCTCTGAAAACCGACGATTTCGACGATTTCGACGCCAATTTGCTTACAATTTGCTTACGGGTTTTGCCAAACTGCACGAGGGTTTCTTTGTTCACAGAAAATTTACAATTTGTTTTTGCGTGACATTCCGCCGTGTGATATGCGATAATGACGTTAGATAAGGAGGGCGTTAAGATGGATTTGATCGGAGTAATTGGAGTAACGTTCCAGAATAAAGAAAAATTAACGTCAGAATTAAACTATGCGGCGGCCATTGATGATTTGTGCGAAATCATAAGCGCATTCGCGTTGGCGCGGATTGAGCGTGGAATGTCTCAGAGCGAACTGGCTCAGAAGTGCGGCGTGCAGGAAGCCGACATTAAAGCGCTCGAAGAGGGCGTGGACGGGAAGATACAGACAATGGTGCTGGCAGCACGCGAACTTGGCATTGGGATCAATCTCTCGAAACTTGCGGTTTTGAACATAACCGGGCAGCCAGTGAAGTGAGGTGGACTAATATGGAAAGAACTTTTCAGGAAAGCTGGGACGCGTTAAAAGAACAAAGCCCGGAAGCAAGGAAAGAACTGGAACAGGCGGAAATGCTCTCCGACGTCGGAAAGATGATCTGGCTGTGTCGTGCCCACCATCAAATGGAGAGAAAGACGCTGGCGAAAATCTCCGGCGTGCGCGTGCGCGTCATCAGGAAGATCGAAGAAGACGGCAGCAAGGGTGTGCGCCTGTCCGATGTGGTGGCCCTTGCCCAAGCTCTCGGGCTTCGTCTCACCGTCACTGACCGATTTTAGGGCTTATCAGACGCCTATTAGGACATCAAAACAACGCACCCTCAGCGCCACATTGGCGCTTTTTCTGTTTTGGAATATTTATTCAAAAACCACAGGAATCAGCAAAGATCAAAAATAAGCAAAAAAATAAGGGCGATGCCGGGAACATCACCCTCTAAATCCCGCACTACTCACGGCGCCAACGTCGCAATACGCACGGGATTTGCTCGCGAGCGGCCTTTGTGCCTCATCGTCCGATCGATCGCATCGGATCCATGATAGCAACGTGCAGATGCTATCATACCTCTCTGCACTAAGGGAGGCTTCTGTGCGCCGCTCAATAACGCGCCGTTCAACTTCCGTGAGAGGTTGCGCGTCTTATGCAATGAATTATAGCCCAATCAGCCTCAAATGTCAATCAAAGTCCCTCTCCCCTACCTTCTTTCCCGCGTTCTGCATCTCTCAACTCATTCCAGAATGCTCTATTTTGCCCCTATTTCCCCCCCAGAGCGTTTTTCTCGGCTCAATCGATAATTTCCTCGTCTAAGATTTAACCGTGCCTTAAATCGCAAATTAGACCCCTTCTCGCGTGTTTTAATCTTTGACTCACAAACGGAATGCGCTATTTGCCCTCTAAATCGCTTTCTGAACGCGTTTCGGTTTCGCAGGATAAAATACTCGCCCTTGGGGTAAAGTGCCTCTTAAACCGCAAAATAGATGCTCTCAGACGCATTGTAGCCGCAACCAAGCCGCTGCATGTGCGCAATGCACCCGCTGCACGGTCGCATACGCGTGCGTGGAGGGGAGATGAAGCCATCATGCTCCCGACATTCTCGTCGGGACGTTCATGGACGATGAGGATGATGGATGCAAGCAGCGCCTTACGGGGAAGGTGCGCCATTGGATGGGGGGACGGGGG
>ERZ1026860.1699-NODE-1699-length-10646-cov-20.711264_pt1 | contig 10646 bp, 7 predicted proteins | sample MGYA00380160_ERZ1026860 | MGnify/ENA primary metagenome ERZ1026860 (study PRJEB33269, sample SAMEA4719796) | human gut metagenome | biome: human-associated habitat; feature: organic feature; material: feces | place: Cameroon | collected 2013-10 ... | reverse complement strand
TTTATTTACTGCCAGGGCCGCTTAGACCCTGGAAAAATTAACGAACTATTGTTATAGTTAAACATGCAAAAATAACAAAAAAAACCGAGAGAGACAACATGGCGGCACGCTACGCGAAATTGTCAAAAATTTTCGTCGCTTGTACTGAGATATGGCACAAGCGGCCGATACCTTTGCATCAGAAACAGAAAAAACAATAAAAAAACATACAGTCATGAGAAACACAGAGTACAACCTTGACAAACTTGCGTCAATGATTTCGTCCGAGTCATCATTCACAGCGTTGGTGGAAATGATGGGAGACATGGGATTGGAGTTCGAAGGGGCCGTCAAAGGGCAGTAATCACCTCAACGCCAGTTCCTCAACCTCCTTTTTCAAGGAGACGAGAGTGTTCTCCTTGTCCTGCGTGAGTCCTACACGCAGCGTCCTTGCGCCCGCCATATTCTTCCGGCTTTTGCCATGGAGTATCCTGTCGGAAATGATGAACTCCGACACCGGGTCCTCGACGTATTTCATCACCGCCCTCTTCAACGGTCTCGCACCGAAAGCCGGATCGAAACCGACATCAGCGATGAAACGCTTGGCGGAAGGCGTGACTACCAGCCTGTAACCAGCCTCCTCGGCCCTGGCGCGGAGATCTTTCAACTCGATGTCGATGATCTTCTCGATGTCATCCCTGGTCAATGCGTTGAAGAATATCCTTTCGTCCACCCTGTTGATGAACTCCGGAGGGAAAGACTTCCTGATGGCCTTTTCCAAAACGCCTTGACGGTTCTTCGAGACGCTCTTTCCGGAAGTGGCGAAGCCGACCCCGCTGCCATATTCATCAAGCTCGCGGCTGCCGACATTGGAGGTCATTATGACGATGGTGTTCCGGAAGCTCACGACGCGGCCGTTGCTGTCCGTCAGGCGACCCTCGTCAAGTACTTGAAGCAGAATGTTGAATATGTCAGGATGGGCCTTCTCGATCTCGTCCAGCAGCACCACGCAATAAGGCTTCCTGCGAACCCGCTCGCTGAGCTGGCCGCCCTCCTCATAGCCGACATAACCGGGAGGAGCGCCGACAAGACGGGACACAGTGAATTTTTCCATATATTCACTCATGTCTATTCTAACCATATTCTCCTCGGAATCAAAAAGATATTCAGCGAGGCATTTCGCAAGTTGAGTCTTGCCGACACCAGTAGGGCCGAAGAACAGGAACGTGCCGATCGGACGGTTCGGGTCCTTGAGCCCGGCCCGGTTCCTCTGGATGGCGCGCACGACTTTCTCTATGGCATCGTCCTGCCCTATTATCCGGCTTTGCAGCCGGGCTTTCATCTTCATTATCCTGTTGCCCTCGGACTCAGCGACCTTGTTGACAGGGATTCCGGTCATCTTCGAGACGACCGTGGCGATGTCCTCGGCATCCACGCGATTACCGTTTCTTTTGTTCTTCGCCAGATTAAGCCGCACCATCGAGCCTGCCTCGTCCAAAGCGTCTATCGCCTTGTCAGGCAGGGACTTGTCGGTGATATAACGGTCAGTCAGACGTACACAGGCCTCTATGGCATCCTCGGTGTAGGCTACCTTGTGGAAATCCTCGTAATTCGGCTTGAGGTTCTCCAGAATCGTGATGGACTGCTGAATGTCAGTCGGCTCCACGACAATCTTCTGGAATCTCCGGTCAAGAGCCCCGTCCTTCTCCACTATCTTGGCGAACTCGTCCATTGTCGTGGCTCCGATGCACTGGAGTTCGCCACGCGCCAAGGCCGGTTTAAGGATGTTGGCGGCATCCAGACTCCCCTGCGCGCCGCCCGCTCCGACGATCGTGTGGAACTCGTCAATGAACAGGACTATGTCAGGATTCGAACTCGCCTCTTTGATTATCGATTTGAGGCGTTTCTCGAAATCCCCACGGTACTTCGTTCCAGCCACGACTGAGGCTATGTCCAAGGAAATCAAGCGTTTCTTGGCCAAGGCCGGGGAGATGCTTCCGCCGGCTACCCTTAAAGCGATTCCTTCGACTATCGCCGACTTCCCTACTCCCGGCGCGCCGATCAGCATCGGATTGTTTTTCTTTCTTCTTCCCAGAATCTCAATGACACGGGCGATTTCGGTCTCCCTGCCGACGACGGGATCCAGTTTCCCTTCGGCGGCAGCCTTAGTGAGGTCAAAGCCGAAGTCCTCTATCACGCTCTTCTCCGGTTTGGATTCCTGACTTGCCTCCTGCCGGTCATCCTCACTTTTGTCCTCCTCTTGCGCGGAATCATTCCCCAACATCCCTTCGTCACGCATATACGACAACAGGCGGCCGTAATCCACTCCGTGCTGCCGCAGATAGGCCTGGCCGTAATTCTCCGTCGTACGGCAAAGAGCCAGAAGAAGGTGTAGTGAATCTGCCTCGGCGGCACCTTGTTTGGAGGCCTCCATAACAGTGATGCTCAAGACATTCTGGGCGTAGCGGGTGAACGAGATCTTGTCCGACTCCGAGTACGGGATCGGCTCGTTCGTGAATATATGGCTGTCGATGAACCGTTTGAAGTTGTCCGCGTCTATTCCTTGGCCTGTGACGACCTTGAAGGCGGCGTTGTCGCCGTGACGAAGGATGCCCAAGAAAAGGTGGTCGGGACCGATGCCGTAGCTGCCGGTGCGCATAGCTTCATCTCTGGCGTAGCGGATTATGTCGTTGAGTTCGTCGGATATTCTTATTTCCATAAATGTTTTTCAAAGTATAATTTACAATATTAAGTAATTTTCTCTGGTTCTGCAAGTCGCTTCGACAGGCTCTGCGACCGAGACCGTCTGGTCGCGGAGCCTGTGGTTGCTGAGTTTGCCGAAGCATCGAAGCTACATTACTATTACGGAAATTTTGTTACATTTCCTCTAAAAAAACTGTTCCTTTCTTATTGGACGGGCGTAAAAATCGCCGATTTTTATGTAAGTTTGTATATTCAAGAAAAAGAACGACGAATGAGCGAGGAAAGAAGCACGGACAGACTTGCCCGTTACATAATCTGGACAGCAGCGGCGGCGGTGACCGTCACATTCTGCTGGTATTTCCGCAGCGTGCTGGTCTATATTATCATAGCCGCGGTGGTCTCCCTGTTGGGAAGGCCGATAATGAAAGGTCTGAAACGTATCAGGATAAAGGGCAAGAGCGCGCCGGACTGGCTGTCAGCGATAGTCTCGCTCCTCCTGATTCTGGTGATATTCCTTGGGATTGTCACACAGATCATCCCTGTATTCTCCAGCATCATCACCAATGTCTCCGGGAATCTCCAGTCCACCTCTTTCAAAGCCTCGGAGATCACCGTATGGTTCGACAAGGTGAACGTCTGGCTGATCGACAGGCTACCGGCCCTCGGGCGTGACTTCAAAATTCAGGACGCCGTGCTGGAATGGATCAAGAACGCCTTCGACATCTCTTCCGTGACATCCGTCGTCGGCTCCGTGGCCTCTGCCTTAGGATCTTTCGGCATCGGTCTGTTCTCGGTGATGTTCATCGGTTTCTTCTTCGTGAAGGACGAGACCCTTTTCCGCAGGATTGTCGGCTCGCTTGTGCCTGACAAGGTCGAGAAAACAGCCATCAGCGCCATCGGAGACATCGAGCATCTTCTGACCCGCTATTTTGTCGGACTGATGGTCGAGGTACTCGGCGTGGCTCTTCTCAACTTCCTCGGACTCTGGCTGATAGCGAGGATCGGATTCTACCCGGCCGTCGGAATCGCCTTTATGACCGGTCTTCTGAACGTGATCCCTTACGTGGGGCCGTGGATCGGCGGAGCCATCGGAACCATCCTCGGTATCGTTCTGAAATACAGCAGCGCCGCCGCCATCGGAGTCTATCCAGACTTTATGATGGTGATAATCACACTATTGGCGGTCTTCATCTGCACCCAGTTGGTGGATAATTTCCTGTTCCAGCCTCTGATCTACTCGACCAGCATCAAATCCAGCCCTCTGGAGATATTCATAGTGCTGCTGATGGCGGGGCATCTCGGCGGAATCATAGGAATGCTGGTAGCCATTCCGGCCTACACTGTGCTCAGAGTGATAGCGGCACGATTCTTCTCCGAACTCAAACCGATCCGCAGACTTATCGCAGCCACGGATGACGAACAAAAATCTTAATGAATATGAACACGATCTTCAAGAAATTTATGGCGCTGGTCGCCATCATCGCCGGATTCCTGACAAGCGGTAAGGCTAACGCTCAGGAAAAATATTCACCGTCGGGCACCTATCAATTCGCCGTGAAAGACGGGAACTCACTTTTCCTTGATGAATATCTCGCCACGGCCGGAAGCGAGACCACTCTGAACGGCAACGAGAAACCATCGATCGTCTTTGTATTCGGAGGCGGATTCAAGGGCGGAGAGCGCAGCCACAAGGAATATGTTCCTTGGTTCAAGATGCTGAACGACGAGGGTTACACGGTTCTCACTATCGACTATCGCCTCGGAATGAAAGGCGTGAAGACAAAGGGCGGAATCGGCTCGGTCAAGCAGTTCTACCACTCTGTCAGAATCGCCAGCGAGGATCTGTTCAGCGCCACGAAGTACATCATCGACAACGCCAAGACGCTGAAAGTCAATCCGGACAACTTGGTGATCTGCGGCTCGTCAGCCGGTGCGATGACTGTCCTTGAGACCGAGTGGATGCTCTGCAACGGGAAAGCCACGGAGGCCCTGCCCGAAGGATTCCGTTACGCCGGAGTGATGTCGTTCTCGGGGGCGATCCTGTCCCGCGAGGGGATGCCGAAATATTCGCAGACTCCGGCTCCGACCGCATTTTTCCACGGCACGGCCGACAAGGTGGTGAACTATGGGAACATCCGTGTCTTCAACTGGGTGTTCGCCGGCACGGACAAGCTCGTCAAGATATTCAAGAAAAACGGTTATGTCTATAACGCTTTCCGCTTCAAGGATCACAAGCACGAGATCGCCGATTCGATGATGGAGACGTTCGCAGACCAGATACGTTTCCTGGAGACCAATATAACGAGAAAGGTCGCCAGAACTGTGGATTCCACAATCGACGACCCTGAGGCTCCGGTTCCGAGCGGATCAGCGAACCGCAAGGAGATGTACGGAAAGTAATTAATTCTGAATATATTTACGATAGACTTCCGCGATTCTGCGGTATCCCTCTTCATTCGGATGGAGTCCGTCCCTGAAGAGGGATTCGTCTAATGTGCCGTCGGCCTTTGTGAGGACTGACTTGACATCCACGATGTCGTAGTTAGTGAGGTCACTTGACTTAAGCAGCTCATCCACGGTGGAGTTAACCTTGTCCACCCTGTCGATGGCCTTTCTGCGTGGATAGATGTGGACTATGTGGATGCGGGCTGCCGGCTGCTTCACACGGATATATTCAATGAGTCCGACCATTCCTTCGGCGATGGTTTCCTCCGTGCGGCCGTAGATGTCGTTCGTGCCGGCCATCACGAAGATATGCTTGGCGGAGAATCCGTCCAGTTCCTCGTGCATCATCCGCCACATCATGTTCCCGAGACGATCCCAGCCATAGCCGCAGTTGATGACGTTGCGGTCAGCGAATATATCGTTCCAGGAATCCACACCCGCATGCCAGACGACATTACTCGGTTCGCCCGACCAGTAATGGGTTATGGAGTTGCCGATCATCACGATCTCCGGATTCGGGGCGATGTGCCTTTCCCTGTAAAGGACTCTTGAATGTCTTTCGGTCCAGTCGTAGAATGTGAAATCACGGCGCTGCCTCAACGGTTTGAGGATGTCCGGGAGGTCGGCTGTCGTGCCGAGGGCGTTGAAGATCGTCTCAAGCGTGGCCACCGTGTCCGCCTTAGCACCGTCAACGGCGATGAAGTACTCCGGCCTCTTGCTTTCTTTCCTGCTTACGACCTTCACCGGGAAGTCAGCCTTCCTCTGAATGATGTTCCTTACCGCTTTGGACGGCCTGTCAACAGCCTCGACCGGAACATTGTAGAACGCCACGGCTTTCTCCACAGGGACAGGCTCGAAATGGAAATAGGTTCCGCCACTGGTTCCGATCTCCATCCATTTCACCTCATTGTAAAGCGGAAGATAAAGCCTGAACTCGTTGCCGTTCTTGGCGGATTTACCGTAATCCACACGGAAAGAGAACGTTATCGTGTCACTCACAGACTTTCCAAGGTCGCAGGCTCCGTTCAGAAGATGGAATCCTCCATCGTTGTCAATGTCGAAAAGATCCACCCCCAACGACGCCATCTCTGTGGCGCCTTTAGGAATATCCCTGCCCTCAAGCACGTAACGTACCGTGATTTCAGGAGCGTTGGTCCCGAAATCAATGTTCCCTCTGTCAAAAGTCCAGCAGGTTCCGAACGGCCCTTTTGTCCTCTCTGCCAAAGGATTATGCCAAACAGCCTCGGCTGCCAAAGCGCCGACAGAAATAAGCAGTGCCAGACAGCCCGCCGACACCGCACGTTTTACGATTCCCGAATGTCTCATATTCATTAAATTCTAATTGTTGTCCTTTTCAAGTAACATTCAAAAAATAACCTGCATCATCTTAAGGAATCTTTTCGGTCTAGATCTCTTTTCTCATCAGTCATGTGCCACCGGCACACTCCTTCTTCAAAAAAAGATCTATCCTCGAAAATCTTCTCTTAATCTGAAGCAACTTATTATTTTCATGTTACCAAAACGGCCTCAAAGATAGCGATTTTTCCGGAAGGACACATAATCGGATTTAGAAGCTGTTTTGATTTGTTTGTTTGAAGGGCTGAGAGTGAAAAACCTCAGGTTTCGACCGCTTCTTCCAAGGAAGATAGCGGTGCTGTCTGACTGAAGAAGCGTGAAGAAAATGAAGATTTTTCACCTCAAAGAACATTTCAAACAATTCTAAACAGCTTCTTAGTTCAACTTATTTTTTAACGCTTACTAAATCTATTACGAGAGGATCGTTTCCAAGCCAAAGTGATACTGTCGTGATCAAATTGAACCACCATAGGAGCGTTTTCTTACATTTTTGCGACAGTGGACTAACAAACATCAAATCATTTTTTCCAAAGAATCGGCTTTCGGCCAAACGGTATCCGTGACACTACGGAGTATGCCGTGGCACCTAAAATGCTGACCAACAGCATAATGAGCCATTCGTCCTGTGCCGGTTCCGGCACCAGAGACACATTCTTTACCCCTGATAATCAATCATATAACTGCCACGCCTTCTTAAACATCAACGAGATGCCGTGACAATCTCTCGGGCACTATCGGAATACGGTCCCTGAGATTCAGCAATGGCATCCAAGAAGCGGAGGGCTTTTGCCATTTGCCCTGCTTCATCAGAATGATGGTTTCAAGCCAATCGACATCGTGGAGGTGTTGCCGGAGAAGGGTGTGGCGGTAACGGGATTCTTCATCAGCGACCGTGGCTTTCAAGCCATCATCGATCATGAGACGAGCCACGCTCAGAGCCGAAGCCGCGGCGGTATATTCATTAACAGCTATTTGTGAATATGCTCGGGCGAGCAGGCTGTCAAGGGAGTTTCCGTCACGGGAGACCGGAGGTGCCAGTTCGGTGAAACACTCGTTGCCGATGGTTTTGAAGACATTGGACTGGCGGATGGAATAGCCGCTCAGGATGATGACCATGGATGCCGCGGCGGAAGATGTCCATGCGACGATCCTATGCAGGAGACGCTTACGTTGCAGGTCAACCTCGATATCCGCAAGCATATTCCTCAAATGGGCTGTTTGAACCGCCCCGGCTATGGTTCGCTGCGCATCAACCTCATCGCTAAGATTTTTATCCTCGGCGAGATCCTTCTCAAAGGCCGCTTTCTCACTTTCCGACATCGCCCCGGTGAGATATTCATCAATTCTGTTATTTCGTTCTATGTCCGTCATCACTTCTCGTATAATTTCTTAAACTTGTCAACCAATGCCCTAAGTTTCCGGATGCACTTGAATTTCTGAGACTTGACAGAATCAACGCTACCGTAGCCTAATTTCTTTGCGATCTCGGCTCCGGGTAGCCTGTACCAGTACTGTGCGATGAGCAATTTGTTGCATGGAGCTTTCATGGAGCTGACCATCCGGTAGGCGAAATCCGTCAATTCCAGACGGAGCAAGGCCTCGTCCGGATCGTCCTCAGGCAGATCTTTCCATCCTATGGGTTCTTGATATTCAGCACATCCACAAGTCTTTCGATCCTTAGACATCATCGTGCGTTTGCCAATGGAAAAGAGACAGGTGGTCAAAGCGCTGCCGAGCCTTTGTTCCGTGAGCTTTCCTTCCTGAACATTATGCCAAAGTGTGACGCACGAGTCTTGGTATAGTTCCGCAATGTAAGCCTCGTCTTTTGAATATGTTCGCTTGAAGAAGGCGAAGAAGGCCTGCCTGCGCTTCTTGTAGAACTGTCCGATCACACGGTCGTCGTTGTCTCTGAAACCTTTTATGTAGTCCGCATCGGTCATATTCATAAAATTGTGTAGGATTTATTTCCGTCTGTAGAGTGCCCTTCGACAGGCTCAGGGACCGCGTGAGAGGGCTTCGCCGCAGAAATTCCACAAGGATGTCCCTCAGCGTCAATCTCTTGCGGATAGCGGACGATTCTTTCCAGAGCCTCAGCCCACCGCGCCAGAACATCGGAGTAATGATCCGTCTATAAGCGTAACGACAATGATTTTGCCGAGGATGCCATAGAGCCTCTTATTGTTGAGAAGGTCAAGTACTATAGAGAAGAGAATCCTGGACTCGGATGCTCCAAATTATACTTGATCATCAAGCGATTGTTTGAAGAAACAGGGTGTATGCCCGGGCGGGATGCTTTCATAGAGATTCTGCGCAAACACGGGCTTATGGTTCATCTGCGCCGCAGGAAACGCTATAAAACGACAGATTCAAATCACCATTACCGCAAGTATCCCAATCTTATAAAGGAGATAATCCCCATGCGTCCGAACGAGATATGGGTAGCAGACATTACGTATGTGGAAACGGAGGAAGGAGTATGCTATCTGTCGCTTATAACGGATGCATACTCGCACAAGATAGTGGGTTGGGCATTAGGTCCCACACTTGAGACCATATACCCTCTCCAGCCCTGCAGATGGCCCTCGCGACAATAGACGAGAATACGGCGGGCCGTCTGATCCACCACTCGGACAGGGGATGCCAGTACTGCAGCGACGCGTATGTGTCGGAACTGAAGAGGCACGGGATAGGCATCAGCATGACCTAGAGCGGAGACCCTCTCGAGAACGGCGTGGCGGAACGCGCCAACGGCATACTGAAGACGGAATGGCTGTACAAGATGAGCATAGCCACCCGCGAGGAATGCCGGTCCGAACTGGAGCGGATCATAGGCTTCTACAACACCGAGAGGCCACACATGAGCATCGGGATGCAGACACCGGAGGTGGCGTACACGCAGTCCGGAACCCAGCGGCGATGCTGGAAAACCGAAGATTCAAGATAGAAGTGCGGCAAGATCGACACCATCGCCTTTGCCATTGGATTTCTGTTCAGCATGTGCGCCAGACTCATCGGAAGATAGGCCAAACGGCTATAGTCTACAAACCGCGACCACCGGGAACGGCAACAGAGACGTGCACAGGGCATGTCGGCGTGGCTGACTCTACCTTAGAAGATAGGGGTCGAGCACGGTGAGTGGAGCCACAGGTGTGTGTGGCAGGATGGCGTGGCCGTGGTTCGGCAAAAGTCTATCTGAACCTTGCGATGTTGACTATGGCTCCGGGACGGGAGAACAATGTTCTGTACGAAACCAACGTATTATTTACGAGATGATATTCGGTGTTATTTCGTACAGTGTGGCAGGGGGTATAAAACTCATTTTGAGGGTTGGCGGGGATTGAGGAGATTATGCGGAAGCATAAGGCTGTGGATGCGGCGCTTGACTATGTGGCACATTATGATGCGGAACAGATCGGTGTCGTGATTGAACCTTGAAGGCTGGCAGGAAATGTTCAGAGGCAACATTGAAGAAGAGGATTAAGGATGGCGTTGAAAACTAGCCTGTCTGGCATGGAATGCTGGCTTTATACTACTGTAATATGCGAGATCCGAGCTGGCAGAAGGGGGCGATAGAGAATCTGCCCATTTCTCAATCCTGCCCGTCATGTGATGGAAAACCAGATATATTTCGTAAATTTGGAGGTTTATGAAGAATAAGAATCACTGGCAACACTAAAACAAAGATCACAATGAGAAGAATCGTTTCGCTTCTGGCAATCTGCGCCGCGCTCGTTTCCTGCGGGAACACCGGCGGCAAATCCACCGGAGATGAGTTCCAGTCCATCAACTGGAGAGACAATGACGCCGCGGCGGTCATCTGCGTGGGAATGTACACCAAAGAGTCCGACCTGAGAGACTCCCGGCTGTTAGAACGTTACTCAAAGTCCTACGGTCTGGAGAATCTGGAGACCGTACAGATGAAGGGTGATGAGTGGTACATCGTCATCCCGCGCCACTCCAAGGCGACAGTAAAGGTCAACGCGGTCGAGATCGATGAGAACTGCAACCTCCATAAGAGCATGCTGCTCGCCGAGAGGGACGGGAGGCCTTTCCTGCTGAGGTGCAACGTTTCGGATCTGTACTGCAACGTCGCCATCAGCATCGAGGGCAAAGACGGAAAGCCATTGGTGGACTATTCCCCGATGATCAGTCTGAAGGACGGA
>ERZ1026860.1698-NODE-1698-length-10651-cov-5.517743_pt1 | contig 10651 bp, 9 predicted proteins | sample MGYA00380160_ERZ1026860 | MGnify/ENA primary metagenome ERZ1026860 (study PRJEB33269, sample SAMEA4719796) | human gut metagenome | biome: human-associated habitat; feature: organic feature; material: feces | place: Cameroon | collected 2013-10 ... | reverse complement strand
CGGCCTCTTGAACCCCATTCAAGCGCGCTACCAAAACTGCGCTACACCCGGATATTTCGTTGTGAGCTTGTCGCTCACAGCTCATTTAGTATACCCGAGGAAGGCCGTTTTGTCAAGCGCTTTTTTCAAATTTTTTCAAGTTCTTTTTCATCGTTTTCGGCCATCTCGTCGATGGACATTTCGCGCTTCGGTGGTGCGTCAAATTCCACCGTGGCGAGGGCCGCCGCAAAAACGCTTTCGGCTCCGGCGGCCAGCAGCGCCTGGGTGCAGGCGGCGGCGGTGGCCCCGGTGGTGATGACGTCGTCCACCAGCAGCACCCGCCTGCCCTCCACCTGCGCCGGGTCGGCGGCAAACACGCCCGCCACGTTGGCCATCCGCTCGTCGAGGGAAAGCCCGGCCTGCCGCTTCTTGTGCCGGGTCCGGCGGAGCGCATGGGGCAGCAGGGGCACTCCCAGCGCCTCGGCCAGAGGCCGGGCCAGCCGTTCGGGCACATTGTACCCTCTTGCCCGGCCGGAGGCAGGCACCGGCACGATGCAGTCGTACCCCAGCGCGCCCCCGCTCACCGGGGTGGGGCGGGGCTCCATGCCGCAAAGCGTTTTCTCGCTGCCAAACAGCAGGCGGGGCAGCTCCAGCCCCAGCTCGTCGGCGGTCCAGGGCTCTCCGTTGTATTTGGCGCGGAGGATGGCCCCGCGCACCCGGCCCTCGTAGCGGTAGGGCGCGGCTGCCCCCTGCAAGCGGCCAAGGTAATGTTTGGCCGGGTCCAGCCGCATCCCGGGCCTGCGGCGGAGTTCTTCCAGCTCCGGCGCGCAGTCCGGACAGGCGAGCACGCGGCCCAGCACCCGCCCGCAGAAGGGGCAGCGGCGCGGGTAGACCAGCAGCCGCAGCAAACGCAACGGCCCCATCAGTCCTTCTTCACCGCAATGATGACGCGGACCTTCTTGCCCGCCGTGCAGCCAAAGTTGTCGTACCAGCCGGTCAGGTAATAGTCGTCCGAGTTGACGGAGGTGAGCTTGGTGGCATAATACTGGCCCTTGTACCACAGGTAGACCTGGGCGTCATCGGCCATCTCGTAGCGGTTTCCGCCCGAGGAGAGGACGGAGGCCGCGCCCACCTTGTCGATCCGCATGGGCATCAGCTGCACCATCTTCTTCACCGCGCCGGAGGTCTCCTGACTGACGGCGATGCCGCCCGCCAGGACGGGGTATTTGATGGAGGTGGTGAGGGCCGTCTGCTGACCGTTGACAAAGCAGACGTAGGTGGCTCCGCCGCCGATAAAGTTGAAGATCTTGTTGTAGGGTGCCCCGGTGATGTTGCCGATCTGCCGGAAGCCGATGCCCAGCAGGCCCGCCGTATTGCCGGTGAGCTTGTCCCACGAGGTGCTGAGGATATCGCCGGAGACGACGCCCCACAAGATTTCGCTGGTGGTGGGCACCAGCAGGCTGCGGGTCTCGCTCACCACCGCGTCCACATCGATGTCGCCGGTGCCGGTACTGGTGTTGGAGCTGCTGAGGAGGGTCTTGATGTCGGCGTAATTGGCGGCCAGATTCTTAATGTCGTCCAGCACGCCGTACTTCCACAGATCACCCGTCACATCCTTCAGGATGAGGCGGTCGATCTGCCCCGCCGCATTGGTGGTGTAGTAGCGCACGTCGGAGTCCGAAAGCGTTACCCCCGATAGGCGGCTGGGACGAACCGTCCCAGCCACACCTCCTGACGTCGTATCCAGAATCTCCACGTCGTCCGCCAGCTGGGCATTGCCCAGGGCGGTGGCGTCTGCGTTCACGGTGCCGCTGGTGGATCTGCCACTGATGCTCTTCACGCTCTCGCCATTGCTGTTCACGGTGATCTCCACCAGCCAGCCCGTGGGGAAATTGAGGCTCTTATCCACGTTCACGCTGCGGGTAATGCCGTCGGTGCACATGACGGAGACGTTCTGCAGCACATCCGCGCCGTTTTCTTCCACAAGGCTGCGGGTGGCGGACTGCACGACGCCGTAGAAGACCTCGTCGGCCTCCTGCCCGGTGACGATGCCGGCGGCCTCATTGTTCATGCCCAGCAGCAGGGTCACCACCTGGCCCACGCCGCCGCCGTTGAGGGAGGACACCTGCGAAGCCACGGCGGTGCTGCCCAGCGTGTAGCTGCTGCCCGCCACGGTGATGGCCGTGGGCGCACTGGCCGAGGGGGACACTGCCGTGATGCGGCCTGCCGCCTTGCGGGTATAGATCCATACGGTCTGTAAGCTTTCGCTGTAATAATACACGTCGTACTGGTTCAGCTCCGCGGAGGGCGATACTTTATCGTTGCGGTAAACGGCCGCCGGGGCAAAGGGCAGCTGAGTGTCGGCCCCAGCCACAAAGGGGCCCTGCAGGCTGCTCATCAGCACGGTGGACCCATCCACCTGCCCGTTGGAGACGGTGAAGCCCAGGCTCGTGCCGTAGGCGCTGCCGGAGGCCGTGTTGGCCGTCAGGGCGTTGTACAGCAGGGCGGCACAGTCCTCGTAGTTCATGGCCTCGCCCGGCTTGCGCTCCAGGTTGGTGCGCAGGCCGATCTCGCTGGCCTTGTTGAGCTGGGCGTTGGGGAAGGAGCCGTTCAGCTCGGTCATCTTGTAGCCCATCAGCTTGAGCACGGCGGTGCAGGCTTCCTCCAGCGTCACGGCGTTGTCCGGGCGGTAGCTGCCGTCGGTGTAGCCGTTCAGCCAGCCCTGCTGCACCGCAATGCGGATGTAGGGGGCCCAGGGGGAGGTGCCGGGCACATCGGTATAAAGGGTGCCCACGGTACCCTGCGCGCCCACGCTCTCCCGGAAGGTGGAGAAGGCCACCAGCATTCTGGCAAAGGCCCCGCGGGTAACGGCGGCGTTCAGCGCCCCGGTCTGGGTGTTGTCCATGGCTCCCAGCGTGACAGCGAACTGGACCGCGGTGTTGTTGTTTGCCGCCGACGCCGGAAGCACGAGCATCGAGACAGCGATGCACGCCGCCAGCAGCAGTGCAAGAAGTTTTTTCTTCATGGCTTTTATCTCCTTAAGTCTTGGCTCCCCTGCTAGGGGAGCTGTCGCCGTAGGCGACTGAGAGGTTTAATCGTACCGCAATGCGTCGATGGGGTTCAGCTTGGCGGCGCGCCTTGCGGGCAGATAGCCGAACAGCACGCCAATGCCTGCTGAGATGCTGAACGCCACTACGATGGAGTTGAAGGACGGGCTGACGGTGATGTCCGTGCCGTCGGTGAACATGGGCAGCACCTGATTGGCCGCCATTGAGACGATGTAGCCCAGCACGATGCCCAGTGCGCCGCCGATGGCGGATGTCGTGGCCGCCTCGGTGACGAACTGCGCCAGGATCACCCGTTCCTTTGCGCCCATGGCCTTGCGGATGCCGATCTCCTTGGTCCGCTCCGTCACCGACACCAGCATGATGTTCATGATGCCGATGCCGCCCACCAGCAGCGAGATGCTGGCAATGCCCGTGAGGATGACGATGACCATGTGGATCATCTTGTTCATCTCCTCCAGCCACTCGCTGGCCGAGTAGACGTAGTAGGCGTTGTCGCTCTTAAAAATGTTGTACAGGCCCTGCTCCATGGCGGCCTTGGCCTCGTTGGCCTGGTTCTCGTCCACCATGACGGCGATGTAGGAGTCCGCCGCGCTCTTCTGCGACAGCCGCATGGCCGTGGAGTAGGGCAGGTAGATGCAATCGTCGTCGTTGCCCTCCTGCATGGTGGGGTCGCTGATCTTGGGGCTCAGCACGCCCACGATGCGGAACTTGTAGGCGCCCAGCTTGATGGTCTTGCCCACGCCGTTGCCGCCAAAGGCGGTGCGGTTGATGAAATCGCCGATGACGCACACCTGCTTGTTGTCCTTGATGTCCATGTACTGCAGGTTGCGCCCCTTGGCGAGGGTGTAGTTTTTCAGTGTGCTGTAGTTTTCATCCACCCCGTACACGTAGGAGTAACGGTAGGTGGTGGTGCCCACCTTGGGGGTGTTGCTGCTGAAATCGATCTGGGGCGAGACGGCTTTCAGCAGGTCGGGGGTTTCCTTTACAATGTCGTACACGTCCTCCACCGAGGCCGAGCGGGAGCCGTAGCCCCAGATGCTGATGGAGAGGGTGTTGGTGCCCATGGCCGAAAAGCTGTCCCGCATACTTTTCGTCATGCCGTTGCCCAGCCCCACGATGACGATGACCGCCATCACGCCGATGATGATGCCCAGCATGGTCAAAAAGGTGCGCAGCTTGTTGCTCCACACGTTCTGGAGGGCCTGACGGAAGGTCTCTAAGATCATGCCGTCACCTCCTTGTTCTCATCTGCAACAGGCTGCAGGTTGGGCTGCACCACGGCCTCCGGGGCGTGGGCGTCGCCGTCGTAGACGACCTGCCCGTCCTCCAGCCGGATGATGCGCTGGGCCTGCGTGGCAATGGAGTTGTCGTGGGTGATGAGGACGACGGTGTGTCCCTGCTGGTTCAGCTGCTGCAGCATCCCCAGCACCTCGCGGCCGGTGTGGCTGTCCAGCGCGCCGGTGGGCTCGTCGGCCAGGATGATGGGCGGGTTCCCCGCCAGCGCCCGCGCAATGGAGACGCGCTGCTGCTGGCCGCCGGAAAGCTGGTTGGGCTTGTTTTTGAGCTTATCGCCCAAGCCCACCTGCTCCAGCACCTCTTTGGCCCGCTTGTGGCGCTGGGCCCGGGGCATTCCTGCGTAGACCAGGGGCACCTCCACGTTTTCCATCAGGTTCAGCTTGGGCAGCAGGTTGTACTGCTGGAAGATGAAGCCCAGCATCTCGTTGCGGATGGTGGCCAGCTCGTTGCGGTTCATCTTGCCCACGTCTTTTCCGTTCAGGCGGTAGGTGCCGTAGGTGGGCACATCCAGGCAGCCGATGATGTTCATGCAGGTGGATTTGCCCGAGCCGGACTGGCCCACGATGGCCACGAACTCGCCCTTCTGGATGCTCATGCTGATGTGGTCGGCCGCCTTTACGATCGTGTCGCCCATCGGATAATACTTGCACACGCCGTCAAATTCGATCAGTGCGCTCATGCTCGCCCTCCTTTACCAGATGGAACCGTCGTCGTAGTACCCGCCGGTGACGGAGTTGGGGTCGTAGGCGATGGTGTCCTCGGCCTTCAGGCCGCTGGTGATCTGGGTGTAGTCGTCGTCGCTCACGCCGGTCTTCACCTCCACATAGACGTAGCCGTCGGGGGCGTCCATCTCGGGGGCTGCGTTGGCGGCGCTGGGCGAATCCTTGGTCACCAGCACATAGCCGCCCTGCACGATGGCGGCATTGGGCACGCAGAGGGCGCTGGTGGCATTGGCCACCACGATCTCCGCGTTGGCGTTCATGCCCGGGCGCAGGCCGTCGATGTCGTCGATGCGGACGGTGACGGGGTAGGTGGTGGTGCCGCCGGAGGAGGAGCCCTTCATGGAAACGCGGGTCACCTCGCCGACGTAGGTCTTGTCGGGCACGGCGTCCGCCGTCACCTGCACGCTCTGGCCCACGGAAAGGTCGCTCACCTGCAGCTCGTCCACATTGATGACCATTTCCAGATAGCTCAGGTCATACAGCACGCAGAGGGTGGTGCCGCTGGTGAGGGCATCCCCCGCCTTCACGTCCTTTTCGATCACGGTGCCGCTGATGGGGGCCGTGATGGTGTAGTTGTTCATGGTGTCCTGCAGGTTCTCCATGGAGATCTGGGCACTGCGCAGGGTCTCGGAGGCGGACTGGATGCTCTCGGTCAGGTCGTCGCCGGAAAGCTCGATGAGGATGGCGTCCTGTGCCGCAGCATCGCCCTCCCGCACGTTGATGGCCGAGACGGTGCCTGCCGCCGGGGCGGTCAGGGTGCGCTCCGCCTGATAGGCGAAGGTGGCAGAGGCAATGGAGCTGACGCCGTTGATGTTGGCGGTGGCCGCCTGCGCAGTGGTCAGGCCGCCCGCGTTCCGCACCGCAATGGTCACGGTGCGGGTCAGCAGGTTGCCGGTGCTCAGCTCGTCGGTGCCGGTCACTGCGGTAATGGTGCCCTCCAGCGTCTCAAAGGTGCCGTCCAGCACCACCTGTGCACTCTGCCCCACCGAGAAGTTGGCGGCGTCGGCTGCGGGGAACAGCAGGCTCAGCATCATCTTGGAGCTGTCGCGGATGACCGCCACCTCCTGCCCGCTGGTCACCTCGTCGCCCTTGGCCACCTTCAGGCTGCTGACGACGCCCGCCACCTCGGCCCGGACGTACTGCCGGTCCACGGTCTTGTCGTAGCTGCGCTGGGCCTGCTGCAGGGCGATGGATGCCTTTTCCAGGTTGGTGGAAGCATCGGAGCTGTCAATGGTGTAGAGGACGGTGCCCTCCTCCACCACGTCGCCTTCCTCAAACTCGCCGGTCAGCACCTTGCCGTCCACCAGCGACTTCACGGTATAGGTATTGGCCGGGTTCAGGGTGCCCGTGCCGCTGAGAGAGTTGGACACATCCCGCAGCTGGGGCACGTCCTCCACATAGCTGGTGTCCGTGCTAGCCTGGTGAGCCTTGCCGGGCTTCAGCAGCAGCACGCCGCCCACCAGCACCACGCAGACCACCGGCACCAGCCACTTCCAATTCTTTTTTCCAAACTGTTTCGCCTTCTGCACCGGGGTGTCGGCCTCAGCCGCAGGCGCGGCAGGCTGGCTGTCCGGGGCAGCGGCCTTTTTCTTGTTCCAGATCATGCTGTTCCTCCTCGCTTGGCGGGCAGCGGGTGCAAAGCGCCCCTCCCGCCATCGGTTCTGAATACTCTAGTAGTGTATCGCATTTTCAAAAAAGAAACAAGGGTCCGAATTTCATTTCACCCTTCTTTGACACATTTTCCCGCGCGAAGCCGTCCCAAAGCCAATTGTAAACCTTCTGCAAACTTCAAAGTTGACGGCAGCAGCCTTTTCTGGTTTAATCAGGGCATCATCGGCGGCCGCCCATACCAAAGGCCGCCTTAGAGGAGGATTTTTTCTTATGAATCAGTCGAGCAAATTCTCGGTGCGGGACATCTGCTATGCAGGTCTCTTCGCCGCCGTCATCGCCGTGATGGCCCAGATCTCCATTCCCATGCCCCTGGGCGTGCCCATGACCATGCAGACCTTCGCCATCACGCTGGCTGCCGTGGTGCTGGGCTCCAAGCTCTCCGCCATCTCCACTCTGGTCTATGTCCTGCTGGGCGCCGTCGGCGTGCCGGTGCTGGCCAACTTCTCCGGCGGCATCGACAAACTGGTGGGCCCCACCGGCGGCTTTTTGATCTCCTTCCCCATCATGGCCTACATCATCGGCCTGGGCGTGGAGCATAAGGACGATTTCAAGGGCGCTTTCGTGGTCTTCCTCGTCCTCGGCACCGTCATCAACTACATCGTCGGCGTGGCCATGTTCGTGGTGGTGGCCCACAGCACCGTGGCCGTCGGCATCTCTGCCTGCGTGCTGCCCTTCATCCCCACCGCCATCCTCAAGGCCGTGCTGGCCTCCCTGCTGGGCCTCAATCTGCGGAAACGGATTCCCGGGCTGAAGACCGCATGAGCATCGTCCTGCGTCCGCACCACCTGCTGTGCAGCCAGGGTTACTCCGGCCACGGCTACAGCGACGATTTCGTCGCCCACATGAACGACATCGTCCACCAGCTGCGGGAGGTGCCCGGCACCACCATCCGGCTCACCTTCTCCACCGATACGCTCTGCTCCTGCTGCCCCCACAAACAGGGCGAGGACCTGTGCGACACCCAGGAGAAAGTGAAGCGCTTCGACCGCAAAACGGTGGAGTACTTCGGCCTGGAAGAAAAGGAATACGTCTATCAGGACCTCATCCGGGCCATCGACCAGAAAGCCACCCCCGAAATTCTGGCCGATATCTGCCGCGACTGCAGCTGGTTCCCCATCAGCGCCTGCTGTAAGAACATCTGCTCCGGCCGCTACGTCAAGTGATCTTCCCTTTTCTGTATCTCTATAAAAAAGGGCTCGTACCGAAATGGTACGGGCCCTTTGGCTTTGCAGTTGTTGGCTGCCGCATCCGCATCTTGTAAATTTCACATGGGTATGATATGATAAGAGTAGAATATCACTCGAATGAAGGTGACGGCATGGCGCAAAAGGACTCCTCCGAAAAAATTCTGGAATCCTACAACGATGTCTTTTCAGATATCGTGAATGTTCTCCTGTTCCACGGCAAGCAGGTCTTGTCGGCAGACGAACTGGAAGATCAGGCTCCGCGCTCCTATTACAAGGCCGACGGGCAGTTACACGAGATAGAGCGGGACGTGGCCAAGCGCTGGAAGAATGGCAACATCCGGGTCGCCTGCATTGGTTTTGAGAATCAGACGGCTTCCGACCCCAATATGCCGCTGCGGGTCATCGGCTACGACGGCGCGGAATATCGGGCTCAGCTGCTCAACGACAGCGAAAATCTCTACCCCGTCGTGACGCTGGTGCTCTATTTCGGAGATAAAAAGCCGTGGAGCGGCCCGCTCTCGTTGAAGGAGCGGCTGAATATTCCCACAGAATTTGAACCGTATGTCAACGACTACAAGATCAATCTGTTTCAAATCGCCTATCTGACTCACGAACAGGTGGAACTGTTCCAGAGTGATTTCAAAGTCGTCGCCGATTACTTTGTGCAGAAGCGAGAGAAGGACGACTACATTCCCAGCTCACAGGAGTTGACCCATGTGCAGGAAACGCTCCAACTGCTCAGCATCATGACCAACGACAACCGCTTTGAAGAAGCATACAATACTACCACCGATAGCAAGAAGGGAGGCGCACGCAATATGTGTGAAGTGCTGGATAAAGTGGAAAACCGAGGCATTGCCAAAGGCAAGGTCGAAGGCGAAATCGAAGGCAAAAATCAGATGGCACTTCTGGTCAAGAGTCTTCTCGACCAGGGCCGTATTGATGATGTGAAGCGTGTTTCAGAAGACGCCGCCTACCGCGACGAGCTGATGAAAAAATTCGGCATCCACTAAAAAACATTTTCAAATAATGCAAAACGGCAGAGCCCTCACAGTTGTGAGGGCTCTGCCGTTTTTTGCTTCTTCTGCTTTATTGCGCAGCTTTCTTTACCTGCACATACACCCCGGCGGGGACGCAGGCGGCCCAGGCGTCTTCTTCGCGCAGCCAGCCGAATTGCTCGCACACATGGTCCGGGCACTGGCTGTCGAGGAAGGCGACGGCCCCGTCTTTTACCTGCAAGTGGACGACGTAGCCGCCCACTTCATACAGGTAATCGTGATCCTCCTCCAGCGGGAGCGTCTCGGTGATGCCGTCGCCAAAATCGACCACGGCCTCCAGCGCTTCCGCCTGGGGGGCCTGCGCACGGTACACCGCCAGCAGCAGCGCCGCTGCTGCCAGCACGACCAGCGCAAAAAGCAGGTTTTTCTGCCAGGTTTTCAGGCGTTTCATGCAGCGTAATCGCTGGCAGCCTTGCCGGCAATGCGGCCAAAGACGGTGAAGTCGGCCACAGCGTTGCCGCCCAGACGGTTTGCACCGTGGACGCCGCCGGTGATCTCACCTGCTGCAAACAGGCCGGGGATCGCGTTGCCATCGGCGTCCAGCACCTCGGTGTTGGTGTCGATCTTCAGGCCGCCCATGGTGTGGTGCACGCCTGCGGTGACCTTGATGGCATAGTAAGGTGCGGTATCCAGCGGGTTTGCAAAGCTGGTGCGGCCAAACTCGGCGTCGGTCTTATCCGCCACGCACTGGTTCCAGTTGGCCATGGTCTCGGCAAATGCAGTGCTGTCCACGCCCATAGCCTCTGCCAGCTCCTCGTAGGTCTTGCCCTCAACGGTGTAGCCCTTCTTGATGTAGCCCTGGATGACGCTGGATGCGTCTGCCATCTTCTGGTCCACCACCAGCCAGCTGTAGCCGCCGGTCTGTGCCACCTCCGCAGCGGAGACCACGTCGCGGGTGCCCACTTCGTCGATGAATCGCTTGCCCTCGGCGTTGATGAGGATGGCGCCGTCGCCGCGCAGGCCCTCGGTGATGAGGGCGGCGCTGTCGTACTGGACGGTGGGGTGGATCTGGATCTGGTCCATATCCACGGTGTCTGCACCGATGGCCTGTGCCATGGCAATGCCCTGGCCCAGGATGCCGGGTGCGTTGGTGGTCATGAAGCCCTTCAGCTCGGGCTTATACTCCACCACCATATCCAGGTTTGCGCCGAAGCCGCCGGAAGCCAGGATCACAGCCTTGGCGTTGATGGTGACGGTCTCGCCGGTAGCGCCGGTGGCCTTGATGCCCACAGCCTTGCCGCCGTCGGTGAGGATCTCCTCTGCGGTGGTGCTCAGCAGGATCTGGACGCCTGCCTTCTCGCAGGCCTGCTGCAGGCGGGGGATCATGTAGGAGCCCACGGAGACGACCTTGCCGTCATCGCCCACCGGGCGATGGATGCGCTTGACGGATGCGCCGCCAAAGCTGGACACATTGTGCAGGGTGATGCCGTTCTCATCCAGCCAGTCGATGGCGTCTGCGGTGCCCTCGCACAGGGTCTCCACCAGAGCGGGGTCGTTGATGCCCTTGCCGCCGATCATGGTATCCAGCTCCATCAGCTCCATGCTGTCAAAGTAGCCGGTGGGGTTGGCCTGATAAGCCGCCCACTGCTCGGCCACGGTGGCAGCCAGTGCGGTGATGGTCTCGTTGTCGGCGTACTTTTCGGCAGCGCTGGCCAGAGTCTTCTCCACAC
>ERZ1026860.1696-NODE-1696-length-10668-cov-3.744559_pt1 | contig 10668 bp, 9 predicted proteins | sample MGYA00380160_ERZ1026860 | MGnify/ENA primary metagenome ERZ1026860 (study PRJEB33269, sample SAMEA4719796) | human gut metagenome | biome: human-associated habitat; feature: organic feature; material: feces | place: Cameroon | collected 2013-10 ... | reverse complement strand
GTCGGCATCGTCAGATGTGTATAAGAGACAGGTGCCAGACGTGTATTTTTCTTTAACAGATTGATGCCCCAATTGCCGAGCTCGTGAATGCACTGCACCGGAATGTATTCATTCAGGGAAGACAACAGCCGATAATTGTGAAAAACCTCTTGATTCACGCGCTTGAAATTGCGAATGATTGCGGTTCGAACCATACATAGATCGCGAATGATACAGGCATTTCGATTGAATTTTAATTTTTGGTAAACAGCTATATCGGGTGCTTCGTGTTCGTTTTCAAAAATATGCTCTGGAACACCGATCAAAAAAGCAACAGTTGAAATGACGGTATACGTACTGGTCGAGCTTTTTTCATGGTGAATCGGGCTTGCCGAGACTTCTGTAACGAGGTCAAGATTTTGCATGGTAATGATTGTCCTTTCTGAAAAGATTATAGTATTATTGTATCGCATTTTAGATAAATTTTCAATCTTTATCTAATTGTGCCGCGTCTGGCTTGTATTGTTTGTGCAAAATGTGGTAAAATTTTATCAGGAGAGGATGGTGGAACGGTTGCAAAGGGATTTTATCACAGTCTTGACGGAAAAAGATGTCAATATTGTAACGGATGAAACGCTCCGTGAAATGAGGCAGCACGGAACAGAACGGTTTCCATTTCAATATTATCAAGAACGCTTTAACTGGAATCAGCTGGAAACGGTGGAGTGGCATTGGCATAGTGAACTGGAGTTTGTAGAAATTTTGCAGGGGGCGATTGAATGCCACATCGGAGAGGAAATCATAGAGCTGCGAGAGGGAGATACCTTTTTTATCAACAGCGGTGTGATACATAAGTATCAGGCGCCGAAAGTATGCAGAGAGAAGCGATGTATGTTTTCGGATATTCTATTTCTGCCGGAAATCATCGCGCCGAATTCTTCCTTGATTTATGAGAAATATGTTCGTCCCATTGTGCTGTACGGAAAACCATTTCTTGTCATGCGGCAGACGCAGGCGTGGGAAGAATCGGTTCAAAGTCTGTATCATCATATTGTAAATGTCTGCTTGGCTGAGGAGGATTTGACAGAATTGCGCATACAAGCGGGTGTTTCTGAGCTGTGGACGCGGTTGTTTCATTATTTGTATCGAGAGGAATCGGAACAGCAGGAAAACAAAAATATTTTGGCGCAGGCGCGGCTGCGAAAGATGATGCAGTTTATTTGGGATCATTTTCATGAAAAAATCACGTTGGATGATATCGCGGCTTCTGCGAATATCAGTAAGAGTGCCGCGCTGCGTTGTTTTCGCTCGGGCATGCAGACATCACCGGTCGGCTATTTGAACGATTTTCGTCTGAACTGTGCAAAGGAACTGTTATTGACCTCACACAGTACGGTGTCGGAAATTGCGGTTTCCGTAGGATTTGACAATGTGGGATATTTTGACCGCGTATTCCGCCGCACATTTGGACTGACACCGAAACAATTTGCAAAGCAGGGCGGGGAGTGTGTGTGAAAATACACTCCTCGTTTCAAAAAAATGGTTGACAAAGGGTAGATTTTTTGGTATAGTAATATCACTGTTTAGCGATACGGACACTTAGCTCAGTTGGTAGAGCATCCGCTTGACGTGCGGAAGGTCAGCGGTTCGAGACCGTTAGTGTCCACCAAAACGAATCCCCTAGAATCTGCGCGGTTCTAGGGGATTTCTGCTATTGTAAACATCTGGAAATAACGTTTCTTAGAGGATCATTTATATCTTATTGAGGAGTTTGAAGCTATGAATTTTGAAACGTTATGTGCAAAAATGGTTGGAAAAAAGGTGCGAATTAGATTTAAAGATGGAGGAACACCTATTGTCGGAGAGTGCATTGGCTACACACGAGCTGTTGACAACGAGCCAAAGATTGCCGAAATTGACATAGATTCTGGAATTCCAAACGCTTGTTATGGATTGATGGAATCTGAGATTTCTGACATAGAAGAATTGAAAGACTGATTGCATGACATGCGGCACTGCGACATATAGTTTTGAAAGAAACTTTGGGGGATGCAGCTATGTGGCGAAAGAAACGTGTGATTTTTGCGGCGATTACAGCGCTGGCTGTTTTATCTGTCATTTTTCCGTATTATAATCAAACCATGCTTTTTCTTGCGTTTGCGCCGCATCATAATCAAAATACGTTGGTGCTGGATGCCGGACATGGCGGCATAGACGGCGGCGCGGTGGCAGAGGATGGGACGGCAGAACAAGACATCAATCTGGCGATTGTTCAAAAATGTCAGGCATTGGCAGAGTTTTTCGGTATTCGTACCGTTTTGACGCGTACAGACCGGAATTCTTTGCAATATGATCCGAACCAAACGGTGCGGCACAACAAAATACAAGACATTCATGCGCGGGAAACGCGCACCAATCAAACGCAAAACCCCATTTTTATATCCGTGCATCTCAATAAATTTTCAGACAGCCGCTACACAGGGGCACAGACCTTTTGGTCAAAGAACAATCCGGAGGGACAGCTGCTGGCGCAGTCGATACAAGAACAATTGACAAACGGCCTGCATCCGGAAAAACAGCGGACGGCAAAGCAGGCGCCGGATAGTGTATATTTGATGAAGCATTTGACGTGTCCGGCGACAATTGTAGAGTGCGGATTTTTGTCCAATAGAGAAGAAACCGAACGGTTAAAGCAAGACGGTTATCAGAAAAAGCTATCTGTTTGTGTGATAAACGGATATTTGAACTATTTAGAAGGATAAGCAATTTATGAAACAAAAAACAGTGTTTTTATGCAATGAATGCGGCTATGAAAGCCCCAAATGGTATGGAAAATGTCCGTCCTGCGGCGCTTGGAATTCTATGGACGAATTCAAAGAGACAAAGGCAGCCGCCGCGCCGCGCGGGGTGCTGCCTAAGACCGAGAGAAAACGCAATCAGCCGCTGGAAATCGGAAAAATTGAAACCAATGAAGAAACGCGCTTTCGCACCGGCATTTCAGAATTGGATCGTGTGCTGGGCGGCGGCGCAGTACATGGCAGCTTTGTGCTGGTCGGCGGCGAACCGGGCATCGGAAAATCTACACTGCTGCTGCAAATGTGTCAGGAGATGAGCCGGCAGGCAAAAATTTTATATGTATCCGGCGAGGAATCTTTGCGGCAAATTCGTCTGCGTGCCGATCGGCTGCATATTTCTTCTCCGGAATTGTTTGTGCTGGCAGAGACAGATTTGGAAGAAATTTTGGCAGAGACAGAGCTGCTCTTGCCGGATGTTCTGATTGTGGACTCCATTCAGACCATTTATAAATCGGATTTGAACAGTGCGCCGGGCAACACCACACAGATCAAAGAATGTGCGATGACGCTCATGCAGTATGCCAAGCGGCACAATGTCACGATTTTCATTGTCGGTCATGTCAATAAAGAAGGCACGCTGGCAGGACCGAAAATTCTAGAGCACATGGTGGATTGTGTGCTGTATTTTGAAGGAGAAAAGCAGGTCTCTTTTCGCTGTCTGCGCGCTGCGAAAAATCGCTTTGGTTCGACCAATGAAATTGGTGTGTTTGAAATGAGCGACTGTGGTTTGGTCGAAGTGCCGAATCCGTCCGCCGCGATGCTTTCCGGCCATCCCACAGACGCCTCTGGCAACTGCATTGCCTGCACGATGGAGGGCAGCCGGCCGATTCTGGCGGAAATTCAGGCGCTCGTGACAAAAACGGCGTATGGCACGCCGCGCCGCATGTCTGCGGGTGTAGACTATAATCGGATGGTGCTGCTGCTTGCTATTTTGGAAAAGCGGGTGGGGCTGTATTTGTCATCCAGCGATGCGTATATCAATGTCATCGGCGGGATGCGTCTGGACGAGCCTGCGATTGATTTGCCGATTGCGCTGGCGGTTGCGTCGAGTTATCGGGATCAGCCGCTTCCGGAAGGTGTGATGTCGTTTGGAGAGGTTGGTCTGACCGGAGAACTGCGGGCGGTTACCGCAGTGAGCCAGCGCATTCACGAGGCGATTCGTCTGGGCTTTACGACTTGTATCATGCCGAAACAGGACATTGGGCGCATGGAGATTCCAAAGACCTTCCGCATTGTACAGGCGGAGAATATCGCACAGGCGATTGGCGCGGCATTTGGCAGGAAGTAACGATACTGTTGGCATCAGGACGGTGAAAACATGCAGGAACGATTGGATATTTATATGAAGCTTGGCAGCGCATAGGCACAGCGCCGCGCGATGAAGTGCATGAAAAAGGATTGCTGCACCGTGTCGTGCACTGCTGGATTTTGGAAAATCAGCAGCCGATGTTCTGGTTTCAGCAGCGGGCGCACACGAAAAAGGATTTTCCGGATTGTTTTGATTTGGCGTGCGGCGGGCACGTCGATGCCGGAGAGACGCCGCAGCAGGCGATGCTGCGCGAGCTTCGAGAGGAAATTGGGCTGCATCTGACAGAAAAAGACCTGATTTCCCTCGGTGCGTACCGCGCGCCGGATTTTCGCATGCCGGGGTACTATGATCGAGAAATGTCATATGTGTTCATGATTCGAATGGATGAACCGGCGTTTGAACTGGGCGATGAAGTGCAGCGTATGGTGCGTGTTCGTGCGGGAAATTTTTATCAAATGGAAGTAAATGGACGAGAAACCATACCCGTTGAGATGGAAAACGCAAAATGTATTTCCGTGAGCCGAACGCGCTGGTGCTGTCATGACGGAGAGTTCCAAACGATGGTTTTGCCATATTTGAGCAAAAAAAATTCCGATATTTTTTCGGTGGAAGATTGACAAAATCGCTGTTTTTAGTATAATAAACGGAGTGAGTAAAGTTAGCAGTCGCGCAGACCGTGCCGAAAGGCCCTTCTGTGAGGAAAGTCCGGGCTGCGCAGGGCAGGATAACGGATAACGTCCGCCGGAGGCGACTCTAGGAAAAGTGCAACAGAAATATACCGCCGCGGCCTCGGCTGCGGTAAGGGTGGAAAGGCGAGGTAAGAGCTCACCAGTTCCATAGGTAACTATGGAACTCTGTAAACTCTATCCGCAGCAACACCGTGGAGGGACACATAGGATTTGCCCGATCCGTCCCGAGGAGGTGGCTTGAGGCGTGTGGCAACATACGTCCAAGATAGATGGCTGCTCCAATGACAGAACCCGGCTTACTCTTTGCTCACTCTTTTTAGATTGAATGCAGGATAATTACCGCCCGCAGGGGCGGTTTTCCTGACATGGAATAAAAATCCCGATAGGGTAATAAAATGGGTGCTTCGCTTGGATTTGGGAGAGATCGGCGGCGAAACATGTTGGAGGTTCGAGAAATGAGTGCATACGATCGCTTTTTGGAAACCATGAGTGGCAAACATGTCACCGTCATTGGCATCGGGGTCAGCAACACGCCATTGATTAGTCTGTTGCTGGAAGCCGGCGCACATGTCACGGTACATGATCGGAAAACGACAGAAGAACTGGGAGAAATTTATGAAGGACTGCACGACATCGGCGTAGAATTCTCCGTTGGCAGTGAGTACCTGAACAATTTGTCCGGAGATTATATTTTCCGCACACCGGGCATGCATCCGAACCAGCCGGCACTGGTAAAGGCACGGGAACAGGGAAGCATTATCACCAGCGAGATGGAAGTATTCATGCAGGTTTGCCCGTGTCCGATTCTGGCGATTACCGGTTCTGACGGCAAGACAACCACGACGACACTGACCTGTGAGATTCTCAAAAGAGCGGGTTATACCTGCCATTTGGGCGGCAATATCGGCCATCCGCTGCTGGCAGACGTGCCGTTTATCAATGAAAATGATTTTGCGGTTGTGGAGCTGTCCTCGTTCCAGCTGATGGATATGACTTGTTCTCCGGCAGCTGCGCTGGTCACCAATGTCACGCCGAACCATCTGGATATCCACAAGGATATGGCAGAGTACATCGAGGCGAAAACACACATTTTTGTCAACCAGAAGCCGGGAGCAAAGCTGGTGCTCAATGCAGACGATAAGGTCTCTCAGGATTTCCGTCCGGCAGAGGGCGTTGAGCTGCTCAAATTCTCCATGAAGGGACCGGTTGAAAACGGTGTTTACTTGGAGGACGGCGTCATCTGGTATGCTGAGGACGGCAATCGCCGGAAGATTATGGATGCAGATGAGATTCGCATTCCGGGCGCACATAATATTGCCAATTATATGGCAGCGATCTGCATGACGCATGGCAGAGTGACGTTTGACAATGTATGCGATGTGGCGCATGAATTCGGCGGCGTGGAGCATCGTTTGGAGCTGGTGCGCACGCTGAACGGCGTCAAGTATTACAACGATTCGATTGCATCCAGCCCGACGAGAACCGCAGCAGGTCTGCGCTCGTTTAAGCAGAAGGTCATTTTGCTGGCCGGCGGACATGATAAGAAAATTCCGTATGATTCGTTTGGGCCGATTGTCTGCGACCACGTCAAGCGTCTGGTGCTGATTGACGCAAATCCGGATGATTCGACGGCACCGGCAATCAAGGCTTCCGTGCAGGCGGCGGACAACTATAAAGCGGACGAACTCCCCATTGACACATACGACGATTTCGAAAAGGCGGTTCGCGGTGCGGCGGCAGTCGCACAGGAGGGTGACATTGTTCTGATGAGCCCGGCGAGCGCATCGTTTGATATTTTCAAGAATTTTATGGAGCGCGGCAACCGCTTCAAGGATATTGTCAATAGCCTGTAATAAAATAACGCAATCACAGCCGCCGGATGAAAGTCCGGCGGTTTCTGTGTATACAAGGAAGGATTCTATGGTATTACTCAACGCGGAACATATTTCCCTGAGCTGGGGAGAAAATACATTATTTGATGATGTCAGCTTTGCGCTGGAAGAACAGGATAAAGTCGGATTTATCGGCATCAATGGCACGGGCAAATCGACATTTTTGCGCATTCTTGCGGGCATGCAGGAGCCGGATGCGGGAACCATCACATTGGCGCGCGGCGCCCGCATTGGTTATCTGCCGCAGTCTCCGGACTTTTCCGAGCCGATTACCGTGCTGCAGCAGGTTTTTCGCGGTGCGGCGACGGATTTTGCGGAGGAACGCGCATATGAGGCGAAGATGCTGCTGACACAGCTCGGCATCACGGATTTTGATAAAGATGTGCGGCTGCTGTCCGGCGGACAAAAAAAGCGCATAGCGATTTGCTCTGCGCTCATCAATCCGAGCGAAATTTTGATTTTGGACGAGCCGACCAACCATATTGACAACGAAACCGCTGCATGGCTGGAGCAGCAGCTCAAGGCATATAAAGGCGCTTTGGTCATCATCACACATGACCGCTATTTCCTCAATCGCGTGACCAATCGCATTTGTGAGCTGGATCACGCCAAGCTATATTTTTATGAAGAAAACTACGAGGGATTTGTCGCGCGCAAGGCAGAACGCATTGCCAGCGCGGCGGCGTCTGAGCGCAAGCGACAGACCATTCTCCGGCGGGAGTTGGAATGGATGCGCCGCGGTGCAAAAGCGCGCACGACAAAGGCAAAGGGGCGCATTCAGCGATTCGAGGAGCTATCCAGCAAGACCGTGCAGGAAGAAGATGGTCAGGTGGAAATGAAGTCGATTTCCACGCGCCTTGGCAAAAAGACCATCGAAGTGTCTGGATTGTGCAAGAGCTGGGACGGCAAGACATATATTCGGGACTTTGACTTGACCGTAGCGCGCGACGACCGAATCGGTATTGTCGGTCACAATGGTACGGGTAAATCGACATTTTTGCGCATTCTCGCGGGACAGGCGCAGCCGGATGCGGGAACCGTATCCTACGGCGAAACCGTGAAGATTGGCTATTTCGCGCAGGACTGCGGCCATATGGATCAGGAGCAAAAGGTTATCGAGTTCATTCGAGACATTGCAGAGACCGTGCGCACGCCGGATGGAACGCTGTCTGCGGCGCAGATGCTGGAGACGTTTTTGTTTACCGGAGAACAGCAGTGGACGCGCATTGGCAGCCTTTCCGGCGGTGAACAGCGCAGATTGTATCTGCTCAGCGTGCTGATGTCTGCGCCGAATATTCTTTTGCTCGATGAGCCGACCAATGATTTGGACATTGAGACACTGAATATTCTGGAAAATTATCTCGAGGGCTTTGAAGGTGCTGTTCTCGCCGTATCACATGACCGCTATTTTCTCGACAAAACAGCACGGCGTATCTTTGAGTTCCGTCCGAACGGCGACGTACAGGAATATCTCGGCAATTATGCGGATTATTTGGACAAACGCAAAGAGCTGGAACAACCGGCTGTAGAAAAAAACGAAAAAACAGAAAAGCCGAAGCCGAGAAATACCGGAAAGACAAAGATGAGCTATAAAGACCGATATGAGCTGGAACATATCGACGATGAAATTGCCGAGCTGGAACAAAAGCTGGCTGCGCTGAAAGAGGAACAGGCGCAAATCACATCGGATTTTGTGCGGCTGCAGGAGCTGTCTGAACAGATTGAAGCGGTGTCCGGCGCATTGGACGCGAAGGAAGAACGCTGGATTGAGCTGCAAGAGATGGCGGAGCTGGAAAACAGCTGATGGCTATGCCAATTTCCAAAAGCCAAGTGCGATGAGAACCATGCCGCAACAAATCGAGCGTGCGCGCTCGCTGGGAATTGGGATTTTTGTGCCAAACCATCGCCCATACCAAACTGCGAAGAAATTCCAAATCAACGCGACGCCGAACAGTGGAATCAACGTCCAGCCGGTGGCTGCAATGCCCAAGCCGCCAATCAGGGAGTCGATGGACACCGGAATGGCGAGAACGATGGATTCCGGAACCGATAAAATCTTGGAGTGGTCGCTGTCTGCGCGCGTGTGATCCAGAAACACGGCGGCGCCGACGCGCACGGGAGATAGCAACGGTGTTTTTGTCTTTTCCAGCAACAGAGAAATCTGTGTGCCGAATATTTGCAGCAGTCCGATGCAGACCAACGCATAAAATCCAATCCAACGGATGGCGTCCTGCGGAAAGTCCCGAAACAGCAGGCTTTTTCCGGCGGCGGACAGAAGCAGAAAACCGCTGCTGACAGCCGCCATACACAGGCGGGAGCGCCAAGGAATCCGGATTTCTGACGTGCCGCACGCCATGGCGGCGAACATGACATCTGCCGTCACGGCGATAATAATCATAAAATCCAAGAAAAAATCCCCTTTCTCTGCGAATTGCTTATGAGCAGTGTATGCTGCCCGTGCAAAAACGGTGAGAAGGGGGATTTTCTGTTTTCTTATTCGTTTGCGGAGAAATTAAAATACCTGCCAGAACGCGGCGTAGTATGGCGGGAGCTCGGAACCACCACCGAAATCATGCACTTCTCCGGTGATGAGGTCGCGGGCGCGGCCTGCTTCTGCGTTAAAGTGTGCGGAAAACGGCTGATCGTCGGCATTGATGGCAACCATAACGCGTTCATCTTCAAAAGCACGCTCAAAGATGATCTGCTTGTTGGTCATCAGTCGAATGGTGTAGCCGCCGTAGCACAGCGCCTTGGAGGATTTCTTTGCCTCTGCGAGCTTGGCAATCCATTCGGTCAGTTCGTTGGTCTGCGGCTCGTCAAAGCACGGACGCAGATTGGCGTCAGAACCCTGCTGCTTTTGTGCCTTTTCGCCCCATTCGCTGCCGTAGTAAATGCACGGGATGCCCGGCATGCCAACCATCATCGCGTAAATGAGCGGCAAATGCTTTTCGTTGGTCAAAATAGATGCAACGCGGGTCACGTCGTGATTGTCGACAAAGGACAGCAGATGCTTGCCCTTGTACAGCGTCCACGGCTCCGGCCCAAACTGGCGCTGCAGCGAATGGCCGATTTCGAACATGTTCATGGAGTTGAAGGAGGAGTATAAACCCTTGTAGCAATCGTAGTTGGTACAGGAGTGCAGCATGCCGTCAGCGAGGAACGGGGAGCAGTCGCTGCTCATGACTTCGCCGACCAGAAAGAAATCCGGCTTGAGAGAATCGCAGAACGAGCGCAGACGGCGAATGAAATCGCGATCCAAGGAATAGGCGACGTCCAAACGCAAGCCGTCAATGTCAAATTCCTCTACCCAGCCGCGAATGCAGTCAAAAATGTGCTGGATGACTTCTTCGTTGCGCAGATTCAGCTTCACCAGTTCGTAATGGCCTTCCCAGCCTTCGTACCAAAATCCGTCGTTGTAATTGGAGTTTCCGTCAAAGCTGATGTGGAACCAATCTTTGTACGGAGAATCCCACTTCTTTTCCTGTACGTCCTTGAATGCCCAGAAGCCGCGGCCGACATGGTTGAACACACCGTCCAGCACAACGCGCACGCCTTCTTTGTGCAGCTTGCCGCAGACTTCGGCAAAATCTTCGTTGGTGCCGAGGCGGCAGTCGATTTTTCGGAAATCTCGGGTATCATAGCCGTGGCTGTCCGATTCAAAAACAGGGGAAAAGTACACGGCGTTGCAGCCGACGGACGCAATGTGCGCCGCCCAATCGCCGACTTTTTCGATGCGGTTCACGGTTTTTCCGTCGTTTTCCCACGGTGCGCCGCAAAAGCCCATTGGATAGATCTGATAAAAAACACTCTCATAAGCCCACATAACAGCAAAACCTCCTTGTTATGGAAAATGTATTTCCTATGACAAAACTAGTATATCATATTTGGTGAGAATGAACAACAAAAATGCACAAAATAATTCTTTATTTTTTGTATATTTCTCT
>ERZ1026860.1695-NODE-1695-length-10671-cov-5.680859_pt1 | contig 10671 bp, 9 predicted proteins | sample MGYA00380160_ERZ1026860 | MGnify/ENA primary metagenome ERZ1026860 (study PRJEB33269, sample SAMEA4719796) | human gut metagenome | biome: human-associated habitat; feature: organic feature; material: feces | place: Cameroon | collected 2013-10 ... | reverse complement strand
AGTTATTATTTTTGAAATTATTTTAGAAAAATTTCCGCGCAAAATTTTTTCAAAAAAATCGAAAAAACAGTTGACATTTGTTTGTGGGCGCGGTATAATACTAATCGTCGCTGAGAGATGCGACAGGAAATGCTTCGGTATTTCTCCCTCAAGTTGCTCAGACAACTCATACATGCGACTGTGGCGGAATAGGCAGACGCGCACGTTTGAGGGGCGTGTGGGCAACCGTGCCGGTTCAAGTCCGGCCAGTCGCACCATTTGCAGATGTGGCGGAATGGCAGACGCGCTAGCTTCAGGTGCTAGTGTTCGCAAGGACGTGAGGGTTCAAGTCCCTCCATCTGCACCAAACACGATTGAGTCTCGGTCGTGCAACAAAAGAAGAGACGCCATGCAGATGTGGCGGAATGGCAGACGCGCTAGCTTCAGGTGCTAGTGTTCGCAAGGACGTGAGGGTTCAAGTCCCTCCATCTGCACCAAAGACCTTAACGAAAGTTAAGGTCTTTTTGCTATATCTGGATATTTGCACGATAGGAGGGGTAACATGATTGCCATTCGAGGAGCGCACAACACGGCAAAGTGCTTTTGCAAGACTTTGGAGCCGCAGGCGCGGCAGCAAATTCAAATGGTTTGCGATCAGCAAGCGTTCGCCGATGCGAAAATTCGCATTATGCCGGACGCGCACGCGGGCAAAGGCTGTACCATCGGCACGACGATGACACTGACAGATAAAGTGGTGCCGGGCATGGTCGGCGTAGATATCGGCTGCGGCATGGAAACCGTTGTGCTCAGGGAAAAAAGCATAGACTTTGACGCGCTGGATCGCGTCATTCGCGCACACATTCCGTCCGGTCGTGCCGTGCGCACGGCTGCGCATCCGCTGGCGAAGCAAATCAATCTGCAAGACTTGCGCTGTGCCAAGCAAATAGACAGCAAGCGGGCGCAGCACAGCATCGGTACGCTGGGCGGCGGCAATCATTTTATTGAAATCGACCGCGACGAAGATGGCACGTTGTATCTCGTGGTGCACTCGGGAAGCCGCCATCTCGGCGTAGAGACCGCGAATTTTTACCAGAAAGCCGGCTGGAAGGCGCTGCAGCACGGATACCGCCCGCATGTGCAGGAGGCGATGCGGCAGCTCAAGGCGCAGGGGCGCGAACGGGATATTGCGCAGGTCACAGCGAAAATCAAGCGGGACTATGCGCCGGATGTTCCGCAGGAACTGGCGTATGTCACGGGAGATTTGTTTGCGGATTATATCCATGATATGAAGCTGGTACAGCAGTTTGCGGTTTATAATCGGCAGGCAATGGTGCAGACGATTTTGCAGCAGATGCATTTGACCTGCACAGATACGTTTTCGACCATTCACAACTATATTGATACCGATGCGATGATTCTGCGCAAGGGCAGCGTGTCCGCAAAACGGGGCGAAAGGCTGCTCATTCCGATCAATATGCGGGACGGCAGCTTGATTTGTGTCGGGAAGGGAAACGAGGACTGGAATCAATCGGCACCGCACGGTGCAGGCCGTCTGATGAGCCGCGCGGATGCGAAAAAGACCCTGACGCTGGAACAGTTTCAGCAGTCCATGCGCGGCATTTATACAACCTGCGTCCAGCGTGATACATTGGATGAATCACCGATGGCGTATAAAAGCATGGATGAAATTGTGGAGCAGATTGCACCGACAGCGGAAATTGTTCGGCGCATTCGTCCGGTGTACAATTTTAAAGCGGCAGAATAATGAATGTTTTGTGAATCTCGACACGGAACGCTTTACAGTGCGGTGTATCCTGTGATATGCTACATATATTCATATAAATAGGAGATGAGATGAAGATGGAACCGGAAATGAAAAAGAACTATCAGGTCAAGCTGGTAGAAGAAGACACGAAGCCGGTTGAGCCGGAGCGGTTGGAAGAAGATCCGTTGGAAAATCTTCCGGACCTTTCGAGCCGGACAGGCGGGCTGCCGATTGTCACATTTGTCCTGATTTGTCTGTCTGCGGGTATTATCATGCTGATTGCGCGTGTTCTGACGGCGGAGTCCGTGGCAATAGCAGCGGGATGTATTGCCTTTGTGCTCATTGCGCTGTTTGGCATTGTGGCTCTGATTCGCGGCATGTTTCAAAAGCTGCACGCGCAAAAGGAGCAGAGCAGCGCGTATCTGCTCAGTGCCGTCGTCATGACGATTGGCATTTTGGCGGGATTGATTATCGGTGTGGTGAGCGGGTTTTGATTTTACAAAACCGTCATAATTGCGGCAAATGAAACGGGAGAAGTTTTGGCATACTAAGGACAACAGCGCACGCGCTGTTTGGTTCCGTCCCTACCTTTTTCATGTTTTGATACAGGAACCCCGAGCGGAAACGTTCGGGGTTCTTTTGTATGCATGCGCCGCATATGCTGCTGTATATGACGCATCCTGTCAGAAAAACTTGTCATTGTTTCTGAGATGCCGTATAATAGAACCAATTCAATGATAGGAAAAGGAGGAGATGTGTATGTATTGCATCCGATGCGGAAAACAGCTGGCAGACGGAACCAAGTACTGTATTTATTGCGGTGCACCGACTGCGGCGCCGAAAAAAGACGAACATGTTTCGACGGAGGATGATTTTACCATCGCCGTTCCAAAGGGGTATGTACAGAGCGACGCAAGCGGTATGGATGCAACACAGCACATTTCGTTTGGAAAGGATTTTGTTCCGGATCCGGCAGAAGAGTACATGCCAGAGGGATTGCAGGATGAAATCAGTCAGGTGATTGATGAGGAATTGGGAGAGCGGGAACAGGCGGAGCACGAGTACACCCGCGCCGTCTCGCGAGAGGATCTTGCGCGTGCGATGGAACAGCACACAGAACAGGCACAACCGGATGAGGATTCAGAGCTGCAGCAGTATGTGCAGGACGTCATGACCAGTGAACATACACGGCCGGCGGAGCAGGAGAACGCAGCACCGGAACAGCCGGAGGCAGAGGACGAGACGCAGGTATTTGCGGCGGATATTCAGGAAATACTGGCGCAGCGGGAACAGGCATCGAAACAGGAACCGACGGCACAGCTGCAAGAAGACAAGCAGGATACCGGCGAGCTGCTGAAACAATATGTGCAGGAAGTTATGGCGGAGAGCGGCCGCGAGGTACCGACGGAGGCGGATGAAATCGAAGATGAAGGGTATACCCGCGCGATTGCCCGCGAGGACATTCATCAGGCGATGCATACCTATGCGCAGCAGCCGACGCGTGTCATCTCGAAGGAAGAAATACAGGAGGCAAAGCAGGCTGTACCGGAACCGGATGAAACAGAACAGACAAGCCAGCCTGTTCAAGAGGCGAAGGACGCACAGCCGATAGAGAGCGAAGCATACACGCAGGTTTTGGCGAAGGAGGACATCAAACAGGCGATTGAACAGCAGCAACACAAAGTGGACGAGTCGGTCTTTGAGGATGCTGTGGAACAACCGTCGATAGAAGTGGAAAGCATTCCGGATATTCCGATTCCGACGGATTTTGTCGCAACGGAGCAGGCAGAGCAGCCGCCGATGGAGAAGCCGCCGAGACGCAACCGCATCAAACGGGAGGCGGATTTGGAAGGCGACGATGACGGTCCGGAGCAGCTGATCAGCGGCCACGGCATTGCGGCAGTTGTCGTGATTGTTATTTTGCTGTTTGCGTTGGCGGTAGGCGCCTGCGTGATGGCGCTGAACAGCGGCGGCGCGGCGGATGCCGGCTCCGGCAGCGGCGATGTGGGATTTTCCTATGGACAGTCGGACAGTGCGGCAAAGGGCTGATGACGGAATAAAAAACGATATTTGTGCACGAAAGTCGACGATGTGTGCATTAAAATGCGGAAAAGACGGGAAAATGCACAAAAACTTTAACAGCTGCTCGCTTGCATCCGTTGACAATGCTGAACAGGTATCTTATAATAGAATAAAATAGTATGATGCAATGCCTGCGAGATATGCGCAGCTATATGGAGGGAAGAACAAAGGCGGGAACTGCTTGTTTCACCCGAATGGAGGGAATCTATTATGAAGAATATATTGTTTGCAGCATCGGAGTGCGTGCCGTTTGTCAAGACGGGCGGCTTGGCGGATGTTGTCGGAGCGCTTCCGAAATCCTTGGATAAAGACAAATACGATGTGCGCGTAGTCATTCCGGATTACACCAGCATTCCGCAGAAGTATCGCAGCAGATTCTCCTATCTCGACAGCTTCTATATGGATTTGGGAGAACTGGGAAATTTCTACGTCGGCATCATGACCTGTGAGTTTGACGGCATTCGCTATTATTACATCGACAATGAACATTTCTTCCAGGGAGAGCGGCTGTACAGTGATATTCTGTGGGATATTCAGAAATTCAGCTTTTTCTCCAAGGCAGTGCTGTCTATGCTGCCGGTCATCGGATTCCGCCCGGATATTATCCACTGCCACGACTGGCAGACGGCGCTGATTCCGGTATTCCTGCATGAAATGTTCCAGAATAACCCGTTCTTCCGCGGAATCCGCACGATTATGACCGTGCACAATCTGAAATTCCAAGGCGTTTGGGATATTCAGACCATGCGGCGCTTCACCGGCCTGCCGGGACATGTATTTACACTGGGACGCATGGAATTCCATCGGGACGCAAACATGCTCAAGGGCGGCTTGGTATACGCAGACCGCATTACCACGGTCAGCAATACCTATGCGAATGAAATCCGCATGCCGTATTATGGCGAAGGTCTGGACGGTCTGCTCAATGCCCGCTCGGATTCGCTGTGGGGCATTGTAAACGGCATTGATTATGATTTGTACAACCCTGCAACCGACAAAATGATTGCGGAGAACTACGACGAAACCACCTTTGAGGAGGGCAAAAAGGCATGTAAATTGGCGATTCAGCGCGAGCTGGGCATGCCGGAAGATCCGGATGTCATGATGATTGCCATGATTACCCGCCTGACCGACCAGAAGGGCTTAGATCTTGTCGAATGGGTCATGGAACGATTGCTGACCTCCCGCGTACAGCTGGTAATCATCGGCACGGGCGATCCGCGCTATGAAAATCTGTTCCGCTACTATGAGTGGACGAGAAAGGGACAGGTATCCGCGAACATTCTGTTCAATGAAACGCGCGCACACCGCGTGTATGCGGCAGCGGATGCGATGCTGATGCCGTCGCGGTTTGAGCCGTGCGGTCTGACCCAGCTCATTTCTCTGCGTTACGGCACGGTTCCGATTGTGCGGGAAACCGGCGGTCTGCGTGACACAGTACAGCCGTACAATCGGTTTGAACAGACAGGCACCGGTTTCTCGTTTGCAAACTACAATGCGGATGAGATGCTCAATACCATTTTCTATGCGGAACAGGTATTCTATGATGAGCCGGATGCTTGGAAGGCGATGGTAGAGCGCGGTATGACAAAGGATTACTCGTGGACGGCGTCCGCGAAAATCTACGAAGAATTGTACGATTCTCTGCTGTAAAATAAGAAATTGTTTGGGTGACTGCGGCAAAATTGCCGCAGTCACTTTTTTGTGCATGGATTGCGGGAGAACGGCGCATACTAACGCACAGAAACGGAGGGATTGGTATGCAGCCGACACCGGAACAGTACAACCAAATGATACAGCGCAGCTGCGAAAAATCACCGCTTGGAAAGAATGCGCTGTGGGCGTTTGCCGTCGGCGGCGGCATCTGCGCGTTGGGACAGGGCATGCTCGTTTTTTGGCAGATGGCGGGACTGAATGAAAGCGACGCAGGCACAGCTGTGTCTGTCACACTCATTGCGTTGTCTGCGCTGCTTACCGGACTGCATGTGTATGAAAAGCTTGCCAAACATGCGGGAGCGGGAACCTTGGTGCCGATTACCGGATTCAGCAATTCTGTCGCGGCACCGGCGCTGGAATTTAAAAGTGAGGGCTTGGTGCTCGGCACGGCGGCAAAGATGTTTACGATTGCAGGACCGGTGCTCGTGTACGGCATCAGTGCGTCTATCGTGTATGGCATTGTGCTGGCAATATGCGGCGGTGCGTGAGGAGGTCATCATGATAGGAAAACGAATGGGAGTGAGCACGATTGCCTTTGAACAGCCGCCGATGCTGTCCGCGTGGGCGGCTGTCGGCGGAAAAAAGGAGCAGGAAGGGCCGCTCGGCGCACAGTTTGACCAACTGTTTCCGGATACCCTGTGCGGAGAAGCGACGTGGGAGAAGGCGGAAATGCATATGCAGCAGGCTGCTGTGCGGTTGGCGGCGAACAAATGCGGTCTGCCGGTTTCGGCGCTGGATTTGATGATTGCGGGCGATTTGCTCGGTCAGTGTGTCGCGTCCAGCTATGCGGCGCGCGGCACACAGGTGCCATATCTCGGCGTGTACGGCGCCTGCTCAACGATGATTGAAGGGCTGCTGCTGGCGGGCTGTATGATTGACGGCGGCTATGCCCAGCGCGTGTGCGCGGCGGCATCCTCGCATTTCTGTACGGCAGAGCGGCAGTACCGCTTTCCGCTCGCCTATGGCGGACAGCGCACGCCGACCGCTCAATGGACGGCAACGGCGGCGGGCGCCTGCGTGGTAAGCCATGCAGACGTACAGGCATCCGTGCGCCTGACACATGCCTGCTTTGGGAAAATTTGCGATTTGGGGGTGACCGATGCCAATAATATGGGCGCGGCCATGGCGCCGGCGGCATATGACACCATTCGCACGCTGCTCAGCGATACGGGCACGCATCCGGGGGATTATGATGTCATTTATACCGGTGATTTGGGGCGCGTCGGTTCGCGGCTGCTGTGCACGATGGCGCAGGACGACAGCATTGTGCTGGCGGACAAGCATCAGGACTGCGGGATTTTGCTGTTCTCGGAAAAACAGGATGTCCATGCGGGCGGTTCGGGCTGCGGCTGCGTGGCATCCGTGCTGTGCGCGCATATATTGCCGAAATTGGCGGCGGGAGAGCTACGGCGCGTGATTGTCGCGGCGACCGGAGCACTGATGAGCCCGACCAGTGTGCAGCAGGGAGAGAGCATTCCGGGCATTTGTCATGCTGCCGTGTTGGAACACGTGGGAAAGGGTGAGTCCTAATTGCAATATTTCTATGCGTTTATAACAGGAGGAACTATCTGTGCGCTGAGCCAGATTTTGATTGATAAAACCCGATTGACACCGGCGCGCATTTTGACTTCCTATGTGGTGCTTGGCGTGATGCTGACGGCGATTGGCGTGTATGAGCCGTTCAAGCAGTGGGCGGGTGCGGGCGCGACTGTGCCTCTGCTGGGATTTGGCTGCACGTTGGCGGAAGGCGTCAGACAGGCGGTGGCGCAGCAGGGCTTGCTCGGCGCATTTACCGGCGGTGTTCGAGCGGCGGCAGGGGGCATTTCTGCTGCCGTGTTTTTCGGTCTGTGCACCGCAATTTTGTTTCAGCCGACGGATAAAAGCTGACAGCAGAATTGGAATATTGTAAAAAATTACAAGTTGATTTTTGTGTATAATGGATAAAAGCAAGGAAAAACAAACAAAAAACGGACAAAGAGTAACCAAATGCAAGACCTTGCATAAAGAAATATATGACAAAAACGGTAAATAAAATGGCAATTTCGATAAAAAGTATGCGAAAAATATAACAAACTTACTAAAAATAACAAAAACGATGAACAAAGAGACAAAAAAGCGTATGTTCGCTGCCGCGTTTCTTTGGTATGATAGGTGCAACAGAAAGACAGTTCAAAAAAGTAACTGCTTTGCGAGGAGAAATCTTCTCTGCACATGCCGCGGCGGAGATTGGACACTCCTTATTCATTCAACAATGAATCTGTGACTCAACAGAAAGAGAGGAAACAAGGATGAAACTGAAGCGAACAATGGCGATTTTGATGGCAGGTGTGACATGTGCCGGCGCGCTGGCAGGCTGCGGCGGTTCCGGTTCGAAGGATACTGGTTCGGCGGCTTCCAACAGCGGCGGTCTGACGGAACTGACATTCGTTATGGCGTCCCGCGATGAATTTATGTCGTCGATTGAAGAGGCGATGGTAGCGGAAGCAGAACCGCTCGGCTACAAGATCGTATCGCAGGACGCACAGAACGACTCGTCCAAGCAGATCCAGTACATCGAGACCGCAGTAAACGGCGGCGCAGAGGCTGTTATTTGTCTGCCGGTTGACGCAGACGGCACGCAGTCTTTGATTGATGCAGTGGGCGAAAAGAACCTCGTGTTTGTAAACCGTCCGCCTACGAATTATTCTGAATTGGCAGCGGACAACGTAACCTATGTTGGCTCCAACGAGGACACCTCCGGTTACTATCAGGGCGAATATCTGGCAAACTACTTCAAGCAGAAGGGTCAGAAGGAAGTCAAGTACCTGATGATTCAGGGCACACTGGGTCAGGTTTCTACCACCAAGCGTTCGGAAGGCGTTATCAAGGCGCTGAAGGACAATGGTATCAATCCGGTAGAGGCTTCCGCTCCGGTTGTTGCGGACTATGACCGCCCGACCGCACAGGAAATGATTCAGCCGCTGCTGACCTCCGGTAAGGAATTTGACTGCATCATTGCAAACAATGACGCAATGGCACTGGGCGCAGTAGAGGCGTGCAAGGATGCCGGCGTGGAAATCAACTTCCCGATCGTTGGTATCGACTGCACGGCTGACGGCGCAAAGGCTGTTCAGGACGGCGATATGGCGATGACCGTATTCCAGAATCCGGTAGGACAGGGCAAGGGCGCAGTCATTGCTGCGGACAATATGATTAACGGCAAGAAACTGGGCACTGGTATGGAAGACCTCGGCGCACTGGACGATTCCGGCAAGGATTACAGCGATTCGATTTTCTGGATTCCGTTTGAGCCGGTAACCAAGGACAACGTAGCTGATTACATGTAATCGGTATCTTTCTCCATTTTTTAACAATCAGATAATTCAATTTTCTCTTTTCATGGTAGGCTCATTCTCTTAGAACCTGCATCTCGACTTTTGATTTTTTGACTGTTCGCTTGGGATTTTAGAACAGCCAAACCAACGCGGCATAGCAGCTGTTGTCACTCTCATTCCCCGATGAGGTTGACGGCAGCTGCTTTTTTTAAACGGAAACAGTCAAGCGCGAGACGCATGGATGATGGCAAATATGCGCAATTTTTGCGCAAGATTTCGATACAAAAAGACCGAAGCGGCTGGCTTCGGTCTTTTGCGTTTAGAAAATTTCGATGTCGTTGCTGGCGAGTACATTGCCGCTCTGCTGCTGCGTGCGGTATGTTTTCGGCGTGCAGCCGACTTTTCGTGTGAACACGTTGATAAAGCTGCTCGCGGAGCCGTAGCCGACTTCATACGCGATTTCTGCCACGGATTTTCGGCTGTGCGTCAGCAGACGCTGTGCCTTTTCTAGACGCGTATTGATGATGTACTCGGAGGGAGAATAGCCGGTCTGCTTCTTGAACAGATGCGATAAGTAGTACGGACTGAAGTTTGTCAGCTGTGATAAATCGTCCAGCGTGATTGGATCGCCGACATGCGCGAGAATATAGCGAATGGCTTCGCTGATGGGCGCGTTTTCTTCGATTGGCGGAACCGCAGACAAGGAAAGCTTGTATAAAAGTTGCGTAATCCATGTAGAAATATACAAAGGCGGCTGTACCGTGCCCTTTTCGTGCATGAGTGCAGTTTCATATAATTCCTTGCCGATTTCCATATTTTCATCCTGCCGGAATACCGGACCGCCGTTTAATTCTATTACATAGTCGACGAGCGCATGAGAATTGCCGCCGTCAAAGTGGATGTAAACGAATTCGGTTCCGTCATGGGAACGGTAGTAGTGCGGGTTGACGCAGTTGAGCAGCAGGACATCACCCTTGTGAATGGTATACGCCTTGTTGTTGTATTTGACATCCATCTCGCCGTTTCGCACGAACAAAAGCAGTGCTTCCGGATAACTCTCCCGATCCATGTAATATTGTCCGGTACAGTAGTAATGCCCGCACCAAGTCATATAAATCAGGTTCTTCCGTGCGAACTCAGACGGCTGAAACGTCGAGCAATGGGACTGCGGAAGAATGCCTGGATCAACACTTTTCATTTTTTTACACCTCTATTTCTTTCAAAGCAAATACGATGAACTCTATAGCAACCACGCGTATTTACCATTTGCACTTCTTAGATTATACTAGTTTCAGAAAGAACACAAGAAACAAAAACGACAAATAAACACAATAATATTTGTTGAAAATGACGATGGTGTTCGCTTGAGAGAAAAAGCAAACACGCAATAATCCAAACAAAAGTGTTCTGAATTTGTTGAGATCATTCAAGTTATTTTAAAACAAAGTGAGAAACAGGAAAGGAAGTAACTATTATGTACATTGGCGAGAAATTGATTGACAGACCGTTCCGGTGGGGTATCGTAGGCGGAGGCAAGACCTCTCAGGTAGGCTATAAGCATCGTCTGGGCGCGATGCGCGACAACACCTCGTTTGTTCTGACAGCTGCTGCATTCGACGTAGACGCAGAGCGCTGCAAGGAATTTGGCCGCAATCTGTGCATGGATGAGGATCGCTGCTATCCGGATTACAAGACCATGTTTGAGGCAGAGGCAAAGCGCGAGGACGGCATCGAAGTGGTTGACGTAGCAACCCCGAACTTCCTGCATTACGAAGTAACCAAGGCAGCGCTGGAAGCTGGCCTGCACGTTATCTG
>ERZ1026860.1693-NODE-1693-length-10697-cov-5.845988_pt1 | contig 10697 bp, 11 predicted proteins | sample MGYA00380160_ERZ1026860 | MGnify/ENA primary metagenome ERZ1026860 (study PRJEB33269, sample SAMEA4719796) | human gut metagenome | biome: human-associated habitat; feature: organic feature; material: feces | place: Cameroon | collected 2013-10 ... | reverse complement strand
CCGGCGTGCCCTGCCTGTACTACGGCGACGAGATCGGGATGCAGGGCTACCGCGACCCCTTCAACCGGGGCTTCTACTGCTGGGACAGCCACGAGGAGCGGCTGCGCCCCGTCCTTGCCAGCCTTGCCCAGCTGCGCCACAGCTGCGAGGCCTTCCGCACCGGGGCGCTCCGGGTGCTGCGGGCCGAGGGGGGCGTGCTGCACTACCAGCGCATCGGCAAGGCCGAGACGGCGGAGATCATCGTCAACCGCACCGAGCACCTCCTCGTGGAGCCGCTGGCTTCCGGCAAGCACACCGAGGTAAACCCCATGGGCTTTACCATCGTGGTGGAGGAAGTGGGCCACAACCCGGACCATAGCTATTACGATTATGTGTAAACCTCTCAGTCGCCTCCGGCGACAGCTCCCCTAATAGGGGAGCCAAGGCGCGTTTTCTTGCCTCTCCTATTAGGAGAGGTGTCTGCGAAGCAGACGGAGAGGTTTTGTTACAAATCGTCCCTTGCTCTTACCCGTATTTTGCTTTATAATAAAAGCAAGAGCCCTGCAAAGGAGGGAGTTTTCATGTTTCTGTCTGGTTCCATCGACCCCATCTTCTGGCTGCTGTGCGCCGTCGGGTTCACGGTGCTGGAAGCCATGACCCTCAACCTCGTCTCGGTGTGGTTTGCCGTGGGCAGCGCCGCTGCCCTGCTCAGCTGCCTGTTCACGGCCAGCTTCCGGGTGCAGGCGCTGGTGTTCGTGGCCGTGTCGGCGCTCTGCCTGCTGGCGTTAAAGCCCCTGACAAAGCGTCTCCGCAAGGCCCCCACGGCCACCAACGGCGACCGTAACCTGGGCCGGGAGGCCACGGTGCTCACCCCCGTCTCCGCCGAGGAGACCGGCCGCGTCCGGCTGGACGGCGTGGACTGGAACGCCCGCTGCGCCACCCCCGGCGACCGTCTTGCCCCGGGAGAGGCCTGCCGCATCACCGAGATCCACAGCACCCTGCTCATCGTTGAGCCCATCCGCATCGAAACGTCCTGCTGAGAAAGGAGCGAACCATGGTCTTATTCTTTGTCATCCTCGCCCTCATCATCGTCCTTTTGCTGGTGGTCATCACCAACATCGTCATCGTGCCGCAGTCGATGGTCTACGTCGTGGAGCGGCTGGGCAGCTACTCCGAGACCTGGGCCTCGGGCCTGCACATTAAGATCCCCTTCTTAGAGCGGGTGGCCAAAAAGGTCAGCCTGAAGGAGCAGGTGGCGGATTTTCCGCCCCAGCCCGTCATCACCCGGGATAACGTCACCATGCAGATCGACACCGTGGTCTTCTTTCAGGTGATGGATGCCAAGCTCTACACCTACGGCGTCAACCAGCCCATTGCGGCCATCGAGAGCCTTTCCGCCACCACGCTGCGCAACATCATCGGCGAGATGGAGCTGGACCACACCCTCACCAGCCGCGATACCATCAACAGCAAGATCACGGCCATCCTGGACGAAGCCACCGATAAGTGGGGCATCAAGGTCAACCGGGTGGAAGTGAAGAACATCATCCCGCCCCGGGAAATTCAGGAAGCCATGGAAAAGCAGATGAAGGCCGAGCGCGAGAAGCGCGCCGTCATCCTGAAGGCCGACGGCGAGAAGCAGGCCGCCATCACCGCCGCCGAGGGCGAAAAGGAAGCCGCCATCCTCCGGGCCGACGCTGTGAAGCAGCAGCGCATTCTGGAGGCCGAGGGCGAGGCACAGGCCATCCTGGCCGTGCAGAAAGCCAACGCCGACGCCATCCGCCTGCTGAACGAGGCCATGCCCAGCGATAAGGTGCTGGCCCTGCGCAGCCTGGAAGCGCTGGCCAAGGTGGCCAACGGCAAAGCCACCAAGATCATCATCCCCTCCGAGCTGCAGAATCTGGGCGGCGTGGTGCCCGCCATCAAGGAGCTCGTCACCGAGCCCCAGAAAGAAGAGTAAACCATGATCTACGATACCCTGAACAACCTTCCCAACTATCTGGGCCTGTGCGAGAGCCTGGACGCCGTGATCGAGTACATCATGGCCCGGGATATTGGCACCCTGCCCATGGGCCGCACCCGCATCGACGACGGCAAGGCCGTGGTGACGGTGAGCCACACCACCCCGCAGGCGGGCGACAAAGCGCCCTTTGTCCGCCACGATGCCCACCTGACGCTGGAGACCGACCTCGAAGGCAGCGAGCTGTTCGAGGTCTCGCTGGGCGAGTTCTCCCCCACCCAGCCCGCCGACGAAGCCACGGACACCACCGTGGGGAATGCGGGCACCAGCATCGCCGGGATGCTCTGCGAGGGCCGCTTTGCCCTCTTCCTCGCCGGGGAGCCCTACAAATCCGGCCTGAAGGCCCAGGGCTGTGGCAAGCTGAAAAAGGCCGTCTTCACCATGGAGCTGGACGCCGACGAAGAGGCCGAAGGCGAAGAGAACGCCGAATAAGCGCTTTCTGCCGCGCAAAATACCCTCTCTGTTGCACAAAGTGCAATGGAGAGGGTTTTCTTTTGTACAGAATTATGCTATAATCTTGTACAAGAGGAGGTGGCAACGATGCCTCAGATCAGACCCATTACCGATTTACGAAACACCACCGAAATCTCCGACCTCTGCCACGCCCGCCGGGAACCTGTTTTCATCACCAAAAACGGCTACGGCGATCTGGTGGTCATGAGCATGGAGACCTACGAAGCCTTAACCGAGACCGCCGCCGTAGACGCCGCCATTTCGCAGGCCGAGGCCGAGTATGCCCAAAACGGTCAGTCCTACAATGCCCGCGAGGCCCTTGCATCGTTGAGGAGAAAACATTTTGGAACGGTATGATGTTCAGCTGCTACCCCGCGCCCTGCAAGATTTAGACAGCATCTACAGCTACATTGCCCAGACACTTGTAGAGCCTGAAACCGCCCTGCATCTGGCAGGCGAACTGGAAGAGGGTGTGCTCTCCCTCGAAACTTTGCCCCAGCGCTGCCCGGAGCGCCGCACCGGCGTTTATGCAAACCGCGGCTATCGGCAGCTGCTCATCAAAAACTATACCATCGTTTTCCGCATCGATGAACGGCAGAAGCAGGTTTTGGTGCTGACCATTCGGTATGCGCCCAGTCAGTTTTAAAAGGAACTCCACGCAGCGTAGGTTGCGTGGAGTTTTTGTTTCTGGTATGCTGTTGCCAAAGGAGAGTGAAACCATGAACACTTACGTCACCGGCAGCGCCATCCGGCAGCTGCGGGAAACCAAACACCTCACCCAAGCCGAGCTGGCAGAGAAACTGGCCGTCAGCGCCAAGGCCATCTCCAAGTGGGAGACGGCCAAGGGCCTGCCCGACATCGCCCTTTTGGAGCCGCTGGCCGCGGCGCTGGGGGTATCGGTGCTGGAGCTGATGCAGGGGGAGCCAGTCGTCAACCGCAACCGGGCGGCAAATCTGCTCCGCTCCAAGCTCTATGTCTGCCCGGTCTGCGGCAATGTGCTCCACAGCACCGGGCAGGCCGTCGTCAGCTGCTGCGGCGTCACCCTGCCCGCCCAGAATATCTCCGAGGCTGAGGACGCCGACGAGCACCATCAGCTGACCGTGGAGCGGGTGGAGGACGAGCTCTTCGTCACCCTCCACCACCCCATGACAAAGGACCATTCCATCTCGTTTCTCGCCTACCTGACGGGCGACAAGCTGCAGCTGGTCAAGCTTTATCCCGAGGGCGACGCCACGGCCCGCTTCCCCATGCGGGGCGCGGGGGTGCTGTACTTTTACTGCAACCGCCACGGCCTCATGAAAGCCCCGGATTTCCGCTCCGCCACCCGGCGCACCGCGCCGCAAAAAATCCATCTGCGGGAGCCTGTGGAGTCCGACCGTGAGCAGGTGATGGCCTACCGGGAAGAGTTTCTCGCCCTCGGCTCCCGGATGGACGGCACCTCGGCGCTGGACCAGTACGCCGATTTTGACGCATGGCTGGCCGCTATCCGCAACCTGAAAGACCCAGCCACCACCCCTGCGGGCCTTGTCCCCGCCACCCAGTATCTGGCACTGGACGAGCAGGAGCATCTGGTGGGCATGACCAACCTGCGCCACCACCTCAACGATTATCTGCTGACCTACGGCGGGCACATCGGCTACAGCGTCCGCCCCTCCCAGCGGCAGAACGGCTACGCCACCCAGATGCTGCGCCTGACGCTGGAAAAGGCCAAGGAACGCGGCATCACCAAGGTGCGCATCTGCTGCGACCGCTACAACGCCGCTTCTGCCAAAACCATCCGCGCCAACGGCGGCGTGCTGGAGGACGAACTGTTCGATTCCTCTGATGGGACGCTGACGCAGCGGTACTGGATACAGAACACATAAAGAGAACCCTCTCCGTCACGGCTCACGCCGTGCCACCTCTCCCGAAGGGCGAGGTCATGCTGCCTCTAACCAAGGCGCTGCATGAGCTCCCCCATTGGGGGAGCTGGCATTGCGAAGCAATGACGGAGAGGGTTCTTTTTTCAATTAGCCCAAATGGAACAGATCGATCAGCACGACCATGGCGAGGCCATAGTAGACCACCACGGCCACCAGATCGTTGATGGTGGTGATGAGGGGGCCGGAAGCCACGGCGGGGTCGATGTGGATCTTGTGGAAGAGCATGGGGATGATGGTGCCCACCAGGCTGGAAATGACCATGGCCACCACCAGAGAGACGCCCACGCAGCCGGAAAGCAGGAATGCCTGCCCCCAGGCATAGGCTTTGAAGAAGTGGATGTAGCAGCCCAGAAAGCCCAGCGCCATCACGGCCAGCAGGGCACCGTTCACAAGGCCTACCCGCATCTCTTTCCAGAGCAGATGCAGCTTTTTGGCCGTGGTCAGGTTCTCGTCCACCAGCACCCGGATGGTGACGGCCAGCGACTGTGTGCCCACGTTGCCCGCCATATCCAGCACCATGGACTGGAAGCAGATGACGATGGGCAGCACCGCCACCACCGACTCGAACGCGCCGACGACGGAGGAGACAAGCATCCCCAGAAACAGCAGGGCGATCAGCCAGGGCAGGCGCTTCTTCACGCTCTGGAACACGCCCTCGTTCAAATCCTCCTCGCTGGTCAAGCCGCCGAGTTTTGCGTAATCGTCGCCCATCTCGTCGTCCACCAGCTCGACCACGTCCGCCGAGGTGATGATGCCCAGCAGCCTGCCGTTCTCGTCCACGACGGGAAGGCTGCGCTCGGCGTAGTCCACGATGCGATCGATGCAGTCGCTGATCTTCTCATGGTCGGTGATGGTGGGGTAGGAACGGACGATGAGCTTTTCCAGCGGCTCATCCGCCCGGGCAATGATGAGGTCTTTCAGGTCGATGGCACCGTAGAAGTGCTCGTTCTCGTCCACGACGTAGAGGGTGGAGATGTTGTCGTTCTCGCCTGCCTGCTTCACCAGCTCGCTCATGGCCTGCCGCACGCTCATATCGCTGCGGATGCAGATGTAGTTGGTGGTCATGCAGCTGCCGATCTCGTCGTCCGGGTAGGACAGCAGCATCTTCACGTCGTCGGCGGCGTCCTTGTCCAGCTGATGGACGATCTTGGCCTTATCCTCTTCCTCCAGATCGTCCAGCGCGTCCACGGCGTCGTCCGAGTCCATGTGGGAGACGACGCTGGCCGCCTTCTCGGAGGGCAGCTCCTTCAGGTAGGGCTCCGCGTCGTCCAGATAGGAAAAGATCTCGGCCACCTGATCCACGCCCAAAATCGCGTAGAGCTTCTGCCGCTCGGCGGCGGTCAGGCCCGCCAGCGCATCGGCGATGTCGTTTTCGTGGTAATCGGACAGCCGCTCGGCCATTTCGGCTTCGGGCAGGCCGCTGTGGATAATGTCCAAAATCTCCTGTACATAGTTTTTCTTCTGCATGGGTTGCCTCCTGTCTTGCCCGCAAAATGGGCATAAAAAATACACCGCGTCTTGTCGTTCGACTCCTGCGGTGTATCAGGACACAAGCAATTCAGGACACGGCAGACACTCTTGCCCGACCCGCATCGCAGGAGAAGCGTTGTTTAGGGTGATCGCTACTGTCACTACTCATGTTCAAGCTCCTCCTTTTTCGTTGTTAGCCCCGTTATGATACTACATCCGGCCGGATTTTTCAAGCCATTTTGCAAAACCTTTACCAAATCCTAACCGCAATTCAAATTGCCAAAAGGGCTTTGCTTTTTTGCGCAAAACAGCGTATACTGGAAGCATCCAATTCTGCTGAAAAAGGAGTGCACCGCAATGCAGGCAACCATCCAAAACGAATTTCTGACCCTGACCGTGGACACCCACGGAGCCGAGGCCGTCAGCCTGAAAAACGCCGCCGGAGAAGAGCTGCTCTGGCAGGCCGACCCCGCCGTCTGGAAGCGCCACGCCCCCATCCTCTTCCCGTGGACGGGCAAGCTGGTGGGCGGCAGCTTTACCCACCGCGGCAAGAGCTACCCCGGCGGCCAGCACGGCTTTGCGCGGGACCTGGAGCACACCCTGCTCTGCGCCGAGGGCGACACCATCCAACTGGAACTGCGCAGCACCCCGGAGCTGAAGGCTGAGCGCTTCCCCTTTGATTTCGTCCTCACCAGCACCTTCCGGCTGGAGGGGCGCACCCTCCGCCACACCCTCACCGTGCAAAATCCCGCCGACGCGGCGGAGGAGCTGCGCTTCGGTATCGGCTACCACCCGGCCTTCCGCATCCCGTTCGACGGCCGCCACACCACCGAGGATTACGAGTTCCGCTTTGATCAGCCGGAAAGCCCCGTCATCCTGGACTGCCGCCCCCATGGCCTGCTCAACGGCAGAAGCTACTACCAGTGGAAGAACGCGCAGACCGTCCCGCTGACGGACGAGCTGTTTGCCAACGACAGCTTCTGCATGGCGGGCCTGCGCAGCAAGACCGTGGGCATCTACGAAAAGGACACCGGCCGCTCCATCGTCTGCAACGTGGAGGGCTACCCCTACACCCTGATCTGGTCGGCCCCGGCAAAGCCCGTCCGCTTCGTCTGCATCGAGCCGTGGCAGTCCCTGCCCGCCGCCGAGGCCGACGGCCCGGAGTGGAACGACCGTGCCGCTGCCGCCTGCCTGAAGCCGGGCGAACAGTGGGAGACGACCTTGAGCACGACGTTTACTCGTTAACTGTAAAAAAACGTTCTTTTCGTTCTTTTCGTTACCTGAAGACTCTATTGGGAACGAAAATAACGAAAGTAACGAAAATTCAGAGTATAACGAGAGACAGAAAAATCCCCCGACAAGCATTTTTGTCGGGGGATTTTGTCTTATGCGTTCTTTACAGTGCCTGAATGGCTGCCTTGATGCGGGCAGCGGCCTCTTTGGTCTTTTCGGCGTCGCCGAAGGCGGTGAGGCGGAAATAGCCCTCGCCGCACTCGCCGAAGCCCACGCCCGGGGTGCCCACCACGGCGCAGGTGTTCAGCAGCCAGTCGAAGAACTCCCAGCTCTTCATGTTGCCGGGGCAGCGCAGCCAGATGTAGGGGCTGTTCTTGCCGCCGCAGTACCACACGCCGCACTCGTCCAGCGCGTCGGCGATGACCTTGGCGTTCTTGCGGTAGTAATCCAGGTTCTGCTGGATCTCGGCCATGCCGCTCTCGGTGAAGACGGCGGCAGCGCCCCGCTGCACGATGTAGGGCACACCGTTGAACTTGGTGGTCTGGCGGCGGAGCCAGAGCTTGTTCAGGCTCATGCCCTCCCGCTCCAGCTCCTTGGGCACCACGGTGTAGCCGCAGCGGGTGCCGGTGAAGCCTGCGATCTTGGAGAAGGAGCAGATCTCAATAGCGCACTCGCGGGCACCCTCGATCTCGAAGATGCTGCGAGCCAGCTCGCCGTCGGAGATGAAGCACTCGTAGGCGGCGTCGTACAGGATGACGGCGTTGTTCTTTTTGGCGTAGGCCACCCACTCCTCCAGCTGCTGGCGGGTGTAGGCCGCGCCGGTGGGGTTGTTGGGGCTGCAAATATAGATGATATCGGCCTTGACGCTCTCATCCGGCATCCCCAAAAAGCCGTTTTCCTGGCTGGTGCGGCCGTAGAGGATCTTGCGGCCGTCGGTGATGTTGTCGTCCACATAGGTGGGGTACACGGGGTCCGGCACCAGCACGGTGTTGTCGGTGTCAAACAGGCCCAGCAGGTTGGCCAGGTCGCTCTTGGCACCGTCGGAGATGAAGATCTCGTCCTCCTCGATGCGGGTGCCGCGGCCTGCGTAGTAGCCCTGAATGGCCTGCTTCAGGAAGGGATAGCCCTGCTCCGGGCCGTAGCCGTGGAAGCCCTCTTTGGTGCCCATCTCGGCCACGGCGTCCTGCATGGCGTCCACCACGCACTTAGCCAGCGGCTGGGTCACATCGCCGATGCCCAGGCGGATGACGTCCTTTTCGGGGTGAGCCTGCTGGTAGGCGGCCACCTTGTGTGCAATGTCCACGAAGAGGTAGCTGGCCTTCAGCTCCCCATAGTGATGATTCATTTTCATAGTCGTTCCCTCGCTTTTATAAAATTAAACCTCTGCGATTCCCTCGTATACGGTCTCGGCTGCGCCGGTCATCAGCAGGTGCTGCCCGGGCAGGACGCGGATGACCAGCTCGCCGCCCCGGAGCGCCACATGGATGTCCTCCCCTGCCGGGCAAAGGCCCAGCTCGGTGAGCGCCGCCACCGTGGCGCAGGTGCCGGTGCCGCAGGCCCAGGTCTCCCCGCTGCCCCGCTCCCACACCCGCATTTTCAGGTGGGTGGCGTCCACCACCTGCACGAACTCGGTGTTCACCCGCTCGGGGAAGTTTTCGTGGTGCTCAAACCCCGGGCCGATCTCCTCCAGCTTCAGGCCGTCCACATCCTCCACCACGGTGACGCAGTGGGGGTTGCCCACGTTGATGCAGGTGACACGCCACTCTTTGCCCTCTACGGTCAGGGGGCGGTCCACCAGCGGGCCCTCGCCCATGTGCACCGCAGGCAGGGCGGCGGGCAGGGTGCTGTAAGCGCCCATTTCCACCTGCCACAGGCCCTCGCCCTTGCGGGTGACGGTCTTGCGGCCGCTGAGGGTATCAATGGCCAGCGTCTCTTTCCCGGCGCACTCGGCTGCATGGGTGTAGAGCCACTGGGCCACACAGCGCACGCCGTTGCCGCACATCCGCCCCTCGCTGCCGTCGGCGTTGAAGATGCGCATAGCGGCGTCCCCGCCCGCAGCCATGGGCGCACAGATGCAGATGATGCCGTCGGCCCCGATGGAGAAGTGCCGCCGGGAGAGCTTTTGGGCCAGCGGCACGATCTGCTCCGGCACGCCGCTTTCGCGGCAGTCCAGATAGATGTAATCGTTGGCGCAGCCCTGCATTTTGGTAAACGATAATTTCATGGAGTTATCTCCCCCTTACCCTATAATGATAAGAACCAAAGGGCTTTCTGTCAAGCAAAAAATGCAAAACCAGCAAAACAGGGCTTGACAAGACCCATGCCATGGGATATAAAAAAGAGAGAAGACTTTGTGTGCTGCTTACAGACACTGAGTCCCCCATCAACTGGATAAAGGAGACCGCAACATGGATACGTTTGAGAAGATCCGCGCACTGCTGGCAGAGCAGCTGGACCTCGACCCTGCTAAGATCACGATGGACAGCGACATTATGAGCGATTTTGAGGCCGACAGCCTGGATATCGTGGATATGGTGATGACGCTGGAGGATGAGTTTGGCATTGAGGTGCCGGACGAGGCCATCGAGAACCTGCGCACCGTGGGCGACGTGGTCAATTTTGTGGACAGCCACCAGAAGGGCTGATTGGGACACACGTTGGCAGAAGCTCCGCATCCCGGCTCTGCACCCGGCAGAGCATGAGCGGGGCTTTTTAATATGGGTTCGTGCGGAACGCAGGCAAAGCGAAATGCGTTTGGCGCACGGCCTTTGGAGGAAAAGACAAAAATGGCAAAAGACAACAAAAAGCTCGTACAGGCGATCACCAGCCAGGAGGAGAACTTCGCCCAGTGGTACACCGACATCTGCGTGAAGGCAGAGCTGGTGGAGTACTCCAGCGTGAAGGGCTTCATCATCCTGCGCCCCTATGGCCAGGCCATCTGGGAGCTGATCCAGAAGGATATGGACGCCCGCTTCAAGGCCACCGGCCATGAGAATGTGGCCATGCCCGTGCTGATCCCTGAGAGCCTGCTGCAAAAGGAAGGCGAGCTGGTCAATGGCTTCGCGCCGGAGGTGGCGTGGGTCACGATGGGCGGCTCCGACAAGCTGGAAGAGCGTCTGGCAGTCCGCCCCACCAGCGAGACCATGTTCTGCGACCACTGGTCCCGCGTGCTGCACAGCTACCGCGAGCTGCCCATGAAGTACAACCAGTGGTGCAGCGTCGTCCGCTGGGAGAAGACCACCCGCCCCTTCCTGCGCAGCCGCGAGTTCTGGTGGCAGGAGGGCCACACCATCCACGAGACCGCCGCCGAGGCTGAGGCCGAGACCCAGCAGCAGCTGAACTGCTACGCAGACGTCTGCGAGCAGGACCTGGCCATCCCCGTTGTCAAGGGCCGCAAGACCGATAAGGAGAAGTTTGCAGGCGCTGAGGCCACCTACACCATCGAGGCGATGATGAAGGACGGCAAGGCCCTGCAGAGCGGCACCAGCCACTACTTTGGCGATAAGTTCAGCAAGGCTTACGACGTGACCTTCACCGGCCGCGACAACCAGCTGCACCACCCCTACCAGACCAGCTGGGGCGTTTCCACCCGTCTGGTGGGTGCCATCATCATGACCCAC
>ERZ1026860.1692-NODE-1692-length-10697-cov-10.413174_pt1 | contig 10697 bp, 6 predicted proteins | sample MGYA00380160_ERZ1026860 | MGnify/ENA primary metagenome ERZ1026860 (study PRJEB33269, sample SAMEA4719796) | human gut metagenome | biome: human-associated habitat; feature: organic feature; material: feces | place: Cameroon | collected 2013-10 ... | reverse complement strand
ATTTTAAAATTGTAGAGAATTCATGAGTGAAGTATTTATTCATTTTGCAAGTATCAGAAAATGAAAATATGGATATCAGTTGTGTGCGGATGGGAGAATATCTGGTGCTTATAAAGTTGGGACATACTGGTTGATTCCGGAAGATACTGAGAAGCCAAAAAATGAAGAATAAGGTCTGAAATATTCTATTAAGTGAGGTGCCGCAATGAGAAGTCCGAATTGGCATGAAAATGAAATTATGCTAGCGCTGGATTTATATTTAAGTAGAGATCTACAGTGGATAAATAGAATTTCAGACTCTACGTTTGAGATTATTGCATTGAGTCAAATATTGAACGCATTAGATTTTTACGATGAAAAGCCAGATAATTTTCGTAGTACTGGTTCGATAAGAATGAAGTTGGCCAATTTCATGGCACTAGATGAACGGTACAAGAAAAATTCACTAGATAACGTTGGTAGTTTAGATAAATCTACTTGGCAGAAATATGCCCAAAATAGGAATGATTTACATACAGCATGTATAAATATCCTTTGCAATCATCTTATTACTCATACGGAGGATATAGATAAATATATACAAATGATGGGATTAGATAAGACGATAAGGATTAAACAAAATTTCACGAGTTTTGTGAAACAGATGAGGCGTGTATTAGCTTATTATTCCAAACTAGCGGAGGAAAATCAAAATGTTTCTCATTCGAATGATGTAATAGAATGGTGCAAAATAGTTGATGAAAGTAGTAAATGGATTGATGAGATAAATGAAGAAATTGATTTTACAGTTAATGTTTATAAAGAACATGCGGGAATAAATATGGTTCCTGTAAAAGGGAAAAAGGTAAAAAAGATTTCAAGTAGTGATACTGATGATATTGAAAAAATCGGAAAGTTTGTTCGTAGAACATTTAAGAATTTAATTGTTCAGGATAAATTATCAGAAGAAATGATTGAAAATTTAACAGAAGGCAAATATTCGAAAGATACCTTCGGATTGAAATTCCCATTTTTGAGGGTGGTTGATAAAACTAAGAATTTAAGAGAACAATTGGTTGATGAAAATGGATATGTGAGATACTGGACAAGTCCATTTGAAATATATGGAATTGATTACTGTGTAAATAAAGAATGGTATGAAAACCAAAGATTTCGATATTTAAGATGGTTGTCATTGGTAGATATAAAGCCTTTTTATATGATAAAAAAAGAGAAGTTTCAAGCGGTACTTAATTTTATTAAGAAGTTGGATTCACAAAAAGTAAGTTTTACAAAAATGGAAATTTTAGCAGAATTCTCTGAAGAAGTAGAAATGGAAGAAGTGATTTCGATTTTGATACAAAAGGGTGTTTTGGTTGGGTTTCAAGGAAGCACAAAGGAATTTGTTATTGATGACTATGATATGTTATTTAGAATGCTAAATAATCCACAAGATTATGCAAGGGAGTAAGCTATGAAATTAAAAGATATTGATTGTCCGCCCTTTGCGCCTGTGTTGATGGAGTCAACAAGGGCAATTGGGTATTCTATGGAGTCTGCAGTAGCCGATATCATTGACAATAGTATAGCGGCTAAGGCGAATAATATTTGGATTTTTTATAATTGTATTCCCAAGCCATATATTGCAATATGTGATGATGGAGTTGGAATGGATAATGAGCAGATAACGGAAGCTATGAGGTATGGAACTGTTAGTCCAAGTGATGAGCGTCGGGAAGATGACCTTGGAAGGTATGGATTAGGGATGAAAACGGCATCATTATCACAGTGCAGAAGTTTATCAATAGTGTCAAAACAAGGAAAGAAACTCGTTGGTAGACGTTGGAACTTAGATCATATTATTGACACACAAAAATGGAGTTTAGAACAACTTGACAATTTTGAGATTGATGAATTGATGAATAGCAAAAGCTTGAAACAACTAGACCATGGAACAATTGTTGTTTGGCAAAATCTTGATAAGGTAAAGTCTGGAAGTGTCACTATTGAGAAAGCATTAGAAGGGAAGATGCAAGAGGTTAAGAAACACCTTGAGCTAGTTTTTCATAGATATCTTTCTGGAGACGGTGTAAAGAAAATAAAAATATATATGAATGGTCTTTTGCTAACCGCTTTTGATCCTTTTTATGTATCAAAGAGTTCAGTAATTATGGATGATGAGAAGATAGAAATACCGGGACGAGAAGGAAAAGTGATAATAAGACCTTATTTATTGCCACATCCTTCAAAACTATCTAAAGAAGAGTTGGAAAGGTATGGTGGAAAAGAAGGATTAAGGAATTTGCAAGGTTTCTATATTTACAGAAATAGGAGACTGATTACTTGGGGAACTTGGTTCAAACTTATCAGAATGGATGAGTTTACGAAGCTAGCTCGTGTAAGAGTAGATATCCCAAATTCTCTAGATGATTTATGGACGTTGGATATTAAAAAATCAACAGCATATCCACCAGAAATAGTAAAGACAAGATTAAAACAACTTGTTGGAATAATGTCTGCTGGAAGTAAGAGAACCTGGGCGTTTAGGCAGAGAAAAGAGACTAAAGATGGAATAGTTCATGTCTGGGACAAGGTAGAGACTCGAGAAGGTGTAAAATATGTTGTTAATTTTGAACATCCTGCTTTGGAACTTCTGGAGGACAGACTGGAACCTGGAGACAGAAAACTTTTGAGACAATATCTGGAAACGGTTCAAAATAATCTTCCATTTAATAATTTGCATTATGACATGCACTCTGATGTAAAAATAATTCAAGATAAAGAAAAAGATGAATGCGAAAGAGTAAAGTTGATGGGTAGGCAGATTATTAGGCAAGCAATTAAAGATGAACATTTAGATGTTACAATGACTAATTTTGAAACAATCGAACCATTTATGTACTATTTGGAAGAATTGAAAGAAATTTGCAAAGAGGAGAAAATCAATGGCTGATTTAAGTATATGTGAAAATATGACTCGTATGATGATTAAATTGAAAATCGGTGAATCAAACCCTACAGAGGATGACATTAAGAATGCAATTAAAGACGTTTCTAAATTAATGTCCATGAGTCAGCAGGAAATGGATTATATTGAAAAACAGCTTCAAGCTAGTTATAAAGTTAGAATGGATTTGGGTAATAGTGTTTATAATGATGTAACATATCATCCGTGGATTTCTAGCAGAAAGGCTGAAATAGATTTTTACTATTGGAATAGATATTACAAGTACTTAGAAATTGAACAAGGCTGGAAAACTGAGGTAATTGATACATTAGGTCAGGTTAGTGATGATATTCTTGATTTGTGCGGTAATCCGGCAGAAAAAGGTAGATGGAAACGTAAAGGTTTGGTTCTGGGAGATATTCAGTCAGGAAAAACATCAAACTATTTAGCGTTATGTAATAAAGCGGCAGACGCAGGTTATAAAATAATTATTTTATTGACTGGTACAATAGAAGGTCTGCGTAAACAGACACAGGAGCGTGTTGATGCGGGTTTTGTTGGATTAAATAGTAGGAATGTGTTGAAGAAAAATCCAGAAAAAAAATACATTGGAGTTGGAAATATTGATAGCAATAGAACAGCATATCAGTTTACAGATGTTTTATCTGACTTTAATTCAGCAAAGCTTCAATCTCTTAATTTTACAATTAAGGGATTGCAAGAGCCTGTAATTCTTGTATTAAAAAAGAATAAAAGTGTATTAGAAAATTTGGCAACTTGGTTAAGTACAAGAAATACCGATCATATTGGTGACAAAATTGATTTACCATTATTGTTGATTGATGATGAAGCAGATAATGCTTCAGTTAATACTAATAAGCCGGATAAAGATCCTACAACAATAAATAAAGCAATTTGTGAGATTTTAAAATTATTTAATCGTTCAACATATGTAGCAGTTACAGCAACTCCATTTGCGAATATTTTTATAGACCCAGAGCTGGATAAAGGATCAGACGAATTTAATTTATTTCCAAGCGATTTTATTTATGCTTTGTCAGCACCAACCCATTATATTGGGGCTAGGAAAATATTTTGCGAAGATGGTGAATATAGGAACTCTCTCGAACAGATAAACGATGTTGTTATTGATGTGACAAGCGGTTCTTATGTATTCCGTTCAAAAGCAAAGTCAAGTCATATGGTACCATATTTGCCAGTGTCTCTGAAGAAGGCGTTAAAATATTTTTTGCTCGTAAATGTTATTCAAGATATGACTGGAAACAAAAAATCTCATCGTTCTATGTTGATTAATGTTAGTCAGTTTGTTAATGTGCAGAATCAAGTATTTGATATGGTTTTTGATTATGTGAAAAAGTATCAGACAAAGATTCAAGCATATAGCAAACTTTCATATGAACAGGCAATGGAATGTAAAGAAATAAAAGCGTTATTTTCTGTTTGGGATGAGTTTGATTTGGCTAAGGTATCTGGCTTGGAATGGAAAAACGTGCTGATTAATCTATATGAAGCAACTGCGCCAATCGTTATCAGATTAGTTAATCAAAAAGCGAAAGAGAAGGGGATAGAACGTCTTGACTACGAACCTTATAAAGAAACGGGATTAAGGGTAATAGCAGTAGGAGGAAATAGTTTATCTCGTGGATTGACCTTAGAGGGATTGAGTGTAAGTTATTTTGATAGAAATTCTCAGATGTACGATACATTGATGCAGATGGGAAGATGGTTTGGATATCGAAATGGATATGAAAAATTATTCAAAATATGGATGGAACCGTCCGCAATTGGATGGTATGAATATATTTCAAACGCCACTGATGAGTTAAGAGATGAAATTATTGAAATGAGGCGAATTGGACTTACACCAAAGGATTTTGGACTTAAAGTTCAGCAGAATATGGCATCATTGTTTGTAACAGCAAGATCTAAAATGAGGGCAACGACAACAGTTGAGCAATGGATTTCATTAGCAGCAGAAGTAGTAGAAACTCCGAAGTTAATAGCAAACATGAATAAATGTATTAATGTTAATTTAGAGTTGACGAATGATTTACTTTCGGAGTTGGCTGCTAATCCAGAATATTACAGAGAAGAGTTAAATACTGAAAAAAATAGATTGGTTTATTCAGGAATTGACAAAAAGATTATTGCGAAGTATATTTCTGCATTCGTTTCTCATCCAAGGCATATTCCATTTAACTCTACAGATTTGTCTTTACATATAAATACATCCGTAGAATATCCAAAGTGGACAGTTGCAATTATTGGTGGAGGTGGAGAAAAAGTTGAAAGCAAATACATTCAGAATCCGGAAGTAGTTAGTAGAATTAATTATTCTAGTAGAGTAATGCTTACCGATGATAATTGTTTGCTGATTTCAGGTCAAAGAGCCAGAGTGGGTGTACCTGGTGCAACTAAGTATGGCCTTTCTGAGGAAGAACGTGTACTGATTGAAGAAAGATTTCATAAAGATAAGCCAGATGCAAAAACGATACCGGATAAGCCATATTTGAGAATCAAGAGAGAACCGGTATTGCTTATTTATATTATTAAGATTGATAAGCAACAATTGCCTAAACAAGAAGACGGAAGTGGAAGAAAGACAAATTCTGATGAATCTTCAATTGAGTTGGTTGGCGATATGCCGGTAATTGGCTTAGGATTAGGATTTCCAGGTGAATACAAGGGAGCATCAGGAGAAAGCCAAAAAGTTAAGTATGTATTAAATAGAGTAAGTGAGCAAAACATGCGTAACTTCGAGGAGGACGATGAAGATGAAGACTAATGATTTTATTGAAAAGTGGTCTGATTTGAGAAATCAAAAAGGATATATGCAGCGAGTTGATCCTAAGCACCCTCTGGATTTTTTTGTGGGTATAAATGAAAATGGATTCGATCAATTAGCATTGATTACTGTAATTGAGCCATTTCAAATGAAATCGAGTAAAGCTCTTGAAGTGGAAAAGAACAGAAGAAAAGATGGGAAATGGGCTACACAAATTTCTTCTGTTGAAAGAAAGAATCAAGATATTTTTGCAAGATTATGCGTTGATTTGGTGGAAAGCTCATATACAGCTTTTTCAGAACAAGATGGTATTAGTAGAGTGGCTGCACGCTTTTTAGCGTGGCAAAGATTATTTGCAACAATGCATGAAACTTTACCGAAGAGTGTCCTTAAAGGATTAGTAGGAGAAATTTATTTTGCCAGACGGTTAATAGAAAAGGGAATGTCAAAGGATGATGTAATAAATGCTTGGATGGGACCAAATGGTGCAGATAGAGATTTTACATTAGCTGATAAGTGGTATGAAGTAAAGGCAATCGCAACCGGAAAAGATAAGGTTACAATTTCATCATTAAATCAGCTTGAAACAGATGCAAAAGGGTATTTAGTAATATGTTATGTTGATGAGTCATCATTTACAGATGCCAACGCTATCTCTGTATCTCAACTTATAAACAGTATGAGAGCGGAATTGATGGATGCACCTAAATCGAGTAGAGCATTTGAAGAAAAGTTAGTAAATCTCGGATATATTGACAAGAGTGCATATGAGGAACTTTATTTTTCGCTTAATGGAATGGAGTACTATAATGTGGATGATAAGTTTCCAAGACTTATTACTGAGAATGTTTCGACAGAAATTGTAGGTGTACGATATGATTTGTCTCTGATTGGTATAGCACCATGGAAGGTTGGTGATATTAATGGAGTTGGTTGATTATAGAAAAGACTATTTGGAAAATGTAAAAATGATAGCAGCAGCAGATATGTCTGGTACAGCAGCAACATTTGTAAGGACAGTCTTAGAGGATCTTCAGGATTTAAATGTAATAACTGATTTCGAAGAATGCTTTGATACTGGAAAATATGGTCGTAAAAATTATAGAGTAGATGCATATTCATTTGATGATTATGATTGTTCAATGTCGATTTTTATTGCTGATTTTGATGGTGAGAGTGAGGTGGCTACTCTTACCATGACTGAAGCAAAAGGTTTGTTTGAAAAATTGAATACATTTCTGGAAGGAAGCTTAAATGGTAATTTTCGACATGAAATGGAAATAAGTACTCCAGCGTATGATCTCGTTGAAAGAATTGTTAATTTGGAAAATACAATTCGAAAATTTCGTTTTTTTATCATTACCGATAAGACAATGAGTGAAAAAATATCAGCTTTTAGTCAGGGTGATATAAATGGTAAACCTATTGAGTATAACATTTGGGATATAAAGCGGCTTTTTCGAGTGATGAGTACTGGTGATGGACATGAACCTGTAGAAATAGATTTTTTGAAATTGATAGACAAGGGGTTGCCTTGCCTTGAAGCTAGTGATGCCTCAACGGACGAAGTTAGGTGTTTATTATGTGTTATCCCAGGTACAATATTGGCTGATTTATATGATACATACGGAAGTACACTTTTAGAGGGAAATGTTCGTTCTTTTTTATCTGCTAAAGGAAATGTAAATAAGAATATAAGAAGAACAATAATTGAGGCAGATGGTGAAAGTAAAAGAATGTTCTTTGCATATAATAATGGAATTTCAGCAACAGCAACAAGCGTTGAAATACATTCTGAACAGGGTGGTAATTTCATTACATCGATAAACAATTTACAGATTGTAAATGGTGGACAAACGACAGCTTCATTATCAAATACGAGATTTAAGGATAAGGCTGATCTTTCGGGAATATTTGTACAGATGAAGCTTGCCGTAATTCCAAATCATGAGCAAGCTCAAATACTTATCCCTAAAATATCAAGGGGATCAAATAGTCAGAACAAGGTATCTGATGCAGACTTCTTTTCAAATCATGAGTTTAATATACGTATGCAGCAAATATCGAGAAGAATTTATGCTCCAGCGATAAATGGCTTGCAGTATGAGACACATTGGTTTTTTGAACGCTCACGCGGTCAGTATGATCAAGAACAAAGTAAAATGACCCAAGCGGATAAGAAAAAATTTCAAATGCAGAATCCTAAAAATCAAAAGATAACTAAGACTGATATTGCAAAATATCAGAATGCATGGAGAGAATATCCCTATTTTGTAAGTTTGGGTGCACAGAAAAACTTTACTAAGTTTGCAAATTATGTGGTAGAAGAATGGGAAAAAGACGATGTTCAGTTCAATGAGCAGTATTATAGAAATACTGTTGTTATAGCAATTATCTTTAAGTGTATTGATAAGATTGTTTCAAAACAGGACTGGTATGAAAAGGGCTATAAAGCAAACATAGTTGTGTACACACTTTCATTTTTGCATTACTTGATTAATAAATCGTATCCGGGTCATGAACTGAATATGAGATTTATTTGGGAAAAACAAACAATTCCTGATGTACTTTATGATGAATTAGTAAGAATGACAAAATTTGTTTTCTTACATATCACTGATGACAAGAGACCGATTACTAATGTTACTGAATGGTGTAAAAAAGAACAATGTTGGATTGCATTGAAAGCAAAAGACTACTTACTTGATAAATCAATAGAGGAATTTATTCTGGATAAAGAAGAGGTAAAAAAAGAAAAATCTAATGGAAGACATGAACATATTGTAGTAAATGGGATTCAAGTGCAAGCGGAAGTAGTTTCCAAAGGGCAAGAGTATTGGGAAGAGGCTCTGGCTTGGGGGAAGAGTAAGAAAATACTGAATGAAATTGAAGTGAGTTTCTTGTTCGCTGCGACTAAAATGAATGTGGGTAGAATTCCGTCAGAAAAGCAATGTCAACGTATTGTTAATATTGAGGCAAAGCTATTAGATGAAGGATTTTCAGGAAAGAGGTAAATAATGCGAGTAGCTTCATTATTTTGTGGCTGTGGTGGATTGGATTTAGGATTTCGCCAGGCTGGCTATGATATTGTATGGGCCAATGATTTTGATAAATATGCAGTAGAGACATATAATTATAACTTTTCCAATCCGGCTGTGTGTGCGGATCTAAATGAAATAGATATAAATACTATTCCTAAACATGATGTTTTGATTGGTGGATTTCCATGTCAGCCGTTCAGTATGATGGGAAAAGAAAAGGGATTTGATGACAAAAGGGGAACACTATTTTTTAGAGTGACTGAGATTATTGAAAATCAAAGAGATAGAGGGCATCAACCAAGAATAGTTGTTTTAGAAAATGTTAGAAACCTCATGACGCATGATAAAGGAAAAACATTTAAAGTTATAAAAGAAACTCTGGAAGGTTTGGGATATCATGTTTTTGCAGCAAAATTAAATAGTGCTGACTATGGTGTCCCTCAAACGAGAAATAGGGTATTTCTTGTGTGTCTATTGGATGATATTGATTATGTATTTCCGAGAGGGAAAGGTTCTGGGAAAAAGTTACAGGATATTTTGGAGAATAATGTAGATGATAAATATTTTTTGAGTGAGAGAATTTTGAAGACTATAATGTCAAATGGTACTGGTGGATATTACGCGAAATCTGAGATTGACTTAGAAATAGCACGCCCTCTCACGGCAACTATGGCAAAGATGCATAGAGCTTGTCAAGATAATTATGTGACACAGGAGAAAGGTATAAGAAGATTAACTCCGAGGGAGTGTGCACGTTTACAAGGATTCCCAGAGGATTTCAGAATAGAGGTTTCTGATGCACAAGCATATAAACAATTTGGAAATGCAGTAACTGTAAAAGTATCTAACGCTATAGCTAAAAGTATATTGGAACAGGTGGAATGCAGGGATGCATAAGGATTTGGAAGAAATAAAAAGAGTGCTTAGTTCATTTTCTGGGCAAGTTTCGTCGGGATATGATGATACTAAGTATGTATTAGAGAAAGTATGTAAATTAACAGAAGAGGAGTCCAGAAAGGGCAAGGCCGTAGACTACGCAGAAGAAACAGATTATCTGACGGGATTTTTTTCAGAATGTATAGGTGTTATCTCAAAGCAATGTCATGAAGGAAAGTGTGATGAGTGTTTCATATCAAAGTGGTGTAATGCCTACCGCGAGAATATGCAGACAAAGGAATTAAACAGAGAAGGGCTTACATATGCTGATTTTTTTTGCGGTGCAGGAGGTTTGTCATGGGGGTTTCATAGAGTGGGATATAAAATGAGTTTAGCTAATGACATCCAAGAGTGTTGCGTTGATACGATAGGGTTTAATCATCCGGAGGTTCCAGAGAAGTATGTTATTGCTGGGGATATAAACAATGTGTTAAACGAAATAGAAAAATTGTCAAGATATTCAGAAGTGGATGTTGTTGCTGGCGGTCCTCCTTGCCAAGGATTTAGCATGGCAAATAGGCAAAGAGTGATTGACGATCCTAGAAATCGTTTATATAAAAGTTTTATTAAGGCAATAAATATACTTAAACCCAAGTTTTTTGTGATGGAAAATGTAAGAGGAATGCTGGGAGTAAAGAACCAAATTATTCAAGATTTTGCTGCAATCGGATATGAAGCATCAGCGCACCTTGTGAATGCTAAAGATTTTGGAATCCCGCAAAATAGAGAAAGGGTTATCTTTATTGGAAATCGTGTTGGGGTTGATAATGAAAGTGTATTTAAAAGAATATTTTCGCTGGGAACACAATCTCAATCGGTAGTATTATCTGATGCGTTGGATAATTTGCCAATCTTGAGAGCAAAGAGAATTCCTAATACTACGGAAGTTGAAGAACGTGAGTCTGGATACACATTTGGAAGATATCCTAAAGTGTGTAATAATTATATAAAAAAGATAAATGAAGATCGTAAACAATATATTTTATAT
>ERZ1026860.1691-NODE-1691-length-10703-cov-3.153738_pt1 | contig 10703 bp, 8 predicted proteins | sample MGYA00380160_ERZ1026860 | MGnify/ENA primary metagenome ERZ1026860 (study PRJEB33269, sample SAMEA4719796) | human gut metagenome | biome: human-associated habitat; feature: organic feature; material: feces | place: Cameroon | collected 2013-10 ... | reverse complement strand
GAATAAGCGCCTCGTTGATATCATGCGTGACAAAGACGACAGTCTTTTTCTTCCCGCCGTCGTTCGTCCAGAGCGACAGCAGCAGCTCTTGGAGAGAGGCACGTATCTTAGCGTCCAGCGCGCCGAATGGTTCGTCGAGCAGGAGGATATCCGTGTCCATTGCAAGGGCGCGGGCTATCGCGACGCGCTGCTTCATGCCGCCTGAAAGCTGACACGGATAGTAATCCGCGGCCTTTGACATACCTACCCTTTGCAGGTACTCCGCCGCCGTACGCTTCGCCTCGGCGCGCGGAACACGCTTTGCCCTGTTGATGGCAAAGCTGATGTTCTTTTCCGCAGTGAGCCATGGAAACAAAGCATAATCCTGAAAGACTATCATTCGGTCGGCTCCCGGCCCTTCCACCGACTGTCCGCCGATGCTTATCTCTCCGCCATCGGGCATATCCAGCCCGGCAAGCAGACGCAGGAGCGTGCTTTTTCCGCAGCCCGACTGGCCGATGACGCAGACAAATTCGCCGTCGGCAACGCTGAGGTCGACCCCATGCAGCGCTTCTATCTTCTGCCGCGCGTTCTTATAGCCAAAGCGCACGGCGCGCAAGTCGATAGACGGCATATCAGTCGTGAGTATTGAAGTACTCGGTCAGCTCCTGCCAGAGGGCAACGTCGCTCTCGCGCTCGGCAAGGGTCATGAGGGCAGTGCCGTAAATGTCGGTGACAACATAGTCGTTCCAATCGACCTCAACGGTGTCGGTGATCTCGCCGAGGTTCGCCATTGCCTCATAGAACTTGACACAGGCTATCTTGTCCGGGTCGAGCGAAAGGCGCATTACCGGGGTATATGTATCCGTGCCGTAGACCTGTGCTTTCAGGAACTCTCGGTCCTCACCGGCGTAGGCTTCGAGAATATCAAGGGTGGCTTCCTCGTTTTCTAGGTAGTAGCGGTAGCCGCGCAGGGTCGCGGTCTCAAAGGCGACGAGCGCGTCGAACTTGTTCTCATATGCCTCCTGGCTGCAAGTCTGACGGCAGCAGGGATAGGTCTCGACAAACTGCTTTACGCTTCCGACGAGCTCCGCGCCGAAGTTCTCGGCATAGTAGCCAAGGCAGGAGTTCGTGATGCAGTAGTCATATTCGCCCTTGGTGCAGCCCTCAACCGCAGTATTGCCGTCGTTGACATACACAAAGGTGACATCCGCGCCCTCACCGGGTGCGCCGATGGTATAGCCCTGCTCGAGCAGATAGTTCTTCAGAACCATCTGGCCGGTCTCGGGCATCTGGCAGGCAATGGTCTTGCCGAGCAGGTCATCAACACCGGTGATATGCGGCGTGCCTTTCGCAGCGATTATCTCGGAGCCCTCAGCGGCAGTGCCGCCGAACACGCGCAGGGTGGTAGTGCCCTGAGAAATAAAGGTCGCGGCGGCGGTGCTGGAGAAGAGGTAAACGTCGAGATCACCGGTGGAAACTGCCATATAGGCGTCGTTCATGCTGGAGACCTTTTCAAACTCGACCTTCACGCCCTCCTCGTCAAAGTAGCCCATGGCATCGGCGACGAGTACGCCGACCGGCTTCACGGATTTGCCGAGCAGGCCGACCTTGAGAGTAACGGGCTCTTTGGGCGTTTCCGCCGCAGCAGCTTCCGTCTCGGCAGGAGCGGCTGCACCTGCGGGCTGGCTGTCAGCGGCCGGAGTCTGCGCGCTGCCGCAGCCGGTCAGAACCAGCGCGGAAAGCATGCAGACAAGAATGATGATACTTACAAGCTTTTTCATTTGGATTCTCCTTTTTCTTCTATATACATTGAAATATTTCGATATATTCAATATAAAAACGCGCCTTTCGCGTGGCCGATCCTATATCATAGAATTGACCGCTTCGAGAAAGCTGTCCGTTTCTACGCCGAGACTCGTGCACAGCTCGCGCACAGTCAGGTTTTCGTTATCCGGGTTTACGCAGCACATGCCGATCTGACGGAACATCTGGAACGCTTGCGGGTACAGCTCCATCGCCTCGCCAAGGCGCATTTCCGGGTCAATGCCCATTCGTTTCATTGTGATCCTCCCTTACCATCAGTTATGATACAGTCTCTCGCCGGTCTCGCTGGTGAGGTGGAACGCGCAGAACGGCACAACGGCACCGTCGCCGGTTATCATATGGACACAGCAGCCCTGAAGCCTGCCGAGGTCGATATTCCACACGTCCTGAAAGCCCTTGCCGGATATCGAGAACGAATGCGTCAGCGTGCGCAGTGCAAACTTCATGAGCGGCGAGGTCTTTGCCTTTTCCTCTGCGCCGTCCTGTATACGCCAGCGCTTGTCGGTGTATTTATTGGTCTTTTCTACGAAGTCTGTCTGCTCGGTATCGCAGTCGTTCTGGTGGAACTGCGTCATGCAGATGAGCTTCCCGTTCTCATCAAGATAATAGGTGCTGGAAAAATCACAGTGCGGATCAAACTGCTTGCGCGGGACGAAGTTGTCCATCGCAAGTTCCTCCGGGCACTGCTCTGTCAGCGCGTGGAGCACGTCGTCAAGCCCGCAGCGGCTCTCGTCCGGCGGGGTCTGTCCCGGATAGCGGCCGAAATAGCTTACCGGCTGGAAGTGGATACCCTTGACCGTCGGGATATGCTTTTTCGCAAATGCGACTATCTCACCAAGCCTGTGCAGGTTCACGCCCGGTATCACAACGGGGACGAGCAGCACGCCGACGCCGAGCTTCTCGCAGTTTTCGATAGCTTTCAGCTTTATATCCAGCATGTCCCTGCCGCGTATCGTGTGGTATATCTCATCATCCACGCCGTCGAACTGTAGGTATATCAGGTCGAGCCCTGCCTCCTTCAGCTGACGCAGATAGTCTATATCCTGCGCGATGCGGATACCGTTTGAGTTTACCTGGAGGTGGATTATCCCCATCTCCTTGCCCATGCGCACAAGCTCAGGCAGATCATCTCTCACTGTCGGCTCACCGCCGCTGAGCTGTACGGAGCAATACTTGTTAGCTCCCAGCGCCGTTTTGAACATTCTGCGTATCTGCTCTTTGTCCGGGTCGAAGCGCTCCGCATTCGCGTCGGCAAAGCATATTTTGCACTGCATATTGCAGCGGTAAGTTATCTCCAGTATCGATGTGCAGGTGCCGCTGTGGTGCGCGTCGCACAGGCCGCAGTCATATGGGCAGCCGTGTTCCTCCGGGCGGCCTCTGTCTTTGGCGGGGGCATGTATCCCCTGCCGCATCCAATTTACGTACATATCCGCGTCGCGCCAGAACAACACCTTGAAGTGTCCGTGTTCCGGGCAGTCCTTGACCATATAGGCTTTGCCGTCTATTCGCTCATAGCGGGCGGGTATTTTCTTCAAGCAGACCGGGCAGAGGCTCTCAGTCTCGTGCAGTATCTCGTTCATATTTTTTAAGCCTTTCCCACAGAGCGGAGAATATCTCGCCCATTTTTCCGCGCACTATCAGGTCTGCGCGGTCATCGAGTGCGGTCTCGTCATTGTTGAGTATCACAAGAGCGCCTTTGAAGCGGTCAAGCAGCCGCCCGGCGGACGACACCCTCAGTGATGTTCCCGCCGCGATCAGCAGGTCGCACTGTGCGATCTCCTTCACACATCCGAAGATCACCTCCGGATCGGGCGTTTCTCCGAAAAGAACTATACCGGGGCGGATAATGCCGCCGCACTCGCAGTACGGTATTCCCTCGCAGTATTTCACGCGGCGCACATCGTGGCTCTTCCCGCACTTGAGGCAGGTGTTTTTATACACGTTCCCATGCAGGTCAAAGACCTTTCTGCTGCCGGCACGCTGGTGCAGCGCGTCGCCGTTCTGCGTGATAATCGAGGAAAGCATCCCCTTTTCTTCCATCCACGCCAGCGCGAAGTGTGCCAGATTCGGGCGCGCATCGAGGTTCAGCAGCTCCGTGCGGTAGAAATTGAACATTATTTCCGGGTGCTCTTCAAAGAATTCCCGCGAGAGTATCCGCTCCGCGGAATAACCGTAGAACTCCTTATTGTTATAGAGCCCGGACACCGCGCTGCGGAAATCCGCAAGCCCGCTCTCGGTGGACATTCCCGCTCCGCCGAAGAGCACCGTGTGCTTTGCCTGCGTCACAAGCTGCGCAAGCTCATCCAGCTTACGCTCAAATTCCTCGTTCACGGCGTTCTCTCCATAATGCGCTTTTTCTCAAAGCAGTGCTCGCGCAGCGCGCCGCACGGCAGCAGAGTTATCTCCGGTGCGGGAAGCCCCTGCATCACATCGAGCGCGGCCAGCCTGCCGCGCAGGTCGTCTGTGTCAAAGCGCTCCGGGTCAAGCGTCTCTATCTCAAAAGTCAGCTTATTGCCGTCGGTGAATATGCGGTAGTCAAGCAGTCCGTCAGTCCCGAAGAGCACTTCGTCAAACAGCGCCGGGAAAAGCTCATGCCCATGGAGCACATACGCGCCCTCCTTGCGGCGGACAATATGGCCGAGCACATCCAAGTGACTGCCGCAGACGGCTTTTTCGAGCTTCGCGATATCCCCCGTGCGGTAGCGCACGAGCGGCATACAGTCGCGCGAGATGTTTGTCAGCACGACCTCGCCCTCCTCGCCGTACGGCAGCGGAGCTCCGGTATCGGGGTCGACTATCTCTATGATGTGGTCTATCTCGTTATAGTGATAACCGCTGCAAACATCACAGTCCACGGCGAGTCCCCAGCCGGACTCGGTGAGTCCATAGTGCGTCGAAACGCGGCACTGCCATGTCTCGGCAAGATAATCTATCATGCTCTGTGGGATATTCGTCATGGTGATGAAGATGCACTGCATGCCGAGCTTTGAAAGATCGTGCTTCTCGGCGAGGATGCGCGTGGCCCTATATATCGTGATAGCCTCGCCGAACCAGACGTTGACCCTGTTTTTTACCGAGAGCTCATACAGCTCCTCCGGGTCGTCGTGAAGATCTGCCGCCCATGCCTGCATGCCGAACCTGATAAGGCTCTGCGCCAATATGCCGCCGATCCCCCGCCCCTGCGAATTCTGGAGGAACACGACGCAGCGCCCCTCATCACGGTCAACGACCGTGTTCATGCCGCGCGGGAGGAACTCAAATATTTTCTGTATATCGCGCTGTGAGAAGAAGATGCGCTTCTTCATCCCGGTCGAGCCGGAGGAGAAAAATGTCACCGGCTTTTCCACTTCTCCCTGTGAGGTACAGAGGAAACTGTAGCTTGTACCGGAAAGGTCTTTCGGCGTGGTGAACGGCAGCTTCTGAATATCGCTGAGGCTGCCGATATCCTCCGCGCCTACATTGTACTTTGCGTAGAGTCTGCCGTAAAAAGCGCAGTTCTCCTTGACAAGCTTCACCGTCTTTTTTAGCTGCCAGAGCCTGTATTCATCAAAAAGCTCATCATCCACAACGCTGAAATCGCCGCGCGCGGACTGCGCGCGAAACTCCTCATCCTGTTCTATCCTCATCCTGCACAGCTCGTACAGGCCGTACTGTAGGGTCTTGCTCATTATATTTATCCTATTCCGTCAAATATTTTGTGTCCGTCGCAGCTGCTGAGGTACTTGCTGCAAAGCGGGATAAGCCGTCCGTCGCGCTGGATTATCTGGATCGAGCAGCGCTGGACGCGCATAAGGTCGATGTTTGAATTGTCCTGAAACGCCATTCCGCCGACCGTCAGCATTTTATTCTGACTCGGCATCCATGTCGCACGCATATTTTTGCGCAGGCGGTGGACTGCGTTTTCCTCACGCTCACGCTTTGAAAAGCGCGTCAGTGCCTTAAGCCTGCCGTCCTTGCCGAGCATATAGCAGGCGTTGAACGAGCACTGCGCATGGTCATATGCGCCCGGTCCGAAATCCCGCGCGGATATATCCCCGCACTGCTCATCGAGCCGGCGGATAACATCCGGTATAGTTATGCGCCTGACCTTATCGTGCGGGTATATTCCGAAGTAGCTTATCGGCTGGAGATACACGCCCTTGACTGTCGGCATGTTCTGCTTTGCGTATTCGATTATCTGCCCAAGCTCGCCATCGTTCTCACCGGGGATCACGCAGCAGACAAGCACTACCGCAAGCCCCGCATTGGCGCAATTCTCGACTGCCTTCTTTTTTATATCGAGCATGGGTTTACCGTACTTTGCATAGTACGGCTTATCCGACATCCCGTCGAAGCCCAGATACACGGTCGTCAGCCCGCAGAAGCGCAGTGTGCGGGCAAGGTCTTTATTTTTTGCCAGCTCTATTCCGTTGGTGTTCAGCTGGATATAATCAAAGCCTATCGTCCGGGCGGCGTTCGTGAGGTCGCATATATCCTTTCTGACGGTCGGCTCCCCGCCGCAGAATTCTATAAGCGCGTCATCTCCCGCAAGCTCCTTATAACGCCTCATCAAAGCCTCGCACTCCTCAAGGCTCGGCTCATGAAGCGGTTCATTCTTGTCGCGCGTAAAGCAGACGGGGCAGTTCATGTTGCAGCGGTTCGTCGTCATAAGCGCGGACGACGCCGGGAGCTGACATGCCTCGCACGCAAAGCTCTTCCCGCCGGTGGCTTTGTCCGCTTCTTCCTCATTCTGCGGCAGCCCGTTTACATCCATCCCGCCGTACTCCAGCCAGCGCAGATAGTTCTCCGCACTGTCTGCCCATATAAGCGTGGAAAAACTGCCGTGCTCAGTGCAGGATTTGTCCATATATACCCCGCTGTCACGGCTGACTATGTCCGCGTATACCTCTTTCAGGCACACAGGGCACACGCTCTTTGTCTTATATAAAAATCTATCTGCCATTCTATTCCTTTTCAAAAACGATCTGGTAATAGCTCACTTCCGTATTCTTAAAAAACTCGTTGACATATTTGCTGTTTCCGAAGGCGCACTGTATATAGCTGCCGACCTCTTTCATCGGAACTCCATACCGACGGCTCAGGCTCGCGGCAATGCGCACGAGCTCCGGATATTCCTCTTTTTGATATACCGTTTTGAACCCAACGTTTCGAAAAATTTCGATATAATCTGCAGCAGTCTGCACCCCTTCAAGGCACGGTATACCCTGTATATCCCGGCGCTCTGCCGCGGTTGGCTTTCTGAGCGCAAAATCGTTCAGCAGGAATCTGCCGCCGCTTCTCAGTATACGTGCATATTCCGCAGCTGCATTAGCTTTATCCGGTATCACGGCAAAGGCCGCTTCGCTGAAAAGCCCGTCGAAGCTTTCATCCGCAAACGGCAGCGCGCAGGCGTCAGCGCAGATAAACCGGCAGCCCGGCGCACGCTCCCGGGCACACTCAAGTACAGCGCCGTCAATATCGATCGCCGTGAGCTTTGTAAAACCTTTACCCGACAGGTGCTTTGCCGCTTCTCCCCCGGCGCAGCCGATCTCAAGCAGCTCAAGCGTTTCGGTAAAGCCTGCGTTTATAAACCCCTTATCCAGCAGGAAGAAGCGATCTTTGCGCTGCACGAAGGCATCCCTCAGCGGTGTTTTTTCCATAATCACTTTATCATTTCATTCGCAGAGTCCCAGCTGGGACTCTGCCTACTGCCAAAAATTACTTTTTGAAGTCAGATAACAGAGCCGCAGGGGAGCTTGAGGGGGCAAGGCCCGCCTCAAATTTGATAAACCGCCGTCGAAAGCCTTGATATATCAAGGCTTTCGGTAACAGCATTTTGAATGCTTTCAAAATGCTTGGCGGAAGCGCGGTCAAAAAAGTCCTCACAGGGTTTTTTTGACAAGCTGGCTCTGCATTTTTTTATATGTTATCAGCCCTTATCAAAGGCCAGATTTACCGCGCGCTTGCATACTTCAAGGATAAGCTCGGTCACGGTCGGGTGCGGGTGGATGGTGTTGTACACCTGTTCAAGCGTCATCTTGTTCTCAACGGCGACGGTCATCTCCGCGATCAGGTCACAGGCCTCATGGCCGAAGATCTGGCAGCCGATGATGACATGGTCGTCCTCACGGGCAACGACCTTGATAACGCCTTCGGTCTTGCCGATAGCGATCATCTTCTCGTTGGACGCAAAGCCGAGAGAGCCGGAGATCGTCTTGATTCCCTTGGCTTCCGCATCGGCCTGAGTGTAGCCGACCCATGCGATCTCGGGTTCGAGGAAGGTGGTGACGGGGATAACGTCGTAGTTTATGTAATAGTCGTTGCCCGCGATCGTCTCGGCAATGACCAGTCCCTGACGCTGAGCCTTGTCGGAAAGCTGAGTGCCGGTGGTGACATCGCCTGCCGCAAAGATGTTGGGCACGCTTGTGCGCATATGCTCGTCGGTGATGATCTGACCGTTTTTCTCCATCTTGACGCCGACTTCCTCAAGCCCCATATCGCGGGTGTTGAGCGTGCGTCCGATGGCGCAGAGGACCTCGTCGGAGATAAGCTCCTCGCCGTTCGCGAGTGTGGACTTGACGCTGCCGTCAGGCTGAACCTCGACGTTCGCGATGCTGGAGCCGGTCTTGACGACTATACCGCGCTTCTCAAGGGACTTGCGCACAGCGTCGGTGATCTCAGGCTCATGCAGAGCAGGAACGAGATTCGGCATCATCTCGACGATGGTAACGGGAATATCAAAGGTGTTGTAAATATGGGCATACTCAAGGCCGATAGCACCCGAGCCGATGATGACTATGCTCTTGGGCATGGGGCGTGAGAAGTCCATTATCTCATTGGAGGTGATGACCTTCTGATGGTCGATATGGAATGCCGGTATCTCCGCAGGCTCGGAGCCGACGGCGATGTTGATATACTCGGCAGTGACGGTCTTCTTCTCTTTGCCGTTGTCGACCTCGATGGTATGGGCATCGACAAGTCTTGCTCTGCCCTTGATGACATCGATGCCGCGGGACTTCTTCCACAGCAGGGTCTCAAGGCCAAAGCCGAGATTGTTTATGACGCCTTTTCTGCGCTTGTCTATCGCCTTGAAATCAACCGTAACGGCAGACATATCAATGTTGATGCCGTATGCCTTGGCTTCCTTGAGGGAAGCATAAAGATTTGTGGAGGCCATGAGCGCCTTGGTCGGAATACAACCGCGGTTAACGCAGGTACCGCCTGAACCGTTCTTCGGACGTGCTTCAATTATTGCAACCTTTTTGCCGCGGTCAGCGGAGCGCATCGCGCAGGCCGAGCCGCCGGGGCCGCCGCCGATACATACTATATCGTAATCGTACATTTTGTTTATCCTTCCGTTTTTTATCAGCCCCGCATAAGCGGCAGGCTGTTAATTACCAACTTTCTTTTGTAAAACAGCAAGCCGAGATCGCAAGTGAAATCGGCTTACTGCTTTTCTTATTTGCCTGAGGCTCAGGCCTTTTTCTCACAGAATGCTTTAATGAGCATTGCAACACCGAGTACCGTGCCGAGCACTGCCGCGACATAGAAGGAAACTACGCTTGCAGTACCGCCAATAGCATTGACGATGGGATTGACGATATACGGGCTGCAGAACTGACCGAAGTTCTGAACACAGGTCGCGATGGACAGAGCCACACCGACCGCCGCCGGAGCAACGGAGCTGCCGACATTGAGGAACACATTAGGCATAACTATGGACATGCCAAGACCAAGAATAAGGCAGCCGACATAGAACGCGGCAATGCTGCTGCCTGCGGCCATGATGACATAGGAAAGCGCCATCACAAAGAAGCCGATAGCCATGGTGAACTTGCCGGTAGCCTTTGCAAGCTTGCCGTACATGAAGCCCATCAGGATGCCGCCTGCACAGAAGAACGCCATGCCCAGACCGGAAGCGGCGGAATCGCCGATCCCCTTATCAGCAACGAGGAACGCGTTGGAGTTGGAGTATATCTGACCGGTGCAGAACACGAAGAATGCAACGATCATCCACACCCACATCTTGCCGGTGAGTTGTGCCTTCTCTGCGGGCTTGTCGTCGGTCTTGGCAGCCGCAACAGGCTTGTGGTTCGGAATGCAGACTATTGCAGCAACAAGCGAGACAAGAGCAAGAGCGTGAACATAGAACGCGGTGTTCCAGCCCTTTGCGCCGAGCCAGCCGCCGACAAAGACCATGATCGCGCAGCCGAGCATCTGGAATGCCTGGAGATTGCCCTGAACCTTCTCACGTTCTGCGCCTTCAAAGTTCTCGGCAACAAGAGCCGTGCTGACGACCTGAAGAATACCGACGCCCGCCCCGAACACGCCGCGCAGAACGATGATAGCGGAGAACGAGCTCATGAAAGCAGGCCCGATACCGCCGACAAGGAAGAGAACGATCGCAATAATGGTAAGCGTCTTTTTGGAGATGACCTGCATAAGCTTGCCCATCAGCAGAGTGACGACCATTATAACAATGCAGGGGACGGAGATGAGGCCAACCTGAACGTTGGTCATGGACACTTCCGGGAACTGTGCCGCAACAACGCCGAGAGAACTGGCGATGCCCACAACGCCCATCATCAGAATAGCGATCAGATATATGCCGATCTGAATCTTGCCTTTAGATTTTTCCATGTGTGTGAATCTCCCACCATACTAAATTTTGTGTCAGACTCAGTCGGGAGGGATCCACTGCTTACGTTGTATATTTCCGGTTGCAGCATTTATAATATCTTCGTCCTTTCCGCCTGTCAAGTGGTGTCGGATCGTCCGTTTTTTTTGACATTTTTGAACGTTAAGTATAAATAAAACGCTCAATTTTCATGCTTTTAATCCATTTTCAAAACTTTAATTCCCGAAATATACACTGTAAATAATAATCATTTCCCGCATTTTTCTTTATTTTCAGTACT
>ERZ1026860.1690-NODE-1690-length-10716-cov-3.818404_pt1 | contig 10716 bp, 8 predicted proteins | sample MGYA00380160_ERZ1026860 | MGnify/ENA primary metagenome ERZ1026860 (study PRJEB33269, sample SAMEA4719796) | human gut metagenome | biome: human-associated habitat; feature: organic feature; material: feces | place: Cameroon | collected 2013-10 ... | reverse complement strand
GCCCACAACGGTAGCGCCAAACTCGGTGTACATCTTCACAACCGCGTCCTCGTCATCGGTGGCGCTGGTGGACTCGGCAGAGGTGGAGATGGCGGCCAGGCCCAGCTTGAAGCCATCGGCGGCGGTGAAGGTCTGGCCCTTCTCGTCGTTGCAGGCCTTCACAACGGCATCCACGAAAGCGGTGATGTCGATGGAGCAGGTGGCGTACAGGGTTTCGTCGGCGGTCACGGTGTAGCCGTGGTCGTTCTGACGGGTTTCCATGTTCTTCACTTCGTCAGCGGTCTTGCCAACCACATAAGCCTCAAAGGCCTCGGCCTGCTCAAACCACTCGTACTTGGCGTCGCTGTAAGCGACCATGTTGTAGCGCTCGCGCAGCTCGCGCTTGGTTTCATACTGGGCGGCGGTGTCTACTTCGCCGTCTTCCACGTCCATCTTGTTCTGGGCGCAGTCCAGACGGCACATAACGATTTTGCCATCAGCGTCGGTCACAACGGTGGCCACGGTGGCGTCTACCTGAGCATGTCCTTCCTTGGTGGAGGCGGTGGAAACGGAAACGCCCATGCCCAGCTTGTATTCGCCTTCGGCAACGGCGCTCACGGACAGCAGCATGCAAGCCATCAGGAGCAGAGCAACAAACTTCTTCATGATGTTTTACCTCTTTCAACGTATTGTTCTGTGCGTAGAGAGCTATCGCACTCTCCCTTAGCAATCACGCCCGCTTAGCCCTAACCACGGGTCATAACCGCACACACTTTGTATTATAGCAGTTTTTTTAACAAATGCCAACTATATAAATAGCATATATCCAGTTATCTTTTTATCGATAAATCCTATGGCAAATCTTCCTTTTATATATCCATGTTGATGCGGCTATTGAGGAACGCCAGTGACAGCGCCATATCCTCCTTTTGCAGGCACACGTTGTCCGGCACGGTCAGGCGGCAGGGCGCGAAGCTGAGAATGCCGATAATCCGGTTGGCCACCAGCCGGTCGCACACCGCCTGGGCCTGGGAGGAAGGCACGGCGATAATGGCCGCCCTGATCTGATGCTGCCTGATATATTCTTCCAACTGGTCCATAGGATAAATGGGCTTTCCCGCGGCGCTGGTTTCCATTTGTCTGACGGCAATGTCAAAGGCCGCGCCAATTTCCAGCCCGTATTCCCGGAAGCCGCCGTAGTCCAGCAGGGCACGGCCCAGCTTGCCGGCGCCTACCAGCACCACCTGGGACTTCCGGTCGTAGCCCAAAAAGCGCTCCAGGCTGGCGACCAGTTCCTCTGTATCGTAGCCCGTTTTAGGCCGGCCCGCGCCGCACACGGCGCTTAAATCCTTGCGCACCTGTACATCGCCCAGGCCCAGTTCTCTCGCGATAACCGTCGCGGAAATGTTTTTGGTAAACTCCCGGCTCTTCAGGCATTGCAGATAAAGCGGAATGCGGCTGATGGTAGAGCGGGATACTTTGCTCTCCTTCATGGTGATCCCCCTGTATTTTCCTTGTTCTATCTTTCACTCTACAGGATATAAAATCTGTCGGGTAGTCCCAAATTTGACATAAGTGCCTGCCTTTAAAAGCATATCTCAGCGTACAGGACGCTGCAAATACTGCCGTTTGGCGTTGCAAAGCTCCGTAATAAAAGCCCTGTCCAAATCGGTCAGATGATAATCCTTCTTATAAATCAGCAGATCCCGGTACTGCTTTTGGTTGTCCACACACTGGCGCTGGGTCAGCTGATATCTTTCCAGCAGCTGGCCGGGAATGGGCGATACCCACATAAAGGTCTTGGGGTTTTCGCACAGCAGGTCAAACTGGCTGGCCCGCTCAAACACATAGATGCGGCGGTCGGTATTCTCGGGCAGTTCTTCCTTTTTGACCGCAGCCAGCGGCAGCGAGGGCACATAAGGGTCTGCGTGAGTAATTTCGATGTAGGGCTGCAAATCCGCAAAGGTGATTTCCGCTTTTTCCGCCAGCGGGTTGCGGCGGCTCATGGCCAGCACATAATGGAATTCGCAGATCAGCTCGTAATTCAACCCTTTTTCGTCCATCATGTTCTTAAAGTATCTGTCAAAATCAGCCGCGTAGCGCAAGATTCCCAGCTTATAGTCTGCGTCCAAAATATTATGAATCACCCGCATGGCGTTGGTTTCCTTATAAAAAATCTCCGCCTTTGCCTCCGTCAGGTTTTTGGAAAACTGCGCGAACGCTTCCGATATATAGCTGGCCCTTGGCACGGAAATGGAAAACCGCTGTTTGGCCGGCACGCCCGCCTTGTAAATGGCCTCCATTTCGTCAATCTGCTGCAAAATCTTTTTGGCGTAGCCCAAAAACTCCTCCCCCTCCGGCGTTACGCTGACGCCCTTGGCCGTGCGGGAAAAAATGGTGATTCCCAGGGAGCTTTCCAAATCCTTGATCGCCTTGCTCAGGTTGGGCTGGTTCATATACAGGGCCTCCGCCGCCTTGTTGATGGACTTGGCCTTGGCTACTTCCACGGCGTACTTCAGGTGCAGGATATTCATGGGCAAAGCTCCCCTCTTGCTGAATTGGGCTTTTGGGACGGATGGGATATCCGTTTCCATATAAAAAGTATACATGGCAAGTATACCATTTTTGAGGCAAAACCGCAAACAGGGCCGCATATTTTCTTTCAAAACGTATAAAAATGAAAGCATCCGAAGGGAGGTCCTTGGCTTGACGCGTTGCAAAATTACGGTACGCATTGTAGGAGACGTTTCCCCCATCGCCCGGACGTTGGAGGAAGCCCGGCTGGCCTGCGCCCGGCAGGAAATGGCAAAATACCCCGCGCAGGTACAGCATCAAATTCTAACCAGGCTTTCCAGCCGGTATTCCGGATAATGCCGGGAGGCGGCCGTATGCGTTTTGTCATCTATGCCCGCAAGTCCAAGGCGACCCAAAAAGGCGACAGCGTAGGCAATCAGGTGGAGATGTGTCAGAACTATCTGACGGCCCATTTTCCCGATACGCGGCCGGAGGACGTCCGCGTATTTGAGGACGACGGTTTTTCCGGCAAAAATACCAAACGGCCCGGCTTTCAGCGGATGATGGACGCTTTTCATCCCTCCCCGCCGGATTATCTGGTGGTGTACCGGCTGGACCGTATTTCCCGCAGCGTTGGGGATTTCGCGGATATTTTAAAGCAGCTGGAACGTACGGGCACGCAGTTCATCTCCATTACTGAGCATTTTGACACCTCCACCGTCATGGGGCGGGCCATGATGTCCATCGCGTCCGTGTTCGCCCAAATGGAGCGGGAAACCATCTCGGAACGGGTTACGGACAATATGCTGATGCTGTCCCACACGGGCCGCTGGCTGGGCGGCCGCACGCCCCTGGGCTTTCAGGCGGTGCGGGTGCCTGCCGCCCCGGAAAAAGGCGTACCCAAAGCCTATTCCGTTTTGCAGCAGGACCGCCGGACCGCCGAGGCCGTGAAGGAGGCCATTGCCCTGTATTTGCAGCAGGGTACCCTGCGGGGAACCCGGCAGGCCCTGCACCAGCGGCAGACTCTGCCCAATCTGTCGGATTTTGCCCTCAAGAACCTGCTGACCAATCCGGTGTACTGCCTGGCCGACCCGGACGCATACGACTATTTTTACCAGCTGGGCTGCGCCCTGCCGGACAGGGAACAGTTTGACGGCTCCTTTGGCTGTATGCCGTACAACCGGCACAATGAAAAGCCCGGCCAGAGCGCCCTGCGCCAGCCGGACCAATGGGTCATCGCCGTGGGCAGGCATCCCGGGCTGGTGGATGGCAAAACCTTTATCACCATCCAGCGGCGGCTGAACGCAGACGCCCAAAAGCACCCCCGCAACCAGACCGCCCGCAACGATTACGCCCTGCTGACCGGCCTGCTGGTTTGCAAACGCTGCGGCAGCAAAATGTATACCCAGCCCCAGAACAGCGGGCGAGGCAAACGCCGCGCCTCCGGCGCGTTTACCTATCTGTGCGAGCGCCGCAAAAACTTTGGGTCAAGCGCATGCGACTGTCCCTCCGTATCCGGCAAAAACCTGGATAACGCCGTGCGGCATACCCTAAGCGGCTATCTGTCGGATGGGTCCGCCTTCGCCGCCCGGCTACTGTCCCTGAAGGAGGAGGACTTGCAGCGCCGCCGTCTGGACCATCAGGCACAGGAAAAGCAATCCGCCCTTTCACGGCTGGAAAAAAAGATGTACGCCCTGGTGGACCGTATGGCCGACCCGGATCTGCCCCCGGAGGCCCTTACCTACGTCAAGCGGCAGGTAAGGCAGCTGTCCGATCAAATCAGCGCCTTAAAACAGGAAATGGCCCAGCTGCCTATACCCGACGGCAGTCAGGCGCAGGCGGGGTACGAAGCCGTCTGCCGGCTGATCGACCAGTTTAACCAGCAGTATGGCGGCATGACCATTCCCCAGCAGCGGGATTTGCTGCGTCAGGTCATTCAGCGGGTGGAATGGGATGGAGAGCATGCCGACATCTACCCCATCGGCGGTTCATGACTTTCATTTCTTTTACATAGCATCCGCTATGGATCGTTCATCAAACCGCACGCAGGTCGCGTCCATTTCAATAAAGGGCGCGTTTGCCAGAAAGGGCGTTCCCTTGCTTTTTTTCGCCGCCTCCAGCACCAGCCGGGCCGCGCAGGTTTTGCCCACGCCCGGAGGTCCGTAAATCAGCACATGCTGCGGGTTTTTGCCGCAAAGAATGGCCTTTAGGGATTTGATGCCGTCCTCCTGACCCACAATATCCTGAAAGGCGGCCGGACGAACCCGCTCCGCCAGCGGCTCGCTCAGCTTCAGCGCCCGCATTTTTTGCAGGCGCTCATATTCCCTGCCGCTGTCCCTGCGGGCGGACGGCTGGCTTTTGCGCTGCTGACGCAGCTGAGTGTAAAAGTAAATGCCTACCACCAGGGTAACCAGAAGCTGAATTGAAAACAATACGGCGCTAACCAACGATATGACCCTCCATTCCGGGGCATGCTTCCCCTGCTTCCGTGGTAGCATGTGAGAAACGTCCCGGTTCCATGTATGGAGGTTGCTGCCAACAGCCAAATGCCTGAAATTGCATGGTCCAGAGCCTTGACACACCGTGCAATGGCTGTATAATAAGGGTTAGCGTCGCCGCGCGGAAGGGACACGGAAGGGAGGCTGCCATATGCTGCGGGAAGTAGGCACACACGCCGATTGGATGGAAATGACCATGAGCATGATGCGCGAAAAACAGTTTGAGGCATGTGAGCGCCGCCTGTTTGCCTATCCCGGCGTCGGGCTGTTTGCCGACGAGGCTGCCCAGCTGGACGCTCAGGCCCTGCTGGAGGGCTCCTACGACGATTTGCGCGGCATGAGCGGCCATTGCTTAATTCGTCTGGAAGATTTACGCGCGCGTGTGCTGGAGCGTCTGCCCCTGGAGGCGCTTTATATCAGCGTTGCGGAAATGCAGCTTTTGGAAAAGCTGCTGATAAACGACGGCCAGTGGCTTCTGGGCGACTGGGACGATCTGGGCGCGGCCGAATCTCTGGTGCGCCGCCTGTGGTGCAGCTTTCACGCCGATGGAGACGACTGGTTCCTGGTTTTGCCCAAAGCCCTGCACGAGCCGCTGAGTCTGGCCGTCAGCCAGCCGGAAGCGCCTCAGATCCGGGACCGGCTGTTTCGCTTTGACGCAACCATTCACGGGCTTTTGTATATCGCGGGTCTGCTGCACTCCTCCCAGCCCATGGGCGTTTTCATGCGCGAGGTCATGCGGCGGGAGGACGAAACCAGCCTGTCTCTGGCGCGGCGGTATTTGCAGGCCTCCTTTGAATATGTAACCGATGCAAGCGGAGATTTGATTTTGCTCCATCCCGGCCTGGCGGATCCTTACCGTCTGGTCAGCAATCAACCGGCGGATGGTATTTTTACCCTGCAATTGTCCCAGGAGATGATTGCGGGGGGCATGAACGGCATTCTGCCCGAGGAAATTCCCCTGCACGAGCAGCTGTGCGGCGCTTTGAACGGCGCGCTGCGCCCGGAATATGAGCTGGGCGAAGCCGCCGAGGATTTGCGCATGCTTGCCAAGCAGGGCGTAAGCCTTTCGGAAATGGAGGCGGTTATGGCGTCCATGCTGACCACCCTGCCTACCCCCAGAATGAAGGATGCCCTGCGGCAGCTATACTTATGCACTCCCCATTGGATGGGGCTTAGGAGCGCCATAGCGCATTAAAACAGGATTGTATGAAGCGATATGATTTGACCATTCCATTGGACGCGCCGGGTGGCAGGCTGATTGCCTATGTTTCCCGGCAATTGCCAATGGTTCCTTTTTACGCCCTTCGGGAAGCGTTTGAAAAAAAAGATGTAAAAGTAAACGGCAAACGGGTGGGCCAGGACGCAAAGGTAACGCCCGGCGCGCAAATCACCCTGTTTGTCCGCGATATCGAGGAAAAGAAAATTCCCATTCTGTATCAGGACGATCAGGTGCTGATTGCCGTAAAGCCCGCCGGAATCAGCTGCGAAAAGGACGCGCATGGCGGCAAAACCCTGACCGCTCTTTTGCGGGAACAATTGCAGACCCCGTCCGAGCCCTTGCTCTGCCACCGATTGGACAATCCTACCGAGGGGCTGATGGTGCTGGCGCGCACCCCGGAGGCGCAGACGATTCTACAGGGCGCTTTCCGCAACCGGCAAATTCACAAGGAATACATTTGTCTGGTCCGTGGAACCCCTTCCCCCGGTCATCAGGTCGCGTCGGCCTTTCTGCAAAAGGACGCGCTTCACGCCCGGGTGCACGTTTATGGCGCTGAAAGGCCCGGCGCGAAGCCCATCGTTACGGAATATACGGTTTTACAGCCGGGTCCCTGCTGCCGCCTGCGGGTTTGCCTGCACACCGGCCGCACCCACCAGATTCGCGCTCATATGGCTTTTCTGGGTCATCCGCTGCTGGGGGACGATCAGTATGGTGACCGCGCCTTTAACCGGGAATATAAGGCCCGCAGGCTGATGCTCTGCTCCGCCGGGCTGCGCTTTTCCCTGGAAGGCCCACTGGCCTATCTGAACGACAAGCCTTTTACCATTCAGCCCAGTTTTTGATGTAGGAGAACCTTTGATGGACACAAAAGACATTCGTTTGATTGCCATGGATATGGATGGCACCCTGCTTAACAATCATCAGCAAATCAGCCCCGGCAATCTGCAGGCCCTGCACCAGGCGCGGGACGCGGGAATTCACCTGGCCATTTGCAGCGGCCGTCTGCCGGGCGACATCGCCGCCTTTGCCGTGGAAAGCGGCCTGACGGACTGCGCCCTGCTGTCCCTGAACGGTGCGTACTGTCTGGGCGGACCAGGCAAGGCCGCCTTTGCCAATCATGTTTTGGACAGGGATGTTTTGGAGCGCCTGCATGAAATTCTTGCCGCCTCCGGCATGACCTATGGCTACTTTGCTCAAAACACCATTGCCGTTTTTGAGGGCTGCGTCACCCTGGCGGACGCTTACTGGTTTTCGCATATGGAGGGGCCCTACGCCCCCAAACTGTTCCATGGCGAAAGCGGATTGCAGGCCCTATGCAAAACAGGCGTGAATAAACTGACGTGCATCGCGGACAGCCAGCGGCATATGGACGATGTGCTGAAACGGATACAAGCCTTGCCCCAGCTGGATTTGTTCATGTCCTGGCCCCTGAATCTGGAAATCATGCCTCACGGCGTTGGCAAAGGACGCGCCGTGGCCGAGCTGACGGCCCATCTGGACCTTACCGCCGATCAGGTCATGACCCTGGGGGATTACGACAACGATTTGAGCATGATTTCCTATGCCGGGCTGGGCGTAGCCATGGGCAACGCCTGCCAGTCCGTCAAAGACGCGGCCCGGTATGTGACCCTGACCAACGAGGAGGACGGCGTGGCCTGCGCCATCCGCCGTTACGCACTCAAATAAAAGGGAGGAACCTATGAACCATCATTTCCGGGCGCTGTGGGCGCTGGTCAAGGAAAACCGCCGTCTGTACATCGGTGCGGTTTTTTGCACGCTGATTACCGTGGTGATCGGCTTTTTAACCCCGCTGGTTTTTTCCGAAACCATCGATGTGCTTTTGTCCGGCCTGCCAAGCAGCCTGCCGGAGTGGATGAAGGCCCCTGTGCGCCTGATTGGCGGCAGCGCCTTTCTGCGCGCCCACCTGTGGGTGGTGGCGCTGCTGATTGTGGCGCTGAACGTGATTAGCGGCGTATTTTCTTATTTTAAGGAGAAGAATACCGCCGTTGCTGGCGAAAACATTGCCAAATCCCTGCGGGAAAGGCTGTACCGCAAGCTGAGCTACCTGTCCTACGGCTACCATGTGCGGGCCGAAACCGGCGATTTGATTCAGCGCTGCACCAGCGATGTGGAAACCGTGCGGCGCTTCCTGTCCACCCAGCTGGTAGAGGCGATTCGCGCCATTTTGATGACCGTCATCGCCTTTTGCATCCTGTTTAGCCGCAATGTAGAAGTAACGCTGTACAGCCTGATTCTGGTGCCCGTCATGTTTACCGGCTCCTTTGTGTTTTTTCGCAAAATCACCAAGTCCTTCCGGCTCAGCGATGAGAGCGAGGGCAAAATGAGCACCGTCCTGCAGGAAAACCTGACCGGCGTGCGGGTGGTGCGCGCCTTTGGCATGCAGCAGCGGGAGGTGGAAAAGTTTGAGGAAGCCAGTCAGGATTTCCGCAAAAAAACCTTCCGTTTATCCAGCCATCTGGCGGTTTACTGGAGCGGTATGGACGGCGTGACCATGCTGCAGGTGATGGTTACGCTGCTGATTTGCATCCGCAAGGCCATCGCCGGGGAAATCTCCGTGGGTACGCTGGTGGTGTTTACCAGCTATATTTCCATGCTGCTCTACCCCATCCGCCAGCTGGGCCGCATTCTCAGCGACGCTGGCAAAAGCGCGGTTGCCTTGAATCGCATTGACGAAATTCTGCATCAGCGGGCCGAGGAACCGGAGGAGGGCAGCCTGACCCCGCCCCTTAACGGCGACATTCTGTTTGACCATGTCAGCTTTCATTATGACGAGGGCAACGACGTGCTGCACGACCTGTGCATGACCATTCCGGCAGGCAAAACCGTGGCCATTCTGGGCAATACGGGCAGCGGCAAAAGCACGATGGTACACCTGCTGCAGCGGCTGATTGAGCCTTCCAGCGGGGTCATTACCATCGGCGGGGTGGATATTCGCAAAATCGACCGCTGGTATTTGCGGTCCCATGTGGGGCTGCTGCTGCAGGAGCCGTTTTTGTACGGCCGCAGCGTCCGCGGCAACCTGACCATGGCCGCCCCGAACTGCACCGAGGATGAAATGCTGGAAATGAGCCGGGTGGCCCACGCCCACGGCTTCATTCAGGATTTTGAAAAGGGCTACGACACCCTGATTGGCGAACGGGGCGTAAACCTGTCCGGCGGCCAGCGGCAGCGGGTCGCCATCGCTCGCACCCTGCTGAAGGATAACGACGTGCTGATCTTTGACGACAGTCTGTCCGCCGTAGACATGCAAACCGACCGGGCTATCCGTCAGGCGCTGCAGGATTTGCGCAAAAGCATGACCACCGTCATCATCAGCCACCGAATCAATACCCTGTGCGAGGCGGATCTGATCTTTGTGTTGGAAGACGGCCGTCTGTCCGACCAGGGTACCCACGAGGAGCTGATCCACCGGGACGGTCTGTACCGGCAGATTTACGCCATCCAGTCCGCCCTGGAAGAAGATTTGAAGCGCAGCCGCGACAACATAGAAAAGGAGGATGCCGCGTGCAAGGTTACGATGAAGTAGATTATTGTCAAAAGCTGGACCTGAGCCTGTGGAAGCGGCTTTTCCACATTGCAAGGCCCTATCATAAATGGCTTTTTCTAAGCCTGTTCGCCATGGCCGTATGCGCCGCCTGCGACGTTATTTTTCCCCAGCTGACCGGCTATGCCATCGACCATTTTATTACCCGGCACGCCAGCGACGGCATGACCGGCTTTGTGGTCAAGTATGTGGTTGTACTGCTGGTGCAGGTAGGCTGTACGTTTGCCTTTTTGTACCTGTCCGGCAAGGTGGAGGTAGGCACCTGTCACCTGATTCGCCAAATGGGCTTTCAAAAATTGCAGGAACTGCCCTTTTCCTATTACGACCGCATGCCTGTGGGCTATCTGCTGAGCCGCATGACCACCGACACCCAGCGTCTGGCGGACACCATCGGCTGGTCGCTGCTGGATGTGGTGTGGGGCGTGATTTACCTGATTTTGTGTTCCATCCAGATGTTCCTGCTGAACTGGCGGCTGGCGGCGGTCATCGTACTAGTGCTGCCTCCGCTGGCGGTTATCAGTCTATACTTTCAAAAGCGCATTCTGAACGCCCATCGTGAAATCCGCAAAACCAATTCCAAAATTACCGGAGCCTTTAACGAAGGGATTATGGGGGCCAAAACCACCAAAACCCTGGTGCGTGAGGAAAAGAACATTGAGGAATTTACCCAGCTGACCACGCAGATGCGCACTTCTTCCATCCGGGCCGCGTCCCTGAGCGCCCTGTTTCTGCCCATTGTGGTGTCGCTTGGCTCTCTGGCCACGGCCTACGCCCTGTACAAGGGCGGCATGGAAGTGATGGCCGTGCCCGCCGCCATGACGCTGGGCACCCTGCAGGTGTTTATCAATTACAGTCTCAGCTTCTTCCAGCCTGTGCGGGACATCGCCCGCATCTTTGCGGAGCTGCAAAGCTCTCAGGCCGCGGCGGAGCGGGTGCTGAGC
>ERZ1026860.1686-NODE-1686-length-10746-cov-6.197082_pt1 | contig 10746 bp, 7 predicted proteins | sample MGYA00380160_ERZ1026860 | MGnify/ENA primary metagenome ERZ1026860 (study PRJEB33269, sample SAMEA4719796) | human gut metagenome | biome: human-associated habitat; feature: organic feature; material: feces | place: Cameroon | collected 2013-10 ... | reverse complement strand
TTCTGGTCTGCGGTCTTGATCGCTTCGTTCACCAGGCGGGTCGCCTCGGCTTCGGCGCTGCCGATCTGTGCTTCGGCGGTCTTTTTACGGTTGTTGTAACCAATAAAATAACCCGCGCCGACACCGGCAGCAAGTGCGATCAATGCCACGATCACACCGATCATGGTCATTGTTTTCACTCTCCTCAAAAAATAAAATTTGATGAGACGCTGCGAGGCAGGGCGTGGGTCAAAGATTCAAGCTTTCAACGCAAAAGTGACCGCAAAAGCATACACAGTGGGCGCAACGCGCCCCTGCGGATGAAAAATGCAGCTTTTTGATTTACAAGACGGACTTATAAAAACGGGCAGATGAAGCCCCATTGAAATATTGGTTTGCGGAATGCCCCGGCACGCAGCGTCAAGGATTCCATACTACTATTTATATTACGAAAGATTTTCCCTATTGTCAAGTTCTTTTCAGGAAATAACCTCTCAGGCGCTTCGCGCCAGCTCCCCTAATAGGGGAGCCAAGTCTGCTTGCTGCTGTTTTCTTGCCTCTCCTATTAGGAGAGGTGTCTACGGAGCAGACGGAGAGGTTCATTCCAAGTACATCCTTCTCAGCCTCATCAGGCGGGCGGGGGTCAGGCCGTACTCGGCTTCCAGATAGGCGTCGGTGGTGCCGTACTCCTTGCGGATGGTGTCCAGCACAAAGGGGGCGTCGTCCGGGTGGACGCCGGAAATGCCCAGATAGAAATATTTCTGCTCCGGCCGGGCAGCGATCTCTTCGGCGTGCTCGGCCCAGAAGGCTTCGATCTCCGCCTTGCGGCAGGTGTTGGACTGGACAAAATCCGCCGCGATGGTCTCATCGGAGGCGCCCAGCGCCAGCAGGATGAGGATGGCCGCAATGCCGGTGCGGTCCTTGCCCGCCGAGCAGTGGAACAGCACGGGCGTCTCGCCCGCCTCCAGCGCCCGGAACAGCTCCTTATAGGCCTTGTTGCCCTGCAGCATCCGCTCGTACATGGCCCGGGCCATGCGGTTGCCCTCGTCGGGCTTGCCCTGCAGCAGGGTGGCGCGGTCCTCCGGGGAGAAATCCACCTCTTTGCCGTTTTCCAGGCAGAGGCCGCAGATCTGCACCAGCCGTGCGCCGTCCGGCACGTAGTCCGGGGCCTTCTCGGCCTCGGTCCGGCTGCGCAGGTCGAGGATAAGGCGCAGACCGAGCGAATCCAGCAGCCTGCGGTCGGCCTCGCCCGTCAGGCAGGCGGTGGCGATGCCCCGGTAGATCTGCCCCCACTTGATGTGCTTGCCCTCGTGGGCCGGGTAGCCGCCCAGCTCCCGGAAATTGTGCCCGCCCGCAAAGGGCAGCGGCGTGCCGGGGGCCGGGTGGGCCGCTGCCGCTGCCGGGACGGTGCTGGACAGCACCGGGAAGCTGTAGAAAGGCTTGGCGGGCCGTCCCCGCCGGGGCGGCAGGCTGGCCGCGCCCCCCAGCACATCCATCAGATAGCCGCGCAGCAGGTCGATGTAAGCAGAGGCGTGATCCCGCCGCTGGACGAGGGAGACGCACAGGGGCGGCAGGTCCTCCAGCAGCACATCCCGCACCCGGTCCAGCTCCCGGCGGGCGCCGGGCTCATACCGGGTCAGGCAGGTGCACAGCTGCTCCTGGATCAGATAGTAAGCCTGATAGAAGCTGGGCCCCACCTCGGCGTTGGGCGCAAAGCCCGCCCGGGCGCAGGCGTCCCACAGGGGGGCAAACAGGTCCTGCCGCAGGCTGGGCAGCAGCACCCGCTGGCCCTTCAGCTCCGCCAGAGGGACGCTCTCCTTCTCCCAGAAGGGGTGGTCCCGGGGCACCAGCAGGCAGGCGGGGTCGGCCCGCAGGGTAGTGCGGGCCAGCACCTTGGCGGCACAGCCCAGGTCCATCACAAGGCCCGCGTCCAGCTCGCCCTGCTCCACCCCGTCGGCCACGGCGTCGTTGGCCAGCAGGCGAAACCGCATCTCGATGTGGGGGTACTGCTGGCGGAATTTATCCAGCTGGGTCTCCAGCCCGGGCAGGTAGTCCGGCACGAGGGAGACGCTGATGCCGATGCGCACCGGCTGGGCCGACTGGATCTCGGCATGGAGGGCCGCCTGCATCTGCTGGAACTGCTCCACCACCGGCGCGGCGTGGCGCTGCAGGCTCACGCCCCGGTCGGTGAGGGAGAGCTTGTGGTGGGCGCTGACGAAGAGGGGGCCGCAGAGCTCGGCTTCCAGCGCCGTGATGCTCTGGCGCAGGGCCTGACGCGACAAAAACAGCCGCTGGGCGGCGCGGGTGTAGTTCATCTCTTCGCACAGGACCAGAAAATAGTGCAGCTGGCGGATATCCATGGGGTTCCCTCCTGAGAAATGGTGTGCCGCAGCACAGCGGCAATACAGATTAAGGATACCGCGTTTGGAGCCGAAAGTAAAGCCGCTCCGGGCAAAACCATGAAAAAAGCCCGCTTTTCCCCGGGCAGTTTTTGCGTCTGTGCCAAAATTTGGGGCAGTTTTCACAAACAATCCCACAAAAATTTGTGCTTGAACCCAATTGAAACGCGGCCTAAGATGTTTTACCATTGTGTCAGTAATTTTATTCCGTGGAAAGAGGCCCGTTTCCGATCCTGGGAAACGGGTGCGGAATACAAATGCGGATTTGGACCACAGGAAAATTAGGAGGTATACAAGCATGAAAAAGATCACTCGTCGTGACTTCCTGGCTGCTTCTGCCGTTGCAGGTGCCGCCGGTGTCCTGACCGCCTGCGGCGGCTCTTCCAGCAGCACCGCAGCTTCCACCAGCACGGCTGCTTCCACCGCCGCTTCCGGCGCAGCTGCCACTGCCACCGATTACCCCAAGAAGGGTATCTCCGTCATCTGCCCCTGGTCTGCAGGCGGCGGCACGGATGCCTGCCTGCGCGCCTTCTGCGAGGCTCTGGGCAAGAACCTGGGCGTCACCCTGACCGTTGACAACCAGACCGGCGGCGGCGGCATCCTGGGCCACCAGGCCATTGCAGACGCCAACCCCGACGGCTACACCATCGGCATGATCACCTTCGAGCTGGCTACCTATAAGAAACTGGGCACCAGCGACCTGACCTGGGAGAACTACGCTCCCCTGTGCCGCGTCAACACCGACGCTGCCGCCATCACCGTCGGCGCAAAGTGGGCTGCTTCCAACAACATCACCGATCTGGTCGGCTTCATCGATTACTGCAAGGCTCACCCCGGTGAGGTACAGATGGGCGGCTCTTCCAACGCTTCCGTCTGGCACATTGCAGGCGGCTACCTGATGGGCGCTACCGGCATCGACATCCAGATGATCACCTACCAGGAAGGCGCTGCTACCGCTGTGCAGAACGCAGCCGGCGGCTTCATCCAGGGCGTGACCGTCTCTCTGGCCGAGGCCCGCAGCTTCATCGAGTCCGGCGACCTGATCTGCCTGGGCGTTATGGACGAAGAGCGCAACCCGCTGTTCCCCGACGTGCCCACCTGCAAGGAGCAGGGCTACGACATCACCTACTACACTCAGCGCGGCATGGCTGCACCTCTGGGCGTGGATGATGCCATCATGGCTCGTCTGGAAGAGGCTTGCGCCGCTGCCATCGAGGACCCCGATTTCGTCACCTTCATGAACAACAACGGCCAGGCCATTTCCTATCTGGATGCTCAGGGCTATGCGGACTACCTGAAGCAGGCTGCCACCGACGTTGCCGAGGCTATGGACGCTGTCGGCCTCTAATTCCAAGTCGCTGACGCGCTGCTGCGCGTTTGATCTTCGCGGGGCAGACTCAGGTTTTGTGTCTGCCCCGCTTTTTGAGTCCTTTTGAAAGGGGGAACTCCGTTTGAATAAGAAGAAAACCCAGACGATGGCTTTCTCCAACCTGATCGGTTCCATCCTCTTCCTGGCACTGGGCATCTGGGCCTGGTTCCAGACCGATGGTTTCCCGGAGGTAGCCAACACCTACGTGCAGGCTTCCACCTTCCCGCGCATCATGATCGTGGGCATGGTGATCTTTGCGGCCGTCCTGTTCGTCCAGTCCATCCTCAAGCTGATGGGCACCCTGAAGGACACCGACCCGCTGGCCGTGCAGGTAAGCACCCTGAACCCGCTGAAGGATAAGGGCGTGGCTATGGCCTATGTGGTCATCGTGCTGTGCGTCCTCTTCGCCGCGTTGTTCAAGAGCTGCGGCTACATCGCCTGCGCCTTCGTGCTCTCCATGGCCATCATGTACATCATCGGCAAGCGCAAGTGGCTGCAGATGGTGCTGGTGTCCCTGCTGGTGCCGCTGGGCATGTGGCTCATCTTCTACAAAGTTCTGACCGTCAACATCCCGCTGGGCCCGCTGAATTTCCTGCGGACCCTTGTGGACATGATTTAAGGAGGGAAGCTGAATTATGGATTTTAGTTTGCTGCTCTCCAGCTATGCGGCTGTCTGGAGCAACCCGCAGGTCATCCTGATGACCTTCCTGGGTGCACTGGGCGGTGTCCTGCTGGGCGCTATCCCCGGCATGACCGCCACCATGGGCGTCGCTCTGCTGATCCCCTTCTCCTTTGGCATGGACCTCATCCCGTCCATCGGCCTGCTGCTGGGCATTTACTGCGGCGGCATGTACGGCGGCTCCATCTCCGCCATCCTGATCCACGCCCCCGGCACCCCGGCGGCTGCCGCCACCCTGCTGGACGGCTACCCCATGTGCAAGAAGGGCCAGGCCGGTAAGGCTCTGTCCGTGGCCATGTTCTCCTCCTTCTGCGGCGGCGTCATCGGCGCACTGGTCATGACCTTCCTGTCTCCGCTGGTGGCCGATATGGCCATGAACTTTGGCCCCGGCGAGATGTTCATGCTGGCCGTCTTCGGTCTGTCCGTCATCGTCGCCATCTCCGGCAAATCCATCGCCAAGGGCCTCATCAGCGCCTTCTTCGGCATGCTGCTGTGCACCGTCGGCCTGGACCCCACCAACGGCATCCCCCGCTTCATCACCACCAAGCAGACGGGCCTGCTGGATGGCTTCCAGTTCATCCCCACCCTGATCGGTCTGTTCGCTGTCTCTGAGGTCATCGCCGGTGTGGAGCGCATCGTCCGCGGCGAGGAGCACGAGGAGAAATCCAAGGAAAAGATCACCAACGTCCTGCCCGATTGGCAGACCATCAAGTCGATCTGGCCCAACATCCTGGCCGGCGGCCTGATCGGCACCTTCATCGGCGCCATCCCCGGTGCCGGCGGCGACATTGCGGTCTTCGTCTCCTACGGCGCCAGCAAGTCCGCCAGCAAGCACCCGGAGCTGTTCGGCACCGGCATCCCCAACGGCGTTGCTGCCACCGAGTCTGCCAATAACGGCTGCTCCGGCGGTGCCATGATCCCCCTGCTGAGCCTGGGCGTCCCCGGCGACTCCGTCACCGCCATCCTGCTGGGTGCCTTCATCATGAAGGGCATCACCCCCGGCCCCATGATGTATGTCACCGAGCTGCCCACCGTCTACCGCGTCTTTGCGGCCCTGATGCTGGCCAACCTCTGCATGCTGGTGGTGGGCTGCGGCGGCGTCCGCTTCTTTGCCAAGATCGTCTCGGTGGAGAAGAAGATGCTCTACCCCATCATTCTGGTCATCTCCCTGCTGGGTGCTTACTCCATCAACAAGAACGCCTTTGATGTGGGCGTCTGCGTGGTCTTCGGCATCCTGGGCTGGCTCATGAACAAGTACGAGTTCCCGCTTTCTCCCATCCTGCTGGCCCTCATTCTGGGACCCATGTGCGAGAAGAACTTCGTGCGCTACATGAACATCCAGCGCGGCAACTTCTTTGCCATCACCACCTCCCCCATCGCCATGGTCTTTGCCACCGTCGCCATCGTGGTCATCGTCTACTCGGTCTACAACCAGGCGAAGATCAACAAGCGCGAGGCCGCCAACAAGGCCAAGACCGAGGCTTAAACGCCCCGGCAGCCCCGGCGAAACTTCCCTGCATCTTCCAAGCGCCCTGCGGCTTTTGCCGCAGGGCGCTTTTTGTTTCGCTCTGTTTTGTGAAAAAACACACAATCTGTCTTTTTTCGGTTGACAGCTTTCGTTGGGGATGCTATCATAAATATTGGTACAGTCTTAAGGTCATATTCATACAAGACGCATAGGTTGTGCGGTTGTATGAAAAGGACGCAAGAGCAACTGAATTCCGGCCCGGCACCCGGGCTCGAAATAGGAAAAAGGAGATTTCATCATGGCTAATCGTTCCATCAGCCGCCGCAGCTTTCTGAAGGCCGTCGGCGCAAGCTCTGCCGCTGTGGCAGCTGCAGGCGTTCTGTCTGCCTGCGGCGGCTCTTCTTCCAGCACCGCTTCCTCCGCTGCCGGCACCGCAGCTTCCGCTGCCCCCGCCACCACCGAGCTGGCCGACCAGCAGGTGCTGAACCTGACCTACACCGAGCTGAGCCTCATCGATGTGAACGATGTGCGCAACGCCAACGAGTTCGAGGTCCTCACTGCTGTGCAGGAAGGCCTGTTCCGCACCTTTACCGATGAGAACGGCGTGGACGTGGTGGAGAATGCAGGCTGCGAGAGCTACGACGTCTCCGAGGACGGCCTGACCTACACCTTCCACCTGCGCGACGGCATGAAGTGGAGCGACGACCAGCCCGTTACTGCCCAGAACTACGTGGACAGCTGGCTGCGTCTGGTGAACCCGGAGCTGGCCTTCAGCTACGCCTTCCTGGCTTACGGCATCGTGGGTGCCGAGGATTACTGCGAGAACGGCGGCAAGGAAGAGGACGTGGCCGTGGAACTGGTGGACGACCTGAGCTTCAAGGCCACTCTGGTGGCTCCGGACCCCGCTTTCATCAAGAAGGTGGGCATGGTCTGCTTCTACCCCATCCGCAAGGACCTGATCGACGCTGCCGGTGACGCCAACTGGACCAACGATTACACCCTGCACGTCTTCAACGGACCCTTCTACATCAGCGATCGTGTGCTGGAAAACAACATGACCCTGAAGAAGAACGAGAAGTACTGGAACGCTTCCGAGGTCACGCTGGAGCAGATCAACCTCCGCGTGGTGGCCGAGTCCTCCACCAAGGCCCAGCTGATGGAGAGCCAGCAGATCGACCTGCTGACCCTGACCGACTACGAGTACGTCGATCTGTGGGAGAGCAAGGTGCAGGACGGCACCTTCCAGCACATCAGCAAGACCGAGCCCAGCGTCACCTATCTGGTCATCGACCAGCACCCCGCCGGCAACGGCGGCCCCTCCGGCCTGATGCTGAGCCCCAAGTGCCGCAAGGCCATGGCTCTGGCCTTTGACCGCGACGAGTTCAACCTGATGTTCAAGGAAGGCCTCGTCACCCCCGCTTACGGTCTGATCCCCTACGGCATCACCGTGGGCGAGCAGGAGTTCCGCGCTGCCCACGACGAGCCTCTGGCCAGCGAGGACACCACCCCCGAAGCACTGAAGGCCCTGTTTGAGGAGGGCATGAAGGAGGCTGGCGTCTCCGGCAGCGCTTCCGATGTGACCCTGACCACCTTCCTCTACAACGCCAACGCCGAGAACATGAGCCAGATGGAGTGGTACAAGCAGCAGCTGGAGGACAAGCTGGGCGTTAAGGTGAAGATCGACACCTACCCCGACGTCAGCACCTGGAAGACCGCCCGCGATGCTTACCAGTACGACTTCTATTCCATGGGCTGGAACGGCGACTACAACGACCCCATGACCTTCATGGAGCTGTTCGTCACCGGCAACGGCTACGCCAAGTTCATGGGCGGCTACTCCAACGCCGAGTACGACGCCATGGTGGCGCAGGCCGGCTCCAGCCAGGACGATGCCGAGCGCATGGAGCTCTTCGGCAAGGCCGAGGCCCTGCTGATGGAAGAGGGCGGCTGCATCCCCCTGTTCTACAACGATTCTCAGATGTACGTCCAGAGCTACGTCACCGGCCTGAGCATGCCCATGTTCGGCACGGAGTACGAGTTCAGCCGTGTGAAGATCCTGAAGCACTAAGCGAACCAAAACCAGACAAAACTTCTCTTTGAGAAGGAGCGGGGAGAGCCGAGCGTTCTCCTCGCTTGTTTTGTATCACTCCGCCGGGTGCGGCGTTTGCAGGGGGCCTTTCCCCGCCCGCCCGGCGCAACCGAGGAATTTGCTGCTATGAAAATGCTACAGTATACGGTAAAACGGCTGGTCATCATGCTGTTTACCCTCTTCATCATTGCCACGGCCACCTTCTTCCTGCTGGCAGCCACCCCCGGCGACGCCCTTTCCGCCCGTGTGGAAAAGCTGCCGGACAGCGTGGCCCAGCGCATGTACGCCAAGTACGGCCTGGACAAGCCCGTTATGGAGCGGTACGCCATCACCATGAAAGGCCTTGCCCACGGTGATTTTGGCGAATCCATCATCTACGAGGGCCAGACCGTCCAGTCCATCATCCACGACAAAGGCCCCATCTCGGCCCGTCTGGGCCTGCAGCAGATGCTGCTGGGCGTCTCCGTGGGTCTGGCACTAGGCGTGCTGGCGGCGGTGAAAAAGGGCACCTTCTGGGATTATCTCGTGGTCGCCCTCTCCATCCTGCTCATCTCGGTGCCAAACCTGGTCTTTGCTTTGCTATTGCAGCAGGTGTTTGCGGGCAAGCTGGGCTGGTTCCCGGTCATCGGCTGGCCCAGTGAGCATCTGTGGACCAGCGGCTGGCAGTACACCGTGCTGCCCACGCTGGCGGGCTGCTTTGGCTACATTGCCTCCTATGCCCGTCTGCTCAAGGCCAGCATGCTGGACGTCATGAATCAGGATTACATCCTCACGGCCGAGTCCAAGGGCCTCACCCACCGGGAGGTCATCCTGCACCACGTGCTGCGCAACTCCTTTATTCCCATCGTCACGAACCTGCCCATGAGCGTGGCCATGTGCATCACTGGCTCCTTCTTCATTGAGAGCGTCTTCTCCATCCCGGGCCTGGGCCTGTACTACGTCAACGCCGTGGCGGCGCAGGACGTCACCATCGTCATGGGCGAGACCGTCATTCTGGCGGCGCTGTATATCATCGTCGTCTTTGTCACCGATATTTTGTACACCATTGTCGATCCGCGCATTCGCATTCGCGGCGGCAAGCGCTGAGGAGGTGCGGAACTATGGCTGAAAACACGAAATTCCTCACTCCCGAGCAGGCGGCCCGGGTGGACCGCAGCCGTTTTGACGCGGAAAAGATCGACCGCCCCACCATTACCTACTGGCAGGGTGCCTGGCGGCGGCTGAAGAAGAACCCGCTGGCCGTCACCGCCATGGTGATGATGGTCGTCATCCTCTTCTTCATCCTGCTGGGCCCCACCATCAGCGGGCAGGAGTACGTGAAGATCAACGCTGCCCTGAAGAACCACGCCCCGGACGGCCAGAGCTGGTTTGGCACCGACACCATGGGCCGCGACATCTTCTGCCGGGTGTGGATCGGCGCACGGCTGTCCCTCATCGTGGCACTGGTCTGCTCCACCATCCAGATCGTGGTGGGCTGCGCCTACGGCGGCATCATGGCCTACTTTGGCGGCGTGGTGGACAGCGTGATGATGCGCATCATCGAGATCATCACCTCCTTCCCCTCCCTGCTCATCACCCTGCTGATCATGATGGTGGTGGGCCAGAACGTGGGCGGCCTGCTGTTTGCCATGTGCATCACCAGCTGGTGCGGCACTGCCCGCCAGATGCGCGGCCAGCTGATGCAGCTGCGCGAGTCTGAGTATGTGCAGGCAGCCCAGATGATCGGTGCCTCCCCGGCCCGCATCATCACCAAGCACCTGCTGCCCAACACCATCAGCATCCTGATCCTGAACCTCTGCTCCAGCATCCCCGGCTACATCTTCACCGAGGCCAGCCTGAGCTTCTTGGGCATGGGCCTGTCCAGCGATGTCATCAGTCTGGGCGTCCTCATCAGCCAGGGCAAGGGCAAGATGGATTTCTACCCCTGGCAGCTGTTCTTCCCGGCTGCGGTGCTCTGCATCGCCGTGCTGGCGTTCAACCTGCTGGGCGACGGCCTGCGCGACGCGCTGGACCCCCGCACCATGGAATAAGGAGGCTGCAACATGAGTGAAAAACTGCTGGAAGTGAACAACCTCCGCGTCTCCTACCACACCTATGCGGGCGAGGTACAGAGCGTGCGGGGCGTCAGCTTCACCGTCAACAAGGGCGAAACGGTGGCCATCGTCGGCGAGTCCGGCTGCGGCAAATCCGTCACCGCCAAAAGCATCATGCGGCTCATCAAGACGCCGCCTGCCGAGATCAAAGAGGGCAGCTCCATCGTCTTCAACGGCGAGGATGTGCTCCAGTTTAACGAAAAGCGCCTGTGCGCCTACCGGGGCGGCGAGGTGGCCATGGTGTTCCAGGACGCACTGGCCGCGCTGAACCCCACCATGACCGTGGGCAACCAGATCATGGAGAACCTGCGCCACCACACCAAGCTCAGCAAGAAAGAGGCCAAGGCCCGCGCCGTGGAGCTGCTGCGGATGGTGGGCATCCCCCAGCCGGAGAGCCGGGTGGACCAGTACCCCCACGAGTTCTCCGGCGGTATGCGCCAGCGCGTCATGATCGCCATTGCGTTTGCCTGCGACCCCCAGCTGCTGATCGCCGATGAGCCCACCACTGCGCTGGACGTGACCATTCAGGCCCAGATCATCGACCTGCTGAAGGACCTGCAGAAAGAGAAGAACGCCTCGGTCATCCTCATCACCCACGACCTGGGCGTGGTGGCCAACATCGCCGACCGCATCGTGGTCATGTATGCAGGCCAGATCGTGGAGCGTGGCC
>ERZ1026860.1685-NODE-1685-length-10755-cov-4.154953_pt1 | contig 10755 bp, 8 predicted proteins | sample MGYA00380160_ERZ1026860 | MGnify/ENA primary metagenome ERZ1026860 (study PRJEB33269, sample SAMEA4719796) | human gut metagenome | biome: human-associated habitat; feature: organic feature; material: feces | place: Cameroon | collected 2013-10 ... | reverse complement strand
ACCTCATTCAGCCGGAGCCTGCAAACATTTTTGCGCATAAATCTTGACGGAACCGCCGCCCTTATCCACGCTCCGCTCGCCGGGCGTCACGTTCCCATACCACAGTTCTTCCAGGATTTTCATCTCATACCTCCGCATAGCAAGAGGGCGGCTCCGCGTCGGTCATTCCCGACACAAAGTCGCCCTCGGTTTTCATCTGCTCCGCCGCCTTCAGCGTGTGCTTGATGATCAGCAGCTCGATATACGTCCGATCGTCGTATTCCTTCGGTACGCCGTGGATCATGATTTTCTGCATAACGGCCCCCATGATCCCTCCGATGCCGTACTTCGCACCGCCGCCCTCACCGCGGTACAGTTCTTCAATGCTTATCCGTGCCATTTCCGCACCTCCTTTGCAGCACAAACACATACCACAAAGGAGGACGGAAGTCCAGAGAAAACACTCCTGTTTAGGGTGTTCCCCTACAATAAAAATTGCTCAAGCACATATAGAATCTCTAACAAGTTTTTAAAAGGATCTTCTGCATATTATTCAATTCGCTTTATTTGTATTCTCAGGAATCTAGAAAACATCTTCTGATAATTTGGATTAACATCTTTTTCAAATGCTCTAGATATAAACCTGTCTAACACAGCATAATTACTACCTTCTCGATTGCTAATATAGCTACAGATATTGTAGAAGATTTGGTCTCGCTTTTTTACATTTTTTTCGCAGGAAAAACACAAGTAGAGAGTATTATAGAATAGAGGAATCCAATCTGCTTCAATTGCTTTCTCACAGAATTGTGAAAGACGCTCTGTATTAAGCAAGTAATCTAGAGAAAGCCACTTAATTAAATAAACTGTTTCTTTCTCAGAGTTTTCAAGTTCGAATGTGTACTCTCCAGGGAAATGCTCTTCAATATCGTCCCGAACCACTCGTGTGGTTATAATTGCGCTAGTTTTAGATGCTGATTCCAAAGTATATGCTTCAATATATGCAGCGCCGACGATAAGGCCCTTTTGAAGGTTGTTGAACCCTGTTGCTCTGAGATGTGAATAATCACCTTTAGAAATGGCACACCTGAGGAGTATCCCTTTGTGTGAAAAACATAACCGACAAACATTGATAATATAATTAAGCAATCTCCGTAGTGCTTCTGAAGAAGTGTCTTTAGTGTGTACAATAATCGAGTCACTTACGATAAAGCCGTTAATGAGATCGTCGTGATCCAAATCTTCCTTGATCCATTCATCATACAGCAATTGCGAGAAATCGCGGATGAAGTTTTCCGCTTCTGTTTGTGACATCTTCTTCATCTTATTCTTAAATCCTAATATGTCCAAGAACGCTACATACTTTTTCATATTTATCCCACCACTAGTTTATTTGTCTTTTTCAAGTACTTAGCCGGAATCGGTGCATCCAGCCGCCAGGTGATATTCATGGGCTTTTCGCCTTCATGCTTCACGTAGTTGGCTGTGCCGAGGTAGGTATATGCCTCAGCGCCGCCCGTAATCCGGTCGGCCTTGAACTCGCGGACGAACAGCAGCACACGGCTACCCTGCTCCTTGTGATGAATGTACCGCTGCCCGGTGGATGATCTCTCCGCCGTGGTGCTCTGGCTCTGCCAGTGGAACAGCCACTCGTTAATCGAATAGTCATTGTACATGGTCGTGGGCGAGTAGTCCTTGTCCGCCTTATTCAGCGTCACAAAAAACACGTCCAGCTTCTGATCCGGCAGCCATTTCACACCCTCACGCACAGTCGCGGGCTTCAAAAAGTCCAGCGCCACCAGCAGCTGATCGCGGGTATAGGTGCAATGTAGATCCAGCGGGCAATCAAAGCCCACGTCAACCGGAGCGTCAATAAAGTCGATGCGATCATATTGGTATCTCAACAGGTCGTTCAGCTCACCCAACAGCACTGGGCTATCCGCCAAGGCATAAAGATTATCCCAAACCTCATCGCTGCTCCAGTCTTCAGCAGCCTTGCCCCAGACTGTGATATAGAACATCTGCAGCATCCGCTTTTCGATGTCGGAGAGCTCATCGAAATCCACATCATCCAGCCGCGGCAGCAAATCCAGCAAGAAGGAAATCCAGCGGCGGGAATCGATTACCGCCAGCCTTGCCATCGCCTTTGTCATGGCCTCTTCCAGCGGCTCCGTGAAATCGTCGATCACGTCGGCACGGGCGCACAGTCGTGAGAACGTAGCAAATTTGTAGATGCTCCGCGGATCGAGATGATAATAGTCCAGGAAGTTGGCAAGGCTCAGCTTCATGCCGGTGTCTTCCTCAAAGGAAGCCACTCTCGTCACCAAGCCAGCGGTGTTGCCATAGGAGGCCCGTATGTTATCCAGTACGTACTTGGCTGCCTTTTTTTCAAGCTGGATATAGCAACCCTTGGGTGCCGAGACAAAACCGTCCTTGATATCACGGGTTACGCTGCGCGTGGTATTGGAGAGAAGCGCGGCAAATTTGTCCTCAAAGTTATACTTCCTATTCGCCTGGCCGATGAAGTCGAGAACGGTCAGGCACTCTTTATCTTCCGCCAGTCGCAGGCCACGGCCCAGTTGCTGCAGGAAGATCGTCAGGGATTCCGTGGGGCGGAGGAACAGCACCGTGTTGACCTCTGGGATGTCCACACCCTCGTTATAGATGTCCACAACGAAAATGAACCGTACCTTGCCAGAAACGAGGCTGTCCTTGGCACTGCGGCGCTCCTCATCCAAGGACTTGCCGGTCAGGAACATGGAAGGAATGCCGTGCTCGTTGAAATACCGGCACATGAACTCCGCATGTTCCACCGTGACACAGAAGCCCAGGCCCTTGACCTCGTCGATGTCCGTTACATATTTCAGCAGCGAGGACACGACCAGATCAGCCCGCCGCTCCGCAACGAAACCGCTCATCGTGTAAATGTTGGACAGCTCATTTCTGTCATAACCACCAGCAGACCATTTCAGCTTGTCCAGGTCTACCGTGTCGGTCACGCCAAAATACTGGAACGGGCAGAGGAGTTTGCGGTCGATGGCTTCCGGCAGGCGGATTTCCGCCGCGATGCGGTTATTGAAGTAGCCAAGGACGCTCTTGCCGTCCATACGTTCCGGGGTAGCCGTCAGGCCAAGTAGAATCTTCGGCTGGTAGTATTCCAGGAGCTTCTGATAGGTCGGAGCCGCCGCGTGGTGGAACTCGTCCACGATGAGATAATCGTAGAAATCTGGGGAAGTCTTTGCCGTGAAGACCTGACTGTTGAAGGTCTGGATGGACATAAACAGATTATCGATGTTATCCGGACGATAGCTGCCCACAAACATGTCACCGAAGTTGGCTTCTTTTAATACAGCCCGGAAGGTGTACAGGCTCTGCTTGAGGATTTCCTCCCGGTGAGCCACGAACAGCAGGCGGCAGGGCCTTCCGGCATTTTGCTTGCGGAAACGCTTATAGTCCAGAGCTGAGATCACGGTCTTGCCGGTTCCGGTAGCAGCAACCACCAGATTGCGGGTATACCCACGGACAGCGCGCTCGGCCTCCAGCTTGTCCAAAATTTCCTGCTGATAGGAGTAGGGCTGGATGTCCATGGTATAGATCTCGGCGTTGTTGCTGTCGAAGTACTTTTCCGCCTGCAACGCGCGTGCTAGCCGTTCTCGTTGCCCCTCATCGTAGTATTCGAATTCTTTATCGTTCCAATAACTCTCGAACGTGGCGGTGATCTTCTGAATCGTTTCCGGCAGGTCCTTCATAGTAACCTTGGTGTTCCACTCCAGCCCGCTGGTCAGTGCCGCATTAGAGAGATTGGAGGAACCCACATAGGCTGTTGTAAAGCCGGTGTCCCGGTAGAAGATATATGCCTTCGCATGGAGGCGGGTGATCTTGGTATTATAGCTGACTTTGATCGTCGTATTGGGAAGCTTGCGCAGTTCTTCAATCGCCTTCACATCGGTCGCGCCCATGTAAGAGGTCGTGATGATTCGTAGCTCGCCGCCGTTTTGGGTAAAGGTGGTTAGCTCGTTCATGATGAGACGCAGCCCACTCCACTTGATGAAGGAAACCAGCATGTCGATCCGATTGCAGGACACGATCTCCTTTTTCAGTTCTGTGTACATCTGCGGCTCGTGAACCGCACCTGTGAACAGGCTGGATTGCGCGATAGAGGTCTCCGGGCGGACAACCTGTGCCTTTTCATCCAGAGCCCAAATGCTATTCTGCCGGTCAAAAAGCGCAAGAAGCTGCTCCGCCCTCTCCGCAACCGTGAGCGAATCGAAGTCAGTCTCTTTTGTTTCTGCCCGGATCGTGGTGATGATCTGGTTGGCCAGCGCGACCTGCGCATTCAAATCTCCGCCGTTATCACGCAAATTGTCCAGCCCGCGCTCCACCACCTCAGCCACATACTTTGCCAGCATCTTGGACGCTTCAGCAGTATCAATAGGCGCAGTCTGGCTGAGCTTGTCCGCATTGGCAAGCTCGGAATCTAATCCTTTATTGATAACCTGCTCGTATAGTCCGTCGTGCAGCATGTTGGCCCTCCGTTCATTTCTTTGGAAAACAGTCCCGACTCAGCGGTTATAGTATTCTTCTATCTTTTGGTCGCAAATCTTTTCAATTTGCACCTTCTCCTCGGAACTAAGCTTTTTCCAAACTGTCCCGTCCACCTCGATGATGCCCAGCGTTTTGGTATGGCGCATCATGTTCATGTCCTCGAAGCGTTTGAAGGGATTGGAGAGGATGTTCCGCTCGGCTTCCTTGTCGGTATAGCCGCCCTTAGCGAAGATGCTGTTGGCCTTCTCCACCTTCAAGCCAGCTTCACGGCGGGATTCGTAGAAGCTGCGGAAATAGGAGACGATATCGCTGATCTTCACACGCCCGGCACCATCTGCATAAGTCAGGATCGCTTTCAGCAGCACCGGCTTATAGGAATAACTCATATCCATCTGCTCGACCATTTCCATGAACAGCTGCTTGCGGTTGCTGTCGTCGATGAGTTTCCAGCTATACTGCTCGGCGTAGGCCTGCAGGGTTTCCTCTTTGAAATACTTGAAGGTGCGGTGCTCGCTCATGGGCACGATCAGATCCGGCGCCAGCTTGCCTTCTCGCACATAGCGCTCGATGGTCTCGGTCTGCACATCCACCCGGCGCACGAACTCCATCTGCGAGATCATTCCGGCAGCTTCTTCCTGCCAGTTGAAGATATCCACCAGTTCGTAATCGGTGGCGTCCACGGGATAGTCGATGATCGCATCCGGTTTCTCACCTTTGCGGTACAAATCGTCCTCAGCCTCGCGCTGCCCCTTCTTGCCAACAACTGTGCCGCCCGCGTGGTACTCGTTCAGTTTAAACAGGCGGTGGAGCGAATAGGGCATATTGTACTGGCTGGCGTTGTCCACGAAGTCAAAGACCATCAAATGATCTTTGCCCTCCACCGTGCGCATACCGCGGCCAAGCTGCTGCGTGTACAGCACCTTCGACATGGTGGGGCGTGCCATAAACAGTACTTCTGTCTGCGGGCAATCCCATCCCTCATTCAGCAAATCGCAGGCGCAAAGCACCTTGATCTCCCCGCTAGCGAACTTAGCGAGCTGCTCGTTGCGCTCGGAGGTTTTCATGCTGCCCGAAACCGCAATCGCAGCGACACCGGTCGCCCGGAACAGCTCCGCAATCTGCTCGGCGTGTTTCACGGAGGCACAGAACACGACGGTACGCTTGTCCTTCACATAGTCAAGCCAGGTATCCACAATCAGCTGGTTGCGCTCAGTCACGCAAATCTTCACGTCCAAATCACGGATGTTGTACTGAACGCTGTTGAAGCGCACCTTGGTCATGTCGATATTGGTATGGATGCGGATGCAGCGAACCGGCACCAGTGCGCCGATCTCCACGGCGGTCTGAATGTCCAGCTTGTGGGCTGTGTTCTTGAATATCTCCAGAATGTTTACATCATCCGCCCGCTCCGGCGTGGCCGTGAGCCCCAACGTAAACTGCGGTTTGAAATAAGCCAGCACCTTCTGATATGTATCTGCGGAGGCGTGATGCGCCTCGTCAATGATCAGGTAGTCGAAAGCGTCCTCCCGGAACTGATCCAGATTGAGAGCCACACTCTGGATGCTGCCGCACACCACATGGGCATCCGGCTCCTTGAGGTTGTCCGCGTACTTCCCGACCGTCACCTCCGGCCACAGGTCGCGGAAGGTGTTATATGCCTGGTTCACCAGCTCCATCGTGTGCGCCACGAACAGCACCCGGCTGCCGCAGCGCTTTGCGTCCATGACTGCGGTGACGGTTTTGCCTGTACCGGTGGCATGGTAGAGCAGGGCGATGGTCTCCCGGTTTTGCCTCATGGCCGCCAGCGAATCCAGCGCCTCTTGCTGATACTCCCGGAGCTCCAGTTGATCGGCTTTCAGTGCCCGCCCTTGCTGGGTAGGCAGATAGTCCTCGATCTCCTTGAAGCGCGGATCGCTGCCGAGGAACACGCGCAGCTCGTCCTTCACGGTTTCCGGCTGCTTCTGCATTTGCCGGACTGCCCAACGGTACACATCCCAGCCCAGGTGAATCATGCTGTTTTGTTTCAGCAGATCATCATAGAACTTGTCCTGTGACACCAGGCGCGGGTTGTGGGAGGCTTCGTCGTCGATCTCAATCGCCACACGGGTCGCGCCGTTTTCCAACACGAAATCGGCAAAGCGGGTATTCTGATAAATGTCGTAAAACGGGTACTGTGAATACAGATACCCGGCTTTTTCTGCCCCGAAGGTATCCGCGAATAGGTCTATGAACATATCCTCGGCTGCGCTGCCGGAGGCTGATCTGTATTCTGGCATGGTTGCTCACCTCAGTCCTCGTATACTTCTTTCAGGAGAATACGCTTTTCAAAGGCGCCTCGCTTGGCAGCCTTTTCTGCACGGACCCGCTCCAAATCTTCTGTTGTATAACCACGGGCTTTTGCCGCAGATCGGATCGCTTCCAGAAGATCGGCTAATTCCTCGATATTCTGATCCTTGTGGTATTCTGCCAGTTCTTCATCCAGCTTGGCGTCAAGCATGCGGAGATACTCTTCCGGAGAAAGGATCTCCGTTGTACATATTTTTCCGGAAGATTCTATGATCTCCGGAATCCGATCCCGGACAAGCTTGTTGTATACTTTGATCATCAAACCGCTCCAATCGTTAAAGTGCCGTTCAAGACAATTAGGCATCTGTTAATTGCGTCGGCATTAGCTTCTAATTCTACCATCATGATGTTTTCCGGGCTGCCTCCTAGCATATTTTCAATGCGCAATGGTATACTAATTAGCAGAAACTGAGAAAAGGAGAAAGCCCCAAAAATGATCAGTTTAATCGAATTGTGCATAAAAGGCGAACTATTCTTTTTTGAAAACGCATTATCTGAAGATGCATTAGATACAATCAAGGAAACCGCTCGGTGTTTCTTTAAAAGCGATGACGCATGTGTTTCAGCGTTCCTCGAAACGCTCTATAAAGAGTACTCTATAGAATTATCTCTTGCTAGAATTGAAAAAGTGATTGCTGTTTAGGTGTTGTTAATCTCGTCTTGAGAAAAATCAAAGCAGTCTTCCAGGATTTTCGAAGAGAACATCCTATATCGACTGGACGTGTATGGAAACTCCTCTTTTGAAAATGGCACAGTGAGCTTTTGCAGGCTATCACTATAGAATTGAAAATCTTGTATGCCGTTTTTACTCAACTGCCGATTAAAAGCAATAATGAATCCATTTAACGATATGACTGATTGTATCTTCGATGATGGATCATGCCAGGCGTCTTTAAAGACAGCTTTGACAGCAGAGAAATACAGTTCAATTCTTTCGCTACAAAAACTGATATATTCCGACAAAGCTTTTTCGTCTTTATTCGTAAACGCTTCTTTATCGCCATCCCAAAACGAATACAAACTCGTTTTTCCTTCTGCCGGATTAACGGAAACGAGATATCTTAAAGCAAATTTGATTATAGAAGCTACTTTTATTTTCCCTTCGTCTAATCCCGATAGCTCAAAACGATTCAAGAAGACACGACTACGATTAAGCTTTTCGATTACGCGCCGAGCTAGACCAACGTCTGAGAACGGGTCTTTAATCATCTCGATATGGGTCAACACGTTGGCGGCGACCTTTTTCGTATTATCATTGATATCGAGGAAGATTTCGCTTTGGATTTGCATTCTCCGGGAAAGAGTCATTTCTTGAGGAAAAATCAATCCAGTAACTAAAAGGTGGAGCTGCTTTCGTAAGATTGAAATTTTAGGTTCAAACTTTTCTGTAGTCGGAGCTTCATGGTGGGCGAAGATGCGATGCTGACCGTCAATTACGCAAATACTGTTCATTTCGTCAGGTATTACGAGTTTGCAATGCTGAAAATCAGCTACCTCATTTACAGGCAGAAGTCTATGCTCATCTGAGTCATCCTCGAACTTAACACTATCTGGTAGTGCCACTATTATGTTATTGTAAAATGCAACGCCTTTATCAGCCAGAAATTTTCTGATCCCCTTTATTTTTTCTTTCTCAATCAGCCGTTGATATAGGAACATAGATTCTTGCCAGCTATCTTTGCGTAATACATAACTTGTGCGCATTAGCTTTTCGGCAGACATCATAAATGAAACTACGCGTATCCCATTGCGTAGCCCCATGGCATCTTGTGGGCAAATAATAGGCGCTTTAATTACAGTTTTTCCCTCTTCGCTTCGGCTGAATCCAATATCATCGTCTTTAATTCCTAAGTAACGGAAGATTTCATATTTTGCAGAGTATTGAATGCATTGCGACATTCGGCTAAAGAAGGACAACGTATCTGGATCCCAGAAATGAAGATTACTATACCTTTTTCTCTCATCTTCTGTGAGATCGATATCATTTTGAGAAATATATACATAGTAAAGCAACACACGATCAATCCGATATTTCTTCACAGCTTCACTATTTTCAGGAAAAGTAGCGGCAAGCCAATCCACAAAAACTTGAGGATTGCTCTTTATCTCAGAAAAGCTTTCGTTTTTAGATCTAATATGATCTGTGTCTTTTTTTCCTTTACCGTTGTCCTCGCAGATAATAATTATGTTTTCATACATAAAAACATAGTCTAATTCGACTACTCTATTGCCTATTTTGAATTCATTATTAACCGTCGGGAAAAAGGTAAAGCCAGCATCTAGAAAGCTTCCCTTGATTTTACGTCTGAAAGCCGCCGCTCTTCTCTTTTTCGCTTGAGCTAACTTTTGTTCCGGTGTCAACTTCCTAGCCTTACGCTTTGCTGTTTTTCTCATTTTTTTCTCTCCTTGCATGAGCAAACTCGTCTGGTAGTTTTGCTACGGCTGTATTTGGATTAGGAGTCATAACTGGAATGTCCGGGCGGATTTTTACCGTTCCGTTTGAGGCGTCTAATATCCGCTGTCGGGAAATCTCGTAATAGCTATTCTGCAGTTCGGCGCCTACAAATCGTCTTCCCGTAATTACTGCAGCAACACCGGTAGTCCCCGCTCCCATAAAAGGATCCAACACAAGGGAGTTTTTGCTCGTTAACGCCTTTATTAACCGGCTGGGAATCGCTACCGGAAACTGACACGGATGTTCGGTTTTTTCAACGTGGTTTGCCTTGACGTTTGGAATATCCCAAACGTCTGTTGACTCTTCTGGCAAAGAATCCGTCCATACGTCAGACGGATTTTTACCAAGGGGATTCCCGCTAAGTTCTCCTTTATGTGCTCCCTTATACGATTTTTTCCCGGGATATTTTTGTGGTACACGAACATCATCCAGATTAAAAACCGTTTCTGGTCCCTTCGTAAACCACAATATTGTTTCATGGCGACCGCTGAATCTCTTGGAACTGTTTAGCCCATGTCCGAAAGTCCATATGATTCGATTTCTAAGGATAAGCGGACATTTCTTATCATTGCTGAGAGATGTAAACAACTCGTAAACGACATAATCTAATGGAATGACGAAAGTTTCGGAAACATGATATCCGACTTGCCAACAAATACTTCCCCCATTTCTTAACACCCGGTATAAATCCGGAAATATTTCCTCGTGCTGCTTTTTAAAAGATTCCAGATCATCGTGGGGGTCTTCGTATGCTTTTCCTATGCAATAAGGTGGAGAAGTTATTATTAAATCAACTGATTCGTCGGGTAAGGATTTCAATAGATCCTTACAGTCACCTTTAAATAATGTGACTTTATTTGCTGATCGATATTTTTTGTAAATACGCATCCTCGTACCATTCTTTCTATTTGTTATAAGGCGAGTAGTTCTCTCGTGCAACTATATCATCCAAATCGGCACAATCAGATTATTGCTGTCGAAGGCGCTGAATTTGTCGGCCATGCAGAGAACGGCGCCGGTGCCGAGTTGAAGTGGAGACTTGTCGATCACCTTAAAGACGCGGGTGAGGCGTTTGTCCGGCGTGGCGGTCTTTTTGATCTCCAGCGGGCAGAGCTTTCCGTCGCCCTCGAGAATCACGTCGATCTCCTTGGCGTCGCGGTCTCGGTAGAAGTAGAGATACGGCTCCAAGCCGGCGTTCTGATAGCTCTTCATGATTTCCGACACGGTGTAGTTTTCCAGCAGAGCGCCGCTCATGGCGCCGCTCTCAGCCACCTCTGGGGAGGACCAGCGCGTGAGATAGCAGACGAGGCCGGTATCATAGAAATAGACCTTCGGCGTTTTGATCGTGCGCTTCAAGACGTTGTTGGAATAGGGATGCAGCAGGAAGATGATCCCTAGTGTTTCGAGAATGTTGATCCACGCCTTGGAGG
>ERZ1026860.1683-NODE-1683-length-10767-cov-3.825429_pt1 | contig 10767 bp, 5 predicted proteins | sample MGYA00380160_ERZ1026860 | MGnify/ENA primary metagenome ERZ1026860 (study PRJEB33269, sample SAMEA4719796) | human gut metagenome | biome: human-associated habitat; feature: organic feature; material: feces | place: Cameroon | collected 2013-10 ... | reverse complement strand
CTAATATTATAAAACGACTACAATTATAAGTCAATTGCGATTTTTTCTGATTTTTATTGCATTTTTGGCATTTTTTTATTTTTAACGCCGAATTATCTCAATTTCCACTCGTTCGCGTAGATATTATTTACTTTCACCCTTCGTTCGTAGCGTTCTTTTTCAAGTTCGCTTGCGGGGTTTAAAAAGATTGTCGCGCCCTGCGTCTTTTGCGAATATTCGTCTTTCGCGACTACGATTTTATACGTAAGACGCGCTTTATTCTTTGAAGAAAAATCGCCGTCGGTATAAGTCGCGTTTTCGGTTACGGCCAACAGCCGGTATGTTTTATCGTTTTCTACGGCGCGATATACCGCGTATTTTTCGCCGCAACGCCGCCATTTCAGCGCAACGCCGTTTTGCTTCCACACGGCAGACAAATTCTTTACTCGCTTCGCCGCTTCGACTTTTTCGAAACCTGTCAATTCGTATACTCCGCCCCTTTCGGTATCAAACGTAATTTCTCCCGATTTGTACTTGCTTTTTACGGCTTTTCCCGAAAGAATTTCGGTAACGGTAACGTTCTTTACTCCGTCTGCCGTAACGGAAATTTTTCCGCCGGACAAAGATTTTATACGGCAGTATTCGATTTTTTTGCCCTTACGCTTCGCCGAAACCACAAAATTGCCGCGCGCCCTTAAATTTTCAAAAGAAACATTTTTCCATTCACTCGGCGTGGCGGGGAAAAGCGTAATTTTTCCGTTCCCGCTTTGCAAAAGCATTTCCGCAATGCCTGCGGTTGCGCCGAAATTGCCGTCGATCTGAAAAGGCGGATGCTCGTCCCACAGATTATCGTTCGTTTTTTCGCTCAAAAGTTTACGCAACAAAGAATATGCGTTTTCGCCGTCGCGCGCACGAGCGCGGCACAATATTCTGTATGCAAGTGCCCACCCCGTGGAATCGCCTCCGCGTAAATCAAGAGTTCTTTTTGCGCTGTCTATCCACGCGGGCGCGTCTTCGTTGATTATGTTGCCCGGCATTAACCCCATCAACTGAGAGATATGCCTGTGTAACGCCGCGCCGATTTCCCCGTAAAAATTCTCTTCGCCGTATTCCTTAATCTGCCCGCTGTAACCGATATTTACGGGCGAATATTTTTTTATACGGCGTTTTTCTTGTTTTACGGTTTCATCGTTTACGCCGAGAATGTCGGATAAACGAATATCGTCTTTCGCGATTTCGTAAATCATCTGTTGATCGAACGCACAACCCACCGTTGCATAGTACTGTTGCTCTTTGTAACCGTTCAGATACACGCCGGAAAGAATCTGTTCGGGCGAAGCCGAAGCCATACACAAATACTCGTTGCCGTACTTTTTCACGCTTTTTTGCATAAACTGCGCGCAACCGTGTACGGCGGGATAGGCATATTGCTTCAAAAATTCTTCATCGAGCGTATAATCGTAATAATCCGCAAACATTTTTGCGGTAAGTCCGCCCGTACCGGGCCCGGAATGCAAGCTCTTACCGAGTCCGCTTATCTCGTATAAAAACGCCGCCGTACCTATAATCCAGCCGCATTCTTCGTCTTTCTTCTGCGGCACAAAATCGGTAACCCATTCTTTCGCGTATTTTTCTGCGCGTTTCGCATACGCTTTCCAATAATCCGCGTAGGCGGAAAACGTTTCGGCAATATTCGTATTCAGTGCGCACCAATAATTCATCTGCACGTTGATATTGTGCCAGATACCGCTCCCCCACGGCGATTTATCGTGTGCCGACCATGTGCCTTGCAACGATGCGGGCGGCGTACCTTTACGCGAACTTGAAACAAGCAGATGTCTGCCGTACTGAAAATACGTTTCAATCAGAATCGGCTCGTTGTTTCCGTTTCTGTAAGAATTTAAAATTTCGTCGATCGCGCGACCGTCGTCTTTTCCGCCTAAATCTATGCAGGCACGATTCATCAATTCGCCGTAATCGGCAATGTGCCGTTCGTACAATTTTTCGTACCCGCTTTTACGGCAGAAAGCTTCTCTGCGCTTCAATTCTTCGTGCGGATCTTCACCGATCGCTTTATGGCTATTTTCCTCAAATACTTCGGCACACAACTTATAATTCGTTGCCAATACAACGAAAAACGTTACTTCGCTTGCACCGGATATTTTGATGTCCGTATCCGATACGCAAGTTTCTCCGTCGGATAAAACAGAAAGTCTTAATTCCCCCGTACATTCTCTCAGCGGCAAAAATTCTCTTAAAACAAGAGAATTTTCTTCGGAAAAAATTTTGCCGGTTCTTCCGCCCTCGTTTTCGCTCCGCGTACCGAGAAAGGGAATTACGAGCCGCGCCGTAAAATTTCTTTTTCCGCCGCCCGTAACAACTTTGTAAACGAAAACGTTATCCGGATAGCTACAAAAAGCCGTTCTATTAATTTTTTCTCCGCCGCAATCGAAAAACGAATATGCTACGCCCGAATTCAAATCGAGTCCGCGTTCGTAATTCGTTGTTTCACCGAATTCGCTTTCGATATATAAATCGGCAAAACTGGTTACCCCGCCAAGAGAGTATACGTTTGCAAATTCGTTTGTGGTAAATTGCACTCTTTCTTTTGCCGCACCGCCGAAAACGCTTGCGCCGAAATATCCGTTGCCGACTGGCAGAGATTGCGTTTCCCAGCCATGCAACGAATCTTCCGCCGCTTTGTTGTACCTCATCACATACTTTTTCATACGTTTTTATTTATAAAATTCGGAAATTTCCACCACACGGCTTTCTTTCATTGCCTTATCCGCCGCGTACACGCAAATATGCCCGTTTATCGAATCGGACAATTCCGTGCAACTCACCGAAGGTTTTTCGCCGCGCATATATTTCACAAAATCAAGCGCAAGCTTCTCATCGCCGCCGAAATGCCCGCCGTCTTCGCTTTGATTGTTTGCGTTGAAATCTATAATTCTTTCCTTACCTTTATCGATATTCGCGCGATTATCTTTGTCAAACGTCCTAATATACAATTTGCCGTCACCCGCCCAACCTTCGATTTCGCCTTTCGTGCCGAGTACAAACAAAGATCTGCCCGCCCTTTGCGCCGAACAAAGCATCGTATGCGTGGCTGTCGATCCGTTTTCAAACTGCATAAGTACCGCTTGATGATCTACGACGGTAGCCCCCGATTTATAAACGCATACGCCGTGCGGGTTATCCGTTTTCAGCGAATGAATTTTCTCTTCCATGGTGAGTTCGCTTTCTTCCTTGCCCGTGCATTGCCAAGGGTACGCCGCGAGATAATGCGGATTTTCGAGAATCATCATTTTCGCCGAATACTGACATGTATCCACAAGCGGACAATCCACCAGACATCTCGTTCCGGCTTCCTTGGGAGCCTTTTCGGGAATAATAAAATTTCTACCGCCGAAACTGCTTACTTTCACGGGTTTGCTTGCGTTATTCAGCCAGCAATCAAGGTCGATATCGTGGCAGCATTTTTGTAAAAGCATAGAAGAACCACACTCTTCTTCTTTCGCCCACTTGCCTCGAATGAAAGAAATAGCGTTATGCGCAACCCCTACGCGTTCCTGTGTTTCCACGTGTACCACTTCGCCGATTTCGCCCGAATTGATAATCTCTTTCGCCGTCTTGTAAAAATCGGAATAACGAAGCACGTGGCAAATCATCACTTTATTTCCGTGTTCTTTCACCACGTTATACAGCGCAAGCAATTCTTCCGCATTATTCGTAATCGGCTTTTCAAGCAGCATATCGTAGCCTTGCTTTAAAAGCGGAACGGAGGTGGGAATGTGCAATTTATCCATCGTTCCGTTAATCACGCAATCCGCGATTTTTCCCATCGGTAAAATTTCGCTTATATCGTTGAAACACATATTTTCAGGTACGCCGTATAAGTCTTTGCACATATCGCGTACGTGTTTATCCGGATCTACCAACGCTACGATTTTTAATTGTTCGGGACATTTGATCGCAATCGCGGCATATACTCTGCTTCGATGTCCGCAACCTACAATAACGGCTGTCAACGGTTTCATTTTTTACTCTTCTCCTTTGCGTATTCTTCGGCGACGTACGCTTTTGATTCTTTCCAGAATTGTTTGCTTTCCACGGGAGCGTCGTCCATCTCCCAAAATTGAGTCATAATACTTTCCCGCACGGGTTTTTCGGCGCATTTCTTCATATACGTTTTTAACTCGCCGAGCGAAAGCACGGCTTGCGGATGAAAATCTTCGCTTTTCATATAGCCGAGAATACAATTCGCCATACACAGCGACGACGGTTCGTTTTCGTCAAGTCCCGTGAAATTCAAACCGCATACAAGCAATTTTCCTTTACCTGCGCCTACTTCGAACAAATAAGAAAATTTCCGCAACGTTCTTTCGTAAATCAGGTCGGGCATATTGAAACAATCTTTATATGCGTCGAATCTGTCGCGGCAACTCTTATCGATACCCGAGATAATATTTTTTACCTTCACGGGAAAATCGTCGAGATTGATTTTATCGCAATCTTCGCTTAAAACGCTTAAATTGTAATCATAATATCCGTCTGTGGAAAAACCGTATTTATTTAAAAGTTCGCAATCGAGTAAGCCGCCGTAATTCGTGCCTCTATCCCATATCACGGGCTTGAATCTGTTCCAACTCGCTTTAAACGCATACTCCGGATTTTTCATATCCTTATGTATCACGTGCCGCGTGAACGCCGAACGATATATAAGGCAGACTTTTTCGCCGTTTTCAAGAGCCGCAAACGCTTTTTGAATATCATCGGTTACGGTAATATCGCCGTTACGATAATTCAAAAACTCATCGTAAGACAAAGTTTTTTGTTTTTCGTATACCCAAAGCGTCCATTCATTTTCGGCGAACACGCCGGATGCGCCGTCAAGCGCGATTTTTAACGTAAGTTTTTCCGACAATTTCACCTTGGGCAACCCGATTCTTGCTTTGCATAACGTGTACAATCCGTTTTCGGAAACGTCGAGATTTTTCATTCCGCCAGAAGCGTAAACTTGATTTCTTTCACCTATTAACGAATAATTCAAATCGACTTTTTCGCAATCGTTTTCGCCGAGATTAGAAAGTTTTATTTTGAATTCAAGCGTTTTTTCCGCTTCGAAATTACGCTTTTTTATATCGGTTAAAACCACTCTGTCGCCGTTGAATTTCAAAAATTTTTCAGGTGAAATCGCGTTTTCGTCATCGAAACAATCTATAACGCCGTTTGAATTTTCGTACACGTCGGTATCGGCAAGCTGCAAGAAATGAAAACCGCCCAGAAGTTCGCTCGACCTCATCGCTTCAAAAGCCGTTTTCCAGCACCCGAATTGAAAACGCTTGCTCGCCGCATACATTTCGGAATATTTTTCTTCATACCCCTTTGCGGCAATCATTTTCAATTCTTCTTCGATCCACCACGGCTTTTTTACACCGTATTTTTCGAATTTCGCCTTAAGCCCTGCAAAATCGCGCAAAGCGGTATAATGGCACGTTTCGTGTGCCAAAAGCGGCACGTTGAATTTCAGTTCTCTTACGGTTTCGGTGTTTTCTCCTTCCGTATGCAAAGGTTTATCGGCGTCGCCGCCCACCACAAGCAGATTTTCCGTATTTTCGTACATATCGGCGTGCCTGCCGAACGGGAAATAATAACTCAGATGCTGCACGTCTATATCAACGAAAGGTCTGCCGTTTGCACCCCACGCACACGTATCAAGAAAAAGCCGCGTGCCGTCGAGCCGTTCTAACAACGAATGAATTTCGCCGATGCGTTGCGCAGCCGAAGAGTCTTTAATCTCGTTGCCGATACAATACACACAAAGCGACGGATGATTATAATAATCGTTCACCACTTTTTCTATATATTCATCCGGCACCAATACGTTGCCGCTCGTTTGCATTTCACGCAAATTATTATAAATATCGTCGGGCATACGCATTTCGATATGCACCAACATTCCTTCTTCATCCGCCGCTTTGAAAAATTCTTCATCGGGCACGACGGAATGGAATCTGACGAGATTAAACCCGTACGTTTTTGCCGCTTTGATGTTTTTTCTGTAAAACTCTTCTTTGGAAAGACGGCAATTATTCGAATGATCGTGCGCCGTTGCCCCGCGGATGTATCCGCGTATAAATATCGGCGAACCGTTCAGACAAACGTTTTTTCCGTTCTGCGAAATGCTTCTGCAACCGAAATTTCCTTTTACGACTTCTTTCCCGTCGGCAAAAAATACCTCCGCGCAGAAATCGTAAAGATTCGGATGGGCTACGCTCCATGCCGCCGCATTCTCAAATGCAAAAAGGTGATTTACTATCGTTTTTTCTTCGCCCGCAAATTCAAAACGGTACTGCTGATCGCTGAATCTTGCCGATATATCCAAAACAACTTTTCGTACGGGTTTTTCGGCGATCACCGCTACCCTTCCGTTGCCGTTTTCATCGGCGTATATTTTTACTGTCGTATTATTTATAAAAGCCATACGTTCGTTCCTGCGTTACGCAAAATTATTTTTCGATATAATAATTTTTTGCGCTTATAAATACTCCATACTCCCGAAAGATTTTTTCGGGAGTATGCCTTTTCATCCTTCGTTTTATGCGGAATATTTATTCAATTTCACTCCGTTTACAACGTTTTTTCCGCCGTCGGCAGACATTCCTTCTGCAACATAAACAACTTCTTCCACGTGCGCAAATTCCGTTAAAGACGACTCCGCTGTTTTTAAATTGATAGTAATATCTACATTGTTATTGTTTTTCCACCCCATCCATTTATTTGTGGAACCGCACAACGTTTGCACCACGCCGGAAATATTGATTACAAAATTTTTAAACGTGCAACCTACAAACCCATATTGGCAAAGCGCGCCGTCCTGCTTACTTGCATCATGCTTTGCATTATTGATATTAACGGTAACGTTTTCAAATGTAGTATACGTAGCAACACGCGCCAAAATAAAGCCGTCGATTCCGTCCGGATTTTTTCCGCTGTTGCTCGTGATCGTAAGGTCTTTAACAACTGCGCCGTGGCCTAAAATCGTAAAGACGCCAAGCCCGGACTTTCCGTTCTCTTCGATTGTAATCGTTTTGCCGTTTCCGTCTAACGTGCCGAGAAATCCGTACGTTGTAACGTCCGTAGAAGCATTGGGGCGGAATTGCCATGTTGCATAACCGATGTCCGCCGCAGAAATATCGCTCAACAAGACAAAATAGCCGCTGATTTTCTGCGTGGTACTATCCCGCATCACGATTTTGCTCTGCCATTCTTCAAGACTCGATATTGTATCGGTAGCAACGGTTACAGGCAAATCCAAAATGTACGTTTCCCCGTCTTTTTCCAAAGTAATAATCAAATCGTGTCTGCCGTAATCGGAAGCAAAGGCAACGGAAACAGATGCGTAATCCAGTCCGTTCAATTGCGTCCCTTTTTCGGAAACAATGCTTACTACGCGATACGCTTCATAATCTTTGCCGAGCGAAAGTGCCGATTGCGTATTTGCAAGCGAAAAAATCTGACGCGCAAGAATTGTCGGCTCTTTATATTTTATGCCGGACAAAACCATCTCGCCGTTTTCCGCAGTCATCCCATCGGCGACGTAGACAATATCGTTGTTATGCCCGATTTCCTGAATCGACGAAGAGGAGGTTACAAGATTAATTTCGCAATGCTCGAAAGTACAATTCTTCAAAGAGAGGTTAGCATTGTTTCCTCCGATTAACGTCTCAACTTTCCCATTGATATTTATCGCCACGCCGTTCAACGCGCAATCCACCATGCCTTCGTGCGTTAATGCACCATATCTCACGCCGCTTGTATGATTAGCGTTGCCGATTGTAATCGTTACATTTTCAAACGTGGTTTTACGCGCAATCTGCGCCAAAGTAATATTTGTGTTCCACCCGGGCGATCTCCCGCTATCGTTTACTATGTTTAAATTTTTAACGACAGCGCCGTCTCCGAGAAAAGCAAATATTCCTAATCCGGTTTCCGCACCCTTCTCAACGGTAATCGTTTTGCCGTTGCCTTCAAGCGTGCCGCGGAAACCGAACGCCCCGTTTCCCGCGGCGGGTTTAATCGTCGTTTTCAAGTCTGTGCCGCCGATACTGAAATCTTCGGTTAACACGTAGTACCCGAAAACTCTGCTGCCCTCATCGTTCTCATTATCGCTTGTAATTAAAATATTGCTTTTCCATTCCTGCAAACTCGAAATTTGAGCCGTTACAACGGTTACAGGGACTAAAACGGTATGAGTAGCCCCGTCTTCCGTTTTCACCAGCACCGCAAGCGTTTGCTTGCCATGTTTTTCTTTATCCGCTTTCAATTCATTGCTAATCTGTAAGGATGAAAGATCTTTACCTAAATCATAATCGCCTAATTTGATGCTTTCAACGCTTGCGTACGAGCTTACGCCGTCAAGCTTCAAAGAAAGCGTTTCTTCCGTCAATAATAATTTCTGATCTTCCAAAGATACTTTTTTGTTAAATACAACGGATTCATCGATTTTTCCGCATTCGCAAAGTCCGTAATCCTTGTCGGAATCTCCTTCCGTCCATAAAATATACGTATGTTCGGCAAGCTCGCTTTTCGAGTCGCAGCGGGAACATTCGTGCCAATGATTAGTGTCGTCATTCTCCCACGTTTTGGCGTAATCGTGTCCGAGTGCGGAAATTTCTTTGTAAGTGGTATAATCGCACCCTTGTTGTTTACAAGTATCGTAAGCCTCCCACCCTTTCTCGGTACACGTTGCCGCTTTTGCCTCATGATGTTCCAAATCATGCGCCCCAAGCTCTCCGTACTCTTCGCCGCACTTATCGCAGATAGCCCTCGTCTGGCAAGTGGCCGTGCCGCCCTCGTGTTCGCACTCTTTCGGCATTTTATCGCACGCAGCCACTAATGCCGCACTTGACGCCAACACCAGAAGAAGCATCAAAAATGTTGCTTTTTTTCTCATATCATACCTCCGTATCTTTTATAAACATTCCCCTTGTTAAATTTGTTCGTTGCCGTATATACGGCAACGCCCCGCGGGGCAAATTTTTTACTTGTTTTATGCTTCGATCAAAAGTTTGATCGTCCCTTGCGCGTCGGGTAAAATCGTATACTCTAGCGCAATAAATCCTCCTGTCAAAAAGAATATTTCTTTCTTGCTTTCCTCTTCGCCTTGTTTTACTTTTATCATTCCCGCAATCAACGGCAATACGAATTTCAGGCCTTCGGCGCACGTTACGTTTATTTGCATTCCGCTTTCCGATAACGTATATTCTATCCGAGGATTCGCGCCCGAAAGAATTTCGCCGCCGTTCGTTGCAAGTCCGGTGTTTGCCGTTATGCAATATGCTTCAACTTTTTCCTCGCGCCCGATTTCCGCGTTTAAATAAAAAGTCGACGAATATTCTTTGCCATCCACCGCTTTTATCAGGCGCGGCAGCAAACTTCTATGATTTTCTCTATCTTTTACCTGCTGCATATTCGTCGGTTCAACCAAAACGTAATCCGTTACCGAACCCATAATCATCGGACCGACTTTTTTATTACATAACGCCGTCAGCGTTCCGCCCGCAGCGTGTCCGCTGAAAATAATATCGAAATCGTAATCGGTTATCGTTGCCCGATAATCGCCTTTCGCAAGCTTAAACGTTCTTACTTCCGGATAATATTTACACAAATCCGTTTTATCCGAAGGTATCGCCGTCGGCACGGGTTGTAAATATTTTTCATCTATATGTTCCAGTACAAACGCAAGCGAATTGATATGTTCGAAAGTATGATGCGTGCAGGCATACTCGCCGCGTTTATGATAATGCGGTCCGCCGTATAATAAGCCGCCCTCACTGCATTTTTCAAGCATTTCGGCGTTTCTGTATGCCGCTTCCGCAAACGCAGCGTCTTTATCGGCGAGAAGCAAAAACATCGGTGCGCATCCGTCGGAAGTTCTCGATCCCCAATACGTCCATTTATTGTTTCTGTTGCCGAAAGAGTTATCCCAACCGCCGTCGGGCAACATAAAATCAAGATGTGCACGAACGATTTTCACAAGCCGTTCTTTCAATTCTTCGTCGACGACTTCATAAGCGTATTTCACAAGCGCGGGAACCGATTCTTCCACATTGTACCCGATATCTATCGCTTTACAGCCCTTCGCCGAAAGCTTATCGTGCGGTTTGCTTTCCCCGTACAACAACCCGTTTTCGGAGATATGTTCCATAGCGTAAGCGATCAGACGCTTTGCTCTGTCAAGATATTTTTGTTCGTGAAAATAATTTCCCGATAACGCCAATGCCAAACCGTTCGTCGTGGCGTAATTGATATTTGCCGGCGATTTTTCGTTAAGATTATCATATAACCATTCCGCCATTCTTGCGGCACGCTTTTCAAACGCGACAAATGTTTCTTTATCTAATATCTCAGCTCCCGAACGCAACGCTTCGATTACCGCCGTCTGATGAAAAGTAGTCGTGTATCGCCAGGTTGTTTGCGCGTCGTTATAAAGTCCTCCGTCGGTACAAAGTAGATTATCGCCGTAAGCGAACACATCTTTCGCCGCGAGCAAATATTTCTCTTCGCCGAAAATTTTCGCCGCAACGATATACCCGTAAACTGCGTCGGGACATCTGCCGTGTATATTTTTACACGCGCGACAATAAATTCCGCCTTTAAAAGCTTTATCGTCGCCCCGATCTTGTAACGAGATTAAAGCATCACAGTATTTTTTTAATAAATTTCGATATATGTTCGTTCTCATTGTCTACCATTTTGCATTTTTGAATTATCTAAGTA
>ERZ1026860.1680-NODE-1680-length-10788-cov-6.744060_pt1 | contig 10788 bp, 9 predicted proteins | sample MGYA00380160_ERZ1026860 | MGnify/ENA primary metagenome ERZ1026860 (study PRJEB33269, sample SAMEA4719796) | human gut metagenome | biome: human-associated habitat; feature: organic feature; material: feces | place: Cameroon | collected 2013-10 ... | reverse complement strand
AGCACGGCCTGCCCACCCTGCAGATCGCCGACCTGATGAACGACACCCGCACCCTCCACGCCGCCCAGAGCGAAGCCGCCCTCCTGCTGGCCGAGGATCCGCTCCTGACCCGGCCCGAACACGCCCTGCTTGCCCAGCAGGTGCAGCAGATGTTCGAGAAGGCCGGAGCCCTGAATTGAGCCGCACGGCGCACGATGATGCACGATAAGAAAGGAAGCCCCCTCCGACGCCTGTCGGAAGAGGCTTCCTTTTTTGCCGTTATTTCCGCTTCCACGCGGCGTGGCGTTCGCCCATGCAGATGACATCGCAGAACACGCAGCGGCTCTTGGTGGAGAGCTGCACATCCTTGTGATAGCAGCCGAAGAACCATTTTTCGTACCGCATTTTCAGCAGGATCTTATCCAGAAAGAGGTGCAGCCGGTTGCTCTCGCCGCTGGCAAGGGCAGTAAAATCGAGGAACCTGCTTGGGGCGTCGTGGGTCAGCACATAATCTACCTGCCAGCTGTGCGCCTCCAAGTTCTGTTCGCAGGCCGCATATTCTGCATCCGAGGGCAGCTCCTGCGGCCACCAGTTCACGCCGCATTCGCGGTCTTCCTTGTCTTGGCTCTCCGCTCCGCCGAAGCAGAGATAGCTCTTGCCCTCCAGCTCCAGCACACTGCCGCGGCAGACGTGATAGACGTTGCCGCCGAGATCCTGCACTCTGCCGCCGAACATCTCCACCGTGGGATACTGCGCCAGCAGGTCGTAATTTTCGTGGGAGCCGTCCAGAAACAGCAGGGTGTAGGGGCGTTTGCGCAGCCAGTCCAGCCGTTTTTGTTCGGCACGGCTTCCATCCCAGACAAACCCGAAATCGCCCAGCACGATCACCACATCCCGCTTGCCGAGCCAGCGGAGCCTGCCGTGTTTGAAGCGATCCAATTCGCCGTGCGTGTCGCCTGTCAGATATACCATTCCGTCTCCTCCCTGCCGGGCGGCGCATTTGGTTGTGAAACAACCGCGAAACCCTTGTCACGCCCCAGCAAACCTGTTATTATAAAGTATGAGCCCCTTTTGCAGGAGGCCGTTTGTCCGCGTTTTCCGGGTCGGACGCTCCGCCCGGTCTGTTATATGATATCGCTTTTTAAAGGAATTGTCCACATGAAACGTATTTTCGCGCTCCTTCTGTCGCTTTGTGTCCTGTTCGGCTGCCTGTCGGTGACGGCCGGTGCCATGTTCGACCCCAGCCCGGTCTACGAAGTGCAGGCAAAAAGTGCCTACATCGTCAACACCGATACCAACATCATCGTCTACGAGAAAGACAGCCAGAAGCAGGTCTCGGCCGGCGGGCTGACCAAATATATGACCCTCGCGCTGGTGCTGACCCACTATGCCGACCAGCTGGACAACACGTTCCAGATGCCGTTTGCCATTTCGGATTACGTCCACAACACCGACAACGCCGATATGCGGTCGGGCGAGACCTTCACCTACCGGGAAGCCCTCTACGCCATGCTGACCCGAAACGCCAACGAAGCCGCCATGGGTCTGGCCTACACCCTCTCGAACGGCGATCTTGCCGGGTGGGTCAGCCAGATGAACACCCTCTCCCAGCAGATCGGCACCACCGGCAGCACTTGGACCGACGCCTGCGGCCTCGACAGCGGCAACACGACCACCGCCGTGGATATGTACCTGATCCTGCGGTATCTGATGCGTTTTGACGCCTTTGTGGAGATCTCCGGCGCACCGACCTTCACGATGCCGGCCAAGGAGAAGCACGCCAAATCCTTTGTTCTGCTCAGCCAGAATGTGGCTCTGAACAAGGCCAGCGGCGGCAGATTCTACCGCAGTGCCATGCAGGGCGGGATGTGCGACGTGATGGCCTACAAAAACGACCACGGCAGCCAGAGCTATGTTTCGTGGGCAAACAAAAACGGCGCGACCTACATCTTCTGCGTGATGCAAAGCCCGGATACCTGCGACGATTACGGCTACGCCAACCGCCGCCCCGCCCTCTGCGAGACGACCAAGCTGATCGACTGGGTCTTCGACAGCTTCTCGATTCAAGCCGCACTGGACACCGACCTTGCGCTGGCCGAGATCCCGGTGAAGTATTCGTCCGACACCGACACCCTGCAGCTTTACCCCGACGACAACATGATGACCCTGCTGCCCGCTTCGGGCGATGGCTCGGTGACGCAGAAATACTTCCACCTGCCGGAGTACGTCTGCGCCCCGATCCAGCAGGGCGATGTAGTCGGCACCGTGGAGCTGAAGCTGGCCGGTGAGACCATCGGCGTGGTCAACCTGATCGCCGGGCAGGATGTCCGGCAGAACACGCTGCTGCTTACGGTGGCAAAGATCAACGATTTCTTCCACAGCCTCTACCTGAAGGTCGTGCTCGTCCTCAGTGCGATCTCCGCCGCCATCTACGGCCTGTGGCTGCTGCTCGACGCGTGGCATGGCCGCAAGCCCCCCCGCAGGATCCACCGCCGCTGAAAGCCCTCCAATGCACAAAAACCGCCTGCGCGATCCGCAAAGATCGTGCAGGCGGTTTTCAGTTGCGCCAGCAGGAGTCGAACCTACGATGGGGGAGTCAAAGTCCCCTGCCTTACCGCTTGGCGATGGCGCATTACAAAAAGAGCTCCAAGTCCGCTTGGAGCTGTTTGGATGCCGGTGGTGGGGGTCGAACCCACACGTGTTATTCGCACAAGGGATTTTGAGTCCCCCTCGTCTGCCATTCCGACACACCGGCTCATGGGTTTGGAACAGACTTATTATACCGGATTTGCGCCACAAAATCAAGACAAAAGTTGCCTCACCGGGAAAAATCGTTGGAATTTTCCGGTCAAGGCTCCCCTTTTGCGGCCAAACTGTGTATACTGGAAGCAGATCATTTCCCGCCGGGGATCCCGGCGGCACCGCAAAGGAGAAGCTATGAGCAACGCATTTCTTTCCGCACCCGAGACGGCGGCGCAGGCCGCGCGCGACCGTCTGCTGGGTGCTCTGGTCGGGCTGGCACGCGCGACCGTCAACGAACCCAAGACCGCGGACACCGACCGGGTGCTGGCGTCCGGCCTGCGGCTGGCCGGAGACCCCGACGCCGCCGAGGACGCCCTCCACCGGATGCGCACCGCCGTGGAGACCGAGAAGCATCGGGTGGCCCCCAACTGTGCCTTCTGCACCATGCGGTGCGGCAACACCGACGACTACGACCTCGCCCGGCTGTGGGCTGCGCCCGAAACGACCCGCATCCTCAAGCTGCGGCTGCTGAACGCACTGTTCTTACTGGCGCAGAGCCGCCCGGACGAAACGACCATCCCCGTCGTCGATCAGGGTCTGTTCGTCCTCGCCGAGGATTGGGATGCAGAACTGCTGGAACCGGTGGTGGATCGCGCCGAACGGGTTTCCGCCCAAAAAGCGGACAAAAAACAGACTTAATTTTGCGAAAACGCTTTACAAACGTCCGGAGAAAAACTATTATATAATCAGGTTTCCCTATAACACGTTTGTTTATGGAGTCATTTCCACCGTTCCCACTTTTGAATGCGTTTATGAAAGAAGGTAGAAGTCATGTCTGAAAAGAAGCTTGCTGCTCCGGTCGAGGCGGTCGCCGACGCTCCTGCGGCCGAGCCGAAAAAGAAAGCGGCCAAGCCTGCGGCGCGCCGCGGCCGCCCGCCGCTGTCGCCTGAGGTCTACGTTGAACTTGGCGACAAGCAGTTCAACATCACCGATGTGGTCGAGCGGGCAAAGGCCGATTACCGCACCACCCACAAAGTCGGCGTCCAGTCCTGCAAGATCTACGTCAAGCCCGAAGAGGGTGCCGCCTACTACGTCATCAACAAGGTCGCAGGGAAACTCGACCTGTAACGTTTCCGGAACTTCCCGGCCGATGGTTCGGGCGTTGTTTTCCGGCATTTTTCCCCCAATGACTCCGTTTGAAAAAGAGGCTGTCCTGCCAGAAACTCCGGCGGGACAGCCTCTTTGTTTTATTTGTGCCGTTACAGCTGATACAGTGCGGTGTACTTCCGGGTCAGGTAGTCGGTGTAATAGGCGGGGTCAAAATCGCCGCAGGCGTTCCGGACCACATCCGCCGGGACCATCAGCCCGCCGTACTGGTGGATCTTCTCCCGCAGCCATGCGGTGATGGGTCTCAGGTCGCCCTTGGCGGCGGCACCTTCCACATCCACGGTCTGCTTCATGTTGTGGAGCATCTGCGCACCGTAGGCGTTGCCCAGCGCGTAGGACGGGAAATAGCCGAACGAGCCACCCGACCAGTGGCTGTCCTGCAGGCAGCCCTCACGGTCGGTGGGCACGTCGATGCCGAGGTACTCCCGATACAGCCGCGCCCACTCTGCGGGCACATCCTTGGCTTCCAGCGTACCGCCGATGAGCTGCTTTTCGATCTCGTACCGCACCATGATGTGGAGGCAGTAGGTCAGCTCGTCCGACTCGGTGCGGATCAGGCTGGGCTCGACCTTGTTGACGGCACGATAGAACTGCTCTGCGGAGATGCCGCCCAGCTGCTCGGGGAAGAACGCCTGCACCTTGGGATAAATGGCCTCGATAAAGGGGCGGGAGCGGCCGATGATGTTTTCAAAAAAGCGGGATTGGCTCTCATGGACGCCCATGGAGACGCCGCCGGCCAGACAGGTATACTGCAGGTCATCCCGGATGCCCAGCTCGTACAGGGCATGGCCGCCCTCGTGGAGGACGGAGAACATGGAGGAAGCCACGTTGCGGGGATCGTAGTTTGTGGTGATCCGGACGTCCTTGTTGTTGAACTCCAGGGTGAAGGGGTGCTCGGTCTCGCCCAGACCGCAATGGCCGCGGTCCAGCCCCATGACCTCCATGAGGAAATCGGCAAAGGCCTTCTGTTTGTCCACGGGGTAGAAGTTGTGGAGGAAGCTGTCGTCGATCTGCGGCTTTTCTGCGATCTTGTGGAGCAGCGGTACGATGGTTCCGCGCAGAGCCGCAAAGAAGCCGTCCAGCATCTCCATATCCACGCCCCGCTCGTACTCGTTCAGCAGGGCGTCATAGGGCTTCTTCGATGCGTCATAATAGGCGGCAAACTTCCGGTTGTATTCCACCAGCTCCTGCAGCACCGGGCAGAACAGGGCGAAATCGTTCTGCTCCTTGGCCTTGTGCCAGACGTCGCTGGCACGGTTGGTCAGCTCGCTGTAGGCCATATACACGTCGGCGGGGATGCGGGTCAGCTGGTCGCAGCTGCGGCGCAGCTCCTCCACCTCCCGGCGATGGACAAGATCCAGTGCCTCCTGCTGCCCGGCCAGCGTGTCCAGCAGAGCCTTCGTCTCCGGGCAGGTCATCAGCTTCTGCCGTTCCCCGGCCAGAATGCCCAGAGCTACGCCCCGCCCCTCGGCGGTATTTTTGGGCGCAACGGTCACGGCGTCCAGATAGAGGGCGGAATCCGCACAGGTGAAGGCATAGAGTTTTTTCTGCAGCAGTTCCAGCTGCGCGAGGGCTTCTTTCAGTTCCATTTGCAACGTCTCCTTTAGGTCAAATTCGTTGGATCTTTGCCGCGGTCAGTTCCCGGTCGTAAAGACCGGATCCCGCCAAAAAAATTTCCGCTGGACGATCGGCTCCGGGTCGGGGATCTCGAAGAGATACCGCTCGGTCGCGTTGATGACGGTGGTCTTGCCCCGTGCGCAGACCCGCGGCAGCTTGGCATCGTAGTTCAGGTGGACATGGCCGTGGATGAACCACTTGGGCTGGTACTCGTCCAGCAGGTCGTTGAAACAGGCAAAGCCCTTGTGCGCCCGGTCGTCACCGTCGTTCAGGCCGCCGGCCGGCGAATGGGTCAGCAGCAGGTCGATGCCGCCGGCCCGGTGCGCCTTGAACCAGAGCTTCCGTGCCCGGTGCCGCATCTCCCACTCGGTGTATTGGTAGGTATCTTCCTTATTGTACCGGATGGAGCCGCCCAGCCCCATGATCCGCAGCCCTTTCCAGACGTACACCGCGTCGTCCACGCAGATGCAGCCGCCCGGCTCTGCGCCTTTGTAGCTGCCGTCGTGGTTGCCGTGGACATAGAGGATGGGTGCGGCGGTAAAATTGGTCAGGTATTCCAGATATTTTTTCGGCAGATCTCCACAGGAAAGGATCAGGTCGATCCCTGCGAGGCGTTCCCGGGTGCAGTAATCCCACAACGCTTTGGATGGGGTGTCGGAAATAGCAAGTATCTTCACGTCTGCAATGCTCCTTACTCTGCGTTTCCGCTTATTTTTCCAGACCTTTCACATTGTCCAGACCATTGATGGTCAGCAGCCGCCGGGTCTTGACGTCCAGATCCTCGTAAAGAGGCAGACCGCCCTCCACACACGCATCCAGCCAGTCCATCTCCATCAGCTCTTTCGGGGTGTAGACGCCGGTCTCCGGCGCATGGCGTTCCTGCCCCTGTGCCTCGCATTCCCGCGGGAAGATCGCAAGCGTTCCGTCGCAGATCTCCCGCTCCAGCAGGTGCAGCAGCTGCAGGGTGCCGCTGCCTGCTTCGGTCTTGTAGTCCACGCTCTCCACGCCGCTCTTGATGCCCCACCAGTAGTTGATGGCACGGCCGTTGGAAATGCTGTCCCACGTACCGTCGAAGATGCAGCGGAGGATCCCGATATAAAAGTTCTCCCACTTCCAGACGGGCAGAGCCACCGGCGTCAGGGTGCCGTCCGGCTCCCGGCGGACCAGACCGTAATCCCGGTTGGTGCCCGCGGGCTCCCGCTCGTCCTTGGCGTAGAAGAGGGTCACATCCTCCCGGTCGGAAAAGTCCAGCGGATGCGCCGGGTCGGGCAGGCAGGCCCAGCGCAGCACCACTTTTGCGTGGGGGCGGACCGTCTTGAGCCCCTGTGCAAAGGCATTGATGGCGGCGGGCACCCCGTAGATGGGGTTGGCCGCCACGTAGCCCACCCGGTCGGTGGGCGACTGGATGCCGGCCAGCACGCCCAGCAGATAGGTCACCTCATAGGTGCGGGGGTAATAGGTGCGCACCAGCGGATGGGGCGCGTTGAGCGAGCAGTTCAGGATGCGGGTCTTGGGATGCTGCGCCGCCACCCGCAGGCAGGCCGGGTGCATCCGGGAGCTGGTGGTAAAGATCACGTCTGCCCCGGCGTGCGCCACATCCTCCAGTACCTGTTCCGCATCCACCTCCGGGTTCACGTTGTCCTTGCAGCTGACAAAGACCCGGTTGGGATACGCTTCCAGCAGGGCGGCACGCCCCCGGTCCTGCGCCCGCACCCACGCACTGTTTTCGGCGTTGTTCTCGTGGAGGAACACCACCCGCAGCTCGGTGGGCTTGGTGCTGAAGATGTTCAGCTTGCTCAGCAGTGGTTCGGTGCTCTTTTTCGGTTCCAGCATCACCTGCACGGCGTGCGGATCGGTCAGGATGCGCACCTCATCCCAGAGTTTGGCGAGGTTTTCCCGCACCTGCGAAGGGGTGCTCTGGCAGGCGTTGGAATAGCGGTAGACCGACAGGTAGACCAGCAGTGCATCACCCGGCGTCAGATCCAGCGATGCGCCGCCCAGCGCGTAGAACTGCTGGCTGAACATGGTGTAGAGGGAGGCGAAATTCAGCCGGTCGTCGTCGCTCCAGCTTTCTCCCGACGCCTTGCAGACCAGCGTCTGCAGCTTGGCATACCCGCCCAGCCGGGAGAAATGCACATAGTTGACCTTGGACAGCTTGTAGAAATCCAGAAACTCGTAATAGATCTTGTTTTCCAGTGTGTCGTTCCGCTCGGGGATCAGCCGGGTGACGGTGCCCGGGATCTTGACGGCCTCGTAGTATTTGAGCACCGACACCCGCTTGTTGCCCTCCTGCACATAAAACTTGTTCAGGTACTCATAGGCAAGGATGGGCATCTGGATGCCCTCTTCCAGATGGGCGTCGCAGAGGTTGGACCACTTGACGGCAAACTCGGTGTCGTCCTCCAGCAGCGGCATGAAGTTGGGGGCAAATGCCGTGTGCCGGCCGGCCGTCTTGGTGCCGACGATGCTCTCTGCCGGGATGTCCACGAGACCCAGCGGTTCCTGCGCCACGATGTTGACCCCAACCAGAAGGTCGTCCAGCACCGCGAGATAAGGCGACTGTCCGCGTGCCACCGCCGCGCGGTACGCGCGCTGCCCGGCACGATAAGCGTTTCGATAATCTTCCATCATAGGCAAAACTCCTTCTCAGAAATGCGAAGGCATTTTTCAGTGTTGTTCGGTGTCCGGCAGGCAGATGCCCTCCGGACGCTACCAGTATAGCATGAATTTCGGATTTGTGGGAGACTTTCTCCGTTCTGGGTGTTGATTTACGCAAAATTTTCAGGTACGATAAGAGAAAACAAAAGAGTATGAGGTATTTTGTATGCAGACAGAACAGCTGCCCAAACTGGAAGCGGGCGAATATCCCGGCGGCGTGTGGTATTACGAGCCGCATACCTACCAGCCGTACCGCTATGTGCTGGGGCGGGTGGGGAAGCACCCGCTGGTGTGCATCGGCATCAATCCCAGCACCGCCCAACCCGGCGCACTGGACCCGACCCTGAAAAGCGTCGAGCGGCTGGCCAACGCCAACGGCTTTGACAGCTGGATCATGTTCAATGTCTATCCCCAGCGTGCCACCGACCCCAACGACATGGACAAGACCCCCGACCGCGCCCTCTGCGACGAAAACCTCCGCTGGCTGAACGCCGTTCTCGCCCAGACCGAGCCCACCCTGTGGGCTGCATGGGGCACCCTGATCGAGAAGCGGGATTACCTGCCCGGCCTGATGCGGGAGATGGTGGCTCTGACCCGGGAAAAAGACATCCCGTGGGTCACCTTTGGCAAGCGGAGCAAAAAGGGGCACCCCCATCACCCGCTCTATCTGCGCAAGGATTCCACCCCGGAGCCTTTCGATGTGGAACACTATCTGGACACCTGCTTTTGACAACACCGGAATGGAAGTGAACGCATGACCCCGGAACAATACCGCAAGCTCCTCGGATGGTACGAGCAGCACCCAAAGGCAAAGCAGCTGACCCTCCTGCTCAACCACTGGCTCCCGGCCATCCCCTTTGTCTGTTTTCCGCTGCTGATCGTCCTGCTGAACATCCAATGGTTCGGGCTGTTCGGCAGCGGCACCGGGCGCGACATCCTTGATTTTATGCCGCAGATCGCCCGCGCCATTCTGGTACCGGCCGCGGTGTTCCTTTTCGGCACCCTGCTGCGTGCCAAGCTCGACCGCCCCCGCCCCTACGAGCAGCCCGGCTTTACCCCGCTGGTGGAAAAGGAGACCAGCGGCCGCTCCTTCCCTTCCCGCCATGCCCTGAGCGCGGCGGTGCTGGCGGCCGATTGGCTCTACTTCTACCCGCCGGTCGGCGTTGGGATGCTCCTCATCGCCCTTGCCATCTGTGTGCTGCGGGTGCTGGCGGGCGTACATTTCATCCGGGATGTCGCGGCCGGTGCGGTGCTGGGCTTTGTTCTGGGCTGCGCCGGGATGTGGCTGCTTTGACCGGCAGACAACCTCCCGAAAAAAGCCGAAAAGAATTTCAAGAAATCCCTTGACAGAATGGGTGGGGTATGGTATTATACTTCTCGCAGCGTGTGCCGACACACAGCTGCCGCCATATTGGAACCCAATGGGATAACAACGTGCGCCCGTAGCTCAGGTGGATAGAGCAACTGCCTTCTAAGCAGTGGGCCGGGGGTTCGAGTCCCTTCGGGCGCATCTATGTGGTGCCCATAGCGTAGTCGGTTAACGCGCCAGATTGTGGATCTGGAGACCGTGGGTTCGAGTCCCACTGGGCACCCCACCAAAACTCCGCTGCTATGCAGCGGAGTTTTTTTGTTGCCCGGTGGGGCTCGAACAGGGCGGCGGCGCGCAGCGACGCAGCCAAATCCCCAGTGGGGATTTGGTTCGCCCGCGGGTCCTAGACCCGTAGGAATGTCTACCGGGGCCGCAGCTGGGGTGCCCAGTGGGGCTCGAGGCAAAGCTCATCTTATCCGCCCTCTCAGTCTGCTCCGCAGACAGCTCTCCCAAAGGGAGAGCCAAGGCCGAAGAGGGCAACATCACGATAAACGACAAAACCGTCCGGTGGTCAGCCGGACGGTTTTGTGTTTATGAAGAAAAAGCCTTGCGCTTAGAGGATATCAATGTACTCACCGGCCAGAGCCTTGTTCATGCTGCGGACGGCGCAGAACTTGCCGCACATACTGCAGGTGTCGCTGTGGTCGTCCTCGGGCAGGCGGGCGTCGCGGATGGCCTTTGCGGTCTCCGGGTCGAGGGCACAGGCAAACTGTGCATCCCAGTCCAGCACGCGGCGGGCATCGCCCATCTTGTCGTCGATGTCGCGGGCATGGGGGATCCCCTTGGCGATGTCGGCGGCATGGGCAGCGATCTTGGAAGCCACGATGCCCTGCTTGACGTCCTCGACATTGGGCAGAGCCAGATGCTCGGCGGGGGTGACGTAGCACAGGAAGGCTGCGCCGCTCATGGCAGCCACGGCACCGCCGATGGCCGCCGTGATGTGGTCATAGCCCGGCGCAATGTCGGTGACCAGAGGTCCGAGGACGTAGAACGGTGCGCCCATGCAGATGCTCTTCTGCACTTCCATGTTGGCGGCGACCTGATTCAGGGGCACATGACCCGGGCCTTCGACCATGACCTGTACGTTGTGCGCCCAAGCCCGCTTGGTCAGCTCACCCAGACGAACCAGCTCTTCGATCTGGCAGACGTCGGTGGCGTCGGCCAGACAACCGGGGCGGCAGGCGTCGCCCAGCGAGATGGTCACATCGTGCTCCTCGCAGATGTCCAGAATTTCGTCGAAGTGCTCATAGAAGGGG
>ERZ1026860.1679-NODE-1679-length-10792-cov-15.433361_pt1 | contig 10792 bp, 7 predicted proteins | sample MGYA00380160_ERZ1026860 | MGnify/ENA primary metagenome ERZ1026860 (study PRJEB33269, sample SAMEA4719796) | human gut metagenome | biome: human-associated habitat; feature: organic feature; material: feces | place: Cameroon | collected 2013-10 ... | reverse complement strand
TCCTTCATCAGCTTTGAGATATCCTCCGTAAAATCAACCGTTACAAGAGGAATGGAAAGTTTATGTTTCTTCAGATATCTGGCAAAGGCAAGCCCCCAGCCTACATTGGTGGCGCAAAGAATAGAAACATCCGGATGATTTGAGAGGAGCTGATCAATCAGTCTGTCAGCCTCTGCTTCGGAAGGCTCTCCCGGACCACTTAAATTATAAAAAGGAATTCCCTTCTCCTTAAAAACATCAACAGCCCCGAAATATCTATCCTCTACAGTTTCAATCAGATTGTCCTTCCATTTGATGATTCCTGCGCTTCCCTGTTCGTTCAGGATATCTGCTACTGCCATACCTGTGCTTCTTCCACACTGGTAACTGTCTGTGCCGATCAGCATTTTGTGTCTGACATTTTTCATTTCAGACAGTATAAAAATTACTTCTGTTCCCGCATCTGCCATCCGTTTTAATGCCGCTTCGACACGTAAATCTGTGATTGGTGAAATACAGATGCCATCATAATGCTCTGCTTCTGCCTTCTCGAGAAAATGTATCATCTCCAGAGTCCCCGTTTCTCCTCTTTCCTTCGGAGCAAAGACTGTAATATCATAATTCAGTACTTTTCCCATACGGTAGGCTTCTTTGGTTGCAGGATACCAGAAAGGATCATCAAGATCCCAGACCATAGCGATCTTCTTTTTCTTTTCCGGTGTATATCCTGTAGCAAACCCGAAAAGTACCTTCTGCATATCGGAAACTTTTATTTCCATCTTTTCTGCGATCTGTCCAGCCTGATCTTCATTTTGCTGCTGTGTTTTGGTGATTTCTGCCACATTTTCAGCAGAGGCAGATGCTTTTCTTGAAGTATCAGAAATAGACTCAATAATGGCAAGCATTTCATCCTTGTTATGATTGACCTCATTTACGTGTTCTGACAAATATGCCTGTGCCTCTACCAGTTCACTGACACTATGATCAATTCCCTCAAACGAACTGATTGTCTTACCGGCAGCTTCCTTTTGGGCAGAAAAAGCATTCTCTGCTTCCCCCATGATCTGTTTCAGGCTGTCAAGAGAGGCAAGGATCTCTTTGATAGATGAATTGATATTTCCACTGGCCTCATGGCACTCCTCAGATAGCTTCCTGACCTCATAAGCCACATAAGCAAATCCTTTTCCTGCTTCTCCTGCTCTTGCTGCTTCAATGGATGCATTTAAGGATAAAAGATTGGTCTGCTTTGCGATACCATATAACATCCCGGTAATGGATTCTATCTTCTCATTCTTTTCTACAAGATCATAGATGCCCTTTGAAATCGTATCCAGTGTTTCCTTCAGCTTGTCCTGTGTTGCAGACAGATCCTCTACATTACTCCGTCCATCATCACTCTGCTTTTTCACAGACTGTACCTGAATCAGCATTTTTTCTGTTTCCTGATGCATATCATCAATTTTATCTGTCAGGACTTCTGCTACATGCTGACACCTAACAGCATCTTCTGCCTGCCTTGCAGCCCCTTCTGCAAGCACTTTTACACCATGCCTGACCTGATCAGATGACTGAAGTACCCCTTTTGTGATCCCGTCATACTGTTCACAGACCAGTGCAACCCCCTCAAAGGATTTCTGTATCCGGATAATATCCTCAGCCTGTATATGCGGTACTTCTTCTTTTTTTATTGTTTCCCGTTTTCCCCATATTGCCATATTTAGTCCTCCAGTGCTCTTCTGCCAAGTTCAAGACATCCCATAATTCCCTGATTATCATGCAGGGAAGCAGAAACAATGTAATGCTCCATATCACTCAGCTCCTCTGTATTGACATATCCTCCAAGATATTCTGTTACTTTTTCCCGGATCAGCGGGAAAAGCTGCATCTGATGCATGACACCACCACCAAGAATAATGATCTCCGGTGAAAGAGTGAGAATATATCCTGTTAGTGCCTGCGCGATGTAATCCGCTTCCAGATCCCATACTGCTTCATCTCCTGCAAGATCTGCAGCCTTTTTCCCATATCTTCCTTCAATAGCCGGTCCGGATGCCAGTCCTTCCAGACAGTTTTTATGATAGGGACACTTCCCCTCATAGATATCTGTTTCTTTCCTTGTGATCAATACATGTCCTGCTTCCGGATGAAGCATTCCATGAAGCAGTTTTCCTTCAATATAAATGCCGGCATCAATACCGGTACCGATTGTCAGATATAGTGCACAGCTTTTGCCCTTTGCCTGTCCGAAGGTCACCTCCCCAAGTACAGAACCATTTACGTCCGTATCAAAACCAACCGGACACTGCAGGGCATTTTTCATGCTGCCTAAAAAATCAAAATTTCTCCAGGCAAGCTTGGTGGTTGTTGTAATATAACCATACTTTTCTGCCTTTGGGTTCAGTTCCAACGGGCCAAAACAACCGATCCCAAGAGCATCAATTTCTCTCTGCTTAAAAAAATCTACCAGAAGGGGGATCGTCTCCTCCGGTGTTTTAGTCGGTATGGACACGCATTCTTTTATGTTTCCGTTTTCATCACCTATAGCGCATACCATTTTAGTACCACCAGCTTCCAAAGCTCCAAGTCTCATAACCATTCTCCTTATTCTTCTGACATATCCATTGCATATCTTTCCTGATATAAATGGAGCCAGGGTGTGTGAATTGGCAACTTCAGGAAATCTTCCTTGTCATATGCTTCCTGAACACTGCCGTGCTTTATCCTGATCAGACGGTCGGCAAGAGCCAGTGAATCAGCCAGATTGACCGCCATGATGATAACAGCTATATTTCGGTTTAAAAATCTTTCAAGCAGTTCCCAAATATGGCTTCGCAGAGATACTTCCGCATTTTTAAACGGCTGTATGCAAAGCACCACTTTAGGCTGCTGTAAATAAATCCTAGTATAGACCAGATCATATTTCTGCTTGGCTGAAAGATATTTTACGTTACAGTCAAAAACATCCTCTCCAAGCAAATCTTTATACTCATGCTTAATGCTTTTCCGGATACCCCTCTGATACCAGACTCCATTAACTCTGTGATCCATATTCATGCAAAGGTTATCAAAATAACTCAATCCTTCATAGATCATGGTTTCCGTAGGAAGCTCCTGTATTACAGCCAGATCCCGGTTTCTCCTTGTGATCTGTTTACCTCCATCCAGGATAAAGGTTCCTCTTTCTGGCTTTTCTCCCTGAAACAGATCTATAAAATCCGATACGATCGCATTGTCAAGATCCTGTAATACTACACATTCTCCTGGGGCAATCCGCAGGTTGAACCCCCTAAGCTTATTGTAACAGACCCCCTCCATCGTCAGTACTGCCTGCATTTCCCGTTCCTTCTGCCTGAGTGTAAGCTGGGTACGCACCCAGTTATCATAGTCTTCCACACTTCTCACCGGAAAAGTAACTGGTATCGTATCTCCTGTTTGGAAACATTTTATGATCTTTCCATTTACCATTAATGCCATTCTGTCACAAAGCTGGTTTGCTTCTTCAAAGTGGGGGACAATGTAAAGAAAGGAAAATCCTTTTTCTGCATAATATCGGATGATCCCATGTAATCTTTCCAGTTCACTTTCGCTGATAAATGACCCGATATCCTCAAGGACGATCAGATGATTTCCGGCAACAATCGCCTTCAAAAGTTCTACTACAAATTTTTCAAAGGCTGATAATTCGCTGACATAACGGTCTGCCGGAATATTAATACCGATTTCATCCAGAAATGGCTGCAGTTGTTTCCTCAGCATGGATGAGGACAGGATCCGCTTTTGAAAACCTTTTCTGAGAACGAAAACATTATCCGTCACTCTAAGGTCATTTGCCAGACTGCTTTTATTCTGTATAATACTGATCCTATTGGAACTCTCCCTTGGATGCTGCCACTGATTGACTAGTCTTTCCTGATAATATACATAGCCATAATGAAGAGGAAGATTATGCACAATAAGCTTAAGAAGCGCATCTATCCCATAATAATTGACAGGCACAAGCCCGAAAATTTCCCCTCTCTGCACAGTAATATTAAAATTATCCAGGCAGATCTGTCCTTGTTCTTTATAGGTTACTCTTTCCATGCGCAGCACTTCCCTGATCACCTTTTATATTTCTCCCATCCGTTCTCTTTTGCCGCTATTCAAAAGAACAGCTTTCCTTTTTACTGTACTGGCGGTACTCCCGTTCACTGTAAACTGCCGGGAGACGTATCTCCACGTCCGTTCCAACACCCGGCATGGAATAAACATGCAGCCCATATTCTTCACCAAATAAAAGGTGGATTCTATTATTTACATTAACAAGTGCTATACCGCCCTGGCTCTCTGTTTCCTTAGCCGAGATCATTCCCGCACTTTTCTGCAGCTTTTCGTTGATCTCTGCAACCTTACTTTCATCCATGCCACTGCCGTCATCGGAGATCAAAAGGAGCACGCAGTCTGCCGTTTTTTCCAGCCTGATCCTGATATGCCCCGTTCCAAGTTTACACTCTGTTCCATGGATGATGCTGTTCTCAAGTATAGGCTGCAGTGTCAGTTTCGGAATCCGGCATTGATAGATCTCATTTTTTTCCTCTTCATCACATTCAATTGCAAGCTGCAGTCTGTCTCCGAACCGGTATTGCTGGATCTTGAAATAAGTCATACAGTTCTGAAGCTCCTCTTCCACGGAAACAAGATTTTCCACCTTGCTGATCGTATATCGGAAGAATGCAGCCAGTGCTTCTGTCATATCTGCCACGTCCATAAGGCCTGCGATCAGTGCCTCACTTCTTATACTTTCCAGTGTATTATAAAGAAAATGGGGATTGATCTGATTCTGCAGTGCCAGATACTGTGCCTGACGCTTATTCAGATTCAGCAGTTCCTGAGACTGCAGCATATACTGGATCTTGGTGATCACCCCCTCGTATGCCGGCGAAATATAAAGGATATCATCCTCTCCCATCAGATGACTTGTGGTATATCCATCCAGAAAGAGTCCGAGGTTCTTTTCCATCTGATTAAATGGTTTTACAATCAGCTTCCAGAAAAACCAGCACAAAAGAAGCGTCAGTCCAATGCAGAACGCAAGAATAACCACATTTGCACTGCTTCCTTTAAAGGAATCGAACAGCAATGCCAGACTCAGTATACCGATCACTACAATCAGGCCAATAATCACACACAGTATACGAGCAGATAAAAAACGAAATTTTCCCTGTTTCATCATCATTGATGCTCCTTATCCTACCCATACAGCTTTCTGTATTCTGCCGGATTGACCCCGGTCAGTTTATGAAAGGTATGGGTAAAATGCTTCCGGTCACTGTAACCTACCTTTTCACAGATTTCCGACACCGGTATCCCTGTTTCACGCAGCAGATTTTTCGCTTCCTCCATACGGATCCTTGTCAGATATTTGGCAAAGCCTTCTCCTGTCTCCTTCTTAAACAGTGCACTGAAATAGGCAACACTGAAACCGACATACTCACTGACTTCCTCCAGTGTGATATTGTTTGCAAAATTTTTATGTACATACTGCTTGGCAAGACGGATCGGTCTGGACGCTTCCCCCTGCCTCTCCGAAGCTGCCTCTTCCAAAAGTGTCTTCTGCAGCTTCAGAAGTTCCTGAAAAAGTTTCTTCACTGTTCCACAGTGCCTGCATTTTTCTTCGAAGATTTCCGGCTTTGCAGCCTTGACTCTGAGAATATAAAATCTTCCTGCCGCAAGTACCACCTTCTGGATTTCCCGCCCACATACATCATTAACCGAAAGAACCGACTCCTTCAGAGCCTCTGTAGCCTGCTCCGCTTCTTCTAAAGAAAGTGTATCGATTGCATGCTCCGATGCCTTACAGAACTTATCGATCACTTCCTGTATTCTCAGCGATGACCCTGCAGGCAATACCTCCAGCATCCTGCCACATCCTTCTACCAGTCTTTCACAGATGATCATTTCCGCCGTCTGTACTGATTTTGCAAGCAATGACGGTTCCATGACCTCTTCCCCAAGTGCCAGTGAAAATTCAACATTCCCAAGGACTTCTTTATTAGCATCCATCTGCTTTATAAATTCCCGCATCTGATGCCTGACATATTCCCTGTCCTGTTTCTGATAATTCAATACGCCATATCCGGATTCCCTAACAAAATCAAAAATGCTTTCCAGATCACTTCCTGACAGACACCCGTTAAATATTTCCTGGGTCTTTTCCTGTATCACGGTCATAGATGCATTTGAATACTCTTCCGGATCATAATCCATCTGCAGTATAAATGTCCGGAAAAACCCAGGTTTACAGTCAAAATAGTAAGACTCTGTAAGCTGTTCCATGGAAAAGCTGCCATGCCCCGAAATCAGATCTTCAAGAAGTGTTTTCCGCAGTCTATTTTTGTCACCGTCTGTAGATTGTCTGTTTGCTGTTTCCAGTTTCCTGACATACTTTTTTTCCTTTAACCGCTCACCTATTTTTAATAGCGTCTTATTCAGCTCCTCCTGGTTGATCGGCTTTAAAATATAATTTCCAACACCAAGGGCAATCGCATTTTTGGCATATTCAAAATGTGCATAGCCACTGATAATGATGATCTCCATTTCCGGACAGCGTTTTTTTACCTCACGGATCAGTTCAAGTCCGTCCATTCCTGGCATTCTGATATCTGTGATCAGAATATCAGGTCTGACCTCTTCAAGCAGTTCAAGTGCCTCAAGGGCGTTATCTGCAGTTGCAACAGATTCCATCCCCAGTTCATCCCACTTCACCAACGCTTTTACAAGCCTGCAGATCAATTTTTCATCGTCAACAATCATTACTTTCCACATGGTATCAGCCTCTTTTTCGATTATAATACTATCATAGTATCATCTGAATTTAGACAATTCAACAGGAATACCCTTACGGGTATTCCTGTCTTAAAAACTATATGCAAAGGGGAGAAAACTGTTACTATTTTGTAAGAACTGATACACCTGTATCTGTTACAGCACCACCAAGATCTTCACCATTAATAGCTGCTACGGCTGCCTTTACACCTTCATATCCCATAACATCAGGATTCTGAGCCATGGTGCAGAGCAGATATCCATCATCAATAAGACCCATGATCGCATCGGACTTATCAAAGCCAACACCGATCACACTGCTGTTGCCCGAAGCCTTGATCGCATTGCCGGCACCTGTTGTAGAACCTTCATTACATCCGAAGATACCTACAACACCCTGTGTAATGTAGTTTTCAGCAATACTCTGGGATTTTGCAGCGTCACCCTCGCCATACTGTGTCTCAAGCAGTTCAAAGTCAGTTCCATCAAATGCGGAACGGAATCCTTCTTCTCTTGCTACACAGGAATCTGTTGCAGCGTTTACATTGATGATACCAATGCTGCCGCTTGTTACGCCTGCAGCTTCCAAAGCTTTTTTCATTTCCTCGCCTGCTGTTTTTCCAGCAGCCTTATTATCTGTGGAGAAGGTTGCTTCTGCAGGAACATTTGCCGGTGAGTCAACATAAACAAGCTTTACGCCTGCATCAGCTGCTTCCTTCAGTGCAGAAGAAATAGCATCAGGTCCATTTGCAGCTACGATAATAGCTTTTGCACCTGCGCTGACTGCATTGTTTACACATTCGATCTGCTGAGCGTCATCCTTGGTATTGGGAGCCATGAACTTAACAGTAACGCCAAGTTCACCAGCCGCCTTCTGTGCACCTTCATTTAAGGTTACCCAGTGCTGATCCAGGGAATCCATGGTGATCAATGCGATCAATGTTCCATCTGCTGACTGTTCTGCAGTATCTGCAGTTTCAGTAGCAGCCTCTGTCTCCTGCGCTGTGTCTGCAGCCGGCTGTTCTGCAGTTGTCTGCTCAGCCTTTCCGCATCCTGCCAGCAGTGCAGCAGTCATACCTGCTGTACATAAAATTGATAATAGCTTCTTCATTGTAAAATCCCTCCTATTTTTTATCTTAGCATCAGTTATCTGATGTCTAATTCTGATTTTTTTGTTTCATTCCCCTGTGCTGCTTCTGGTCATTTCTGACCTGTTCTATTTAGAAGGTGCTTTCTTCTTGAAGACACCATTTCTAACTACTACATCCAGAAGTACTGCAAATACTACGATAATACCGATCACAAGTCTCTGGATACCTACCTGTGCCCCGATCATATTAAGACCGTTCTCAAGTGTCTGCCATACGGATGCACCTGCCAGTGTGCCAAGCAGGATTCCGGTACCGCCAAGAGGTGAGATGCCACCGATAACGCCCGCTGCAACTGCATACATTTCATACATGTTTCCGGCTTCCATATTTCCCATGCCCGCCTGTCCACAGAGAATCAGTCCTACTATGAAAGAACAGAATGCACTTACCAGATAAGTTTTAGTCGTAGTTGCCACAACGCTTACACCCGAAAGCTTTGCTGCATCTACATTAGAACCGATCGCATAAATATGTCTGCCAGTTCTTGTTTTGGAAAGCAGGAAAAAGAAAACAATAAAGATAATGATTGCGATCCAGAAGGTATTATAAATACCAAGTGTCTTTCCATAATAAAACACATTCTGAAATGTTTCACCTGCTTCTTTTCCTACACCGGATGCAATGGCATCTGTGTTTCGGTTACCGTTTACCATATAGGCAATACCTCTTGCAACGAACATGGTTCCCAATGTTGCAATAAAAGGAGGAAGCTTCCACTTTCCTACCAGAATACCATTCAACACACCGATCACCATACAGCATACAAAGGTAATCAGTATTGCCACTACAGGATTAACGCCCATTGTCATCAGTGTAGCTGCGATCATGGCACTCATACCTACAACAGATCCGATTGACAGGTCGATGTTTCCCGTGATCAGTACATAACTCTGTCCGATACCGATGATCAGGTACTTTGACATGGATCGGAGCAGATTCATGATGTTCTGTCCTGAAAATACCGTCGGGTTGATAATACCAAATGCTATGTAAATAATGATCAGTCCGGCGAAGGCTGTCATGGCGCCTCCCATGCCCCTGATTCCAAATAACCTTTTAATTGGATTTTGCTTTTTCATGCTCTTTCATCTTCACCTTTCTTATATATTTATCCCCTATTCAGCACTTGCCATTTTGTTTTCAAATCTGGTTGCCAGTGTCAAAATCTCGCTCTGTTCTACACTTCTTGCATCCAGTTCTCCGGTGATCCTTCCATCACACATTACGATGATCCTGTCTGCAATTCCCATAACTTCCGGCATTTCGGAAGATACGAACATAACTGCGATCCCCTGTTTTTTCAGTTCATTCATCAGATTGTAGATCTCTACCTTGGCAGCTACATCAATACCTCTTGTAGGCTCATCAAAAATAACCACTCTGGAATTTCTTGCGAGCCATTTGCCGACAACCACCTTCTGCTGATTTCCACCGGAAAGATTTCCGGCATTGATCTCTACATCCGGTGTTTTGATCTTCAGATTTTCAACTGCATCGGCACACATGTCGGTTTCTTTTTTCCTGCTTACAACTCCAAGCTTATTACACAGGATATCTAGATTGGGAAGCGCTATATTATGCCTTATACTCAGCTTCGTACAAAGTCCATCCTTCTTTCTGTCTTCCGGTGCAAGAACAATTCCTGCCTGAATCGCATCCTTTGGATTTGTTATATGAAGTGTTTCTCCATCCAGAACGATCTCACCGCTTTCCTTTGGGTCTACACCAAATATTGCTCTCGTGGTTTCTGTCCGTCCAGCACCCATAAGGCCAGCAAATCCGACAATTTCTCCTTCATACAGTGAAAAATTGATATCTCTCACCATTCGTCCGGCATTCAGATGCTTTACTTCAAATATCTTCTTTCCCTTTTCGCAGGCAACTCTTGGAAACTTCTCCTTTATCTCACGTCCAACCATGTTGGCAATGATCTGATCCATTGTCACATCTTTGAAGTCCATAGATGTAATATACTGACCATCTCTCATAATTGTAACACGGTCAACGATATATTGCAGTTCTTCCAGTCTGTGCGATATGTAAACGATTCCGCAGCCCCTCTCCCTCAGATCCCGGATAATACGGAACAGGTCATCAATTTCTTTTGCCGTCAGAGCTGAAGTAGGTTCATCCATGATCAGTATTCTTGCATTGGTAGACAGTGCCTTGGCAATTTCTACCATCTGCTGTTTAGATACCGGAAGCTCTCCTACAACCTGTCTCGGATCAAGATCGATCTTTAATTCCTCCAGGATGGCTGCCGCTTCCTTTTCCATTTCTGAATTGGCAAGAACAATCCCGTTCTTCTTTTCTCTGCCAAGGAAAATATTTTCTGCAACAGATAAGTGCCTGCACATATTCAGTTCCTGATGGATAATCGCAACGCCAACCTCTTGCGCCAGCTTCGGATTCAGATCCCCATATTCTTTTCCAAATATGGTAAGAGATCCTTCATCTCTCGTATATACACCACTCAATATTTTCATCAGTGTACTTTTGCCTGCTCCATTTTCACCAAGAAGCGCCATTACCTCACCGGAGCAAAGCTCAAACTGAACATGATCAAGTGCTTTTACTCCCGGAAAGCTTTTACATATATCCTTCATGGATACGATTATTTCCTTTTCACTCATATCTTAGCTTTCCTTTCTCTCGATTTGTTATGATATGAGTATAGCAAAGCAGTTTTACCCGGGTAAGGGGTGGTTCTTTCTTATTATAGGGGTTTTTTTATGCACTCTGAATATTTTACGCGTGTTTTTATTTACTTTCCTATGCATTTTTTTATTTTCAGTAAACTTTCATCTTTTTATATATGTAATATTTGCACGAACAGGGAATATATTTCCCTGTCCTTT
>ERZ1026860.1677-NODE-1677-length-10806-cov-3.443680_pt1 | contig 10806 bp, 9 predicted proteins | sample MGYA00380160_ERZ1026860 | MGnify/ENA primary metagenome ERZ1026860 (study PRJEB33269, sample SAMEA4719796) | human gut metagenome | biome: human-associated habitat; feature: organic feature; material: feces | place: Cameroon | collected 2013-10 ... | reverse complement strand
GCACAAGGGGCATGAAACGCTGCTTGCGGCGGCGAAAGCTACGGGAAAAGAAGTGGCGGCGATTGCGATTTCGGGCGGCAAGGGGTTGCCGATTTACACGGAAAGAGAGCGGGATTATATCTTTGCGAAAAGCGGAATTTCCGAGGTATACCCCCTTGATTTTGCGAAAATCAAGGATATGAGCGCGGCGGAATTCGCGCTGGCGGTGAAAGAAAAAATCGCGCCCGCGGTGTGTTTTTGCGGCGAAGATTTCCGATTCGGCGCGGGCGGAAAGGCGAGCGGCGAAGATTTTGAGAAACTTTCGGGCATTCCGGTGCGCGCGCTGCCCGTATTAAAGGACGAAAACGGCGAAAAAATCGGCGCGGAACGCATTAAAAAGCTGCTTGAAAACGGCGACGTGCAGTCGGCAAACGCGCTTTTGTGCGGCGGGTTTATTTTAATCGGCAAAGTGAAAAAAGATCGGGGCGTGGGCGCGAAAATCGGGTTTCCCACGGCGAATATCAATTATCCCGCGGGCAAAACGCGGCTGAAAGAGGGCGTGTACGAAACGCGCGCGGAAATCGGCGGTAAAACGTACAGGGGCATCACGAATTTCGGGGCGCGCCCCACGTTTTTAGTGGATACGGTGGTGACGGAAACGCATTTTCTCAATTTTTCGGGCGATCTCTACGGCGAAACGCTTACGATAAATTTTGTGCGGTTTTTGCGGGAAATCAAGGCGTTTTCCGGCGCGGACGAGCTGATCGCGCAGCTGAAAACGGATGAAAAACGAGTGGAGGAAGGCAAATGATTAAATTCGGTCCGAGCGGCAATTCGGATAGTTTTTACGAAGAAGGGTACGAGCGCACGGAAGAGGCGGCGCGGTACGTGAAAGAGCGGGGTTTGGACTGCTTCGAGTACTCGTTCGGGCGCGGCGTGAGAATGAGCGAAGAAAAGGCTTGTTCGATCCGCGCGGCGTTTGAAAAAGAAGGCGTGGAAATTTCGGTGCATGCGCCGTATTTTATCAATTTCGCGAACCCGTCGGACGAGATGGCGGCGAAATCGTACGAATACGTGCTGCAAAGCGGCAGAATGGCGAAGCTGATGGGGGCAAAACGCGTGGTGTTTCACCCGGCGGCGCAGGGCAAAGCCGCGCGCGAAGAAGCGGTGTCGCTCACGATCGAGCGGCTGAAAATTCTGCGGGACTATATTTATATGAACGGCTTGCAGGAAATAAAATTCTGCCCCGAAACGATGGGAAAGCTTGCGCAGATCGGCACGGTGGAAGAGATTGCAAAGTTTTGCGCGCTCGATAAGGTGTATACTCCGTGCGTGGATTTCGGGCATGTGAACGCGCGCGAGCAAGGCTCGCTGAAAACGGAAGAAGATTATCTTTTCCGGCTCGACGTGCTGACGGACGCGCTCGGGGCGGAAAGAATGAAAGATTTTCACGTGCATTTTTCGAAAATTATGTATTCGGCGAAGGGCGAAGTGAAGCACCTTACGTTTGCCGATACGGTGTACGGTCCGGAATTCGAGCCGCTCGCTTGCGCGCTGAAAAAGCGGGGATTCGAGCCGTATATCGTGTGCGAATCGGACGGCACGCAGGCGGAGGACGCGGCGGAAATGAAAAAAATTTATAATAATTTGCCGTGAGTTTGGTTTCGGCGCGTTTTTACGGTTGACGAACGGAAAAATTTTTGCTAAAATATAAGATGCCGAGGCGGACGGAACGGTTGCTTCGGAAAATGAGGCGCGAATTATGCAGAACGGAATTTATTTCGAAAACGCCGCGCTGTTGCCGCAGGGCAACGCGGCATACAAAAAAGTTGCGGAAGAAACCGGCGCGGAAGCTTTGTTCGTTTCGGACGAAACGTATAAAAGATACGTGGCGGGGTTTCTCACGGAGGGCGGGTATGCCGTGGCGGATAAAAACGGCACTACCCTTTTCACCGATGCGCGGTATCTCGAAGCGGCGGAAAAGAAGCTTGTGCCGCTCGGCGTGAACGTGGAAACGCTTTCGAAAGAAGTGAAGCCCGAGTTGTATTTAAAAAGATACAAAAGCGTAGCTTTGCCGTATTCCGAAATTTCGTATGCGGAATTTTTAAGTTTGCAAAATTGCGGCGCGAAGTTTTCCGACGCGACGAACGCGATCCGCGAGTGTGCGAAAGTGAAAACGGAAGGAGAGCTGAACGCGATCTCCCGCGCGTGCGAGATTGCCGAAGAAGGTTTGCAAAAAACGCTCGGCGAGATCAAAGAAGGCATGACGGAACGGGAAGTTGCCGCGATTTTAGAGCATGAGATGCGCGCGTGCTGCGCGGACGGCACTTCGTTCGATACGATTGTGGCGTTTGGCGCGGGGGCGGCTGTGCCGCACCACGAAACGGGCGATACGAAGCTTAAATTCGGCGACGAGATTTTAATCGATTTCGGCTGCAAAACGCAGGGGTACTGCTCGGATATGACGCGCACGTTTTTATTCGGCGACGATAAAAAACACGAAGATTTCAAAAAGGCATACGCGTGCGTGCTTGCCGCGCAGCTGAAAGTTTTAGACGAGCTGAAAGAGGGCATGACGGGCGGCGAAGGCGACGCGATCGCGAGAAATTATCTCGAAGCGCACGGCCTGGGCAAGCTTTTCACTCATTCTCTGGGGCATGGCATCGGTTTGAAAATTCACGAATTTCCCTCGCTTCGGCAGGGCGGTACGGAAGTTTTAAAAGAAAAAATGGTGTTTTCCGACGAACCCGGCGTGTACCTTGCGGGCAGCTTCGGCATTCGCATAGAAGACACCGTGACGATTTTAAACGGGCGCGCGAAAACGTTTATGAAAAAAGTATCGAAAGAGCTTACGATTTTATAATCGGGCGGCGTTTCGGTATTACGCGCGGCAATGCCCGGCGGCGGGCGGCGGCAAAAAACAAATTGATAAAATAACGAAAAGAGAAAATTTTTCGGTAAGTTAAGGAGAAATAAAGATTATGGCACAGATTCTGGCAGGCGACATTCGTAAAGGCGTTACCTTCGAGTACAAGAGCGGCGTGTATACCGTGACGGATTTCCAGCACGTGAAACCCGGCAAGGGCGCGGCGTTCGTGCGTACCACCTTGAAAAACGTGGTTACGGGGCAGGTGCTTTCCAACGAAACGTTTAACCCCACGGCGAAGCTTGAAACGGCGCAGGTGGAAACGAAGAAGATGACGTATTCCTACTTCGACGGCGAATTCTACGTGTTTATGGACGACGAGTATAATCAGACGATGCTCACGCACGATCAAGTGGAAGAGGCTTTGAAATATATCAAAGAAAACGACGTGGTTACGGTGAAATTCCTGTACGGCAACGCGTTTTCCGTAGAACCCGAAAACTTCGTGGAGCTCAAAGTGATCGAAGCCGAGCCGGGCGTGAAGGGCAACACCGCCACCAACGTGATGAAGAACGCCAAAGTGGAAACGGGCGCGATCATTCAGGTGCCGATGTTTGTAAACGAAGGCGAAACGATTCGTATCGATACGAGAACGGGCGAATATATGAGCCGCGTTTAATCGCGTATCGGATTTTAAAACGCAATAGAGCAGAATGCGGGAAAGGCGAAAGCTTTATTCCGCGTTTTGTTGTATATAATTCCAAGCGACATTCCGGGCGACGGAGGAGGATGACATGCGGGCGGTGGTACAGCGCGTGACGGGCGCGGAACTGAAAGTGAACGGCGAGTTGATTTCGGAAATCGGCAAAGGCTTAGTGGTGTTTTTCGGCGTAACGCAGGGCGACGCCGAAGAAAAAGCCGACTACATCGCGAAAAAAATCGCGAATTTGCGCATTTTCGAGGACGAAAACGGAAAAATGAATCGTTCCGTGCAGGACGAGAACGGCGAAGTGCTTTTCGTATCGCAATTCACCCTGTACGGCGACGCTTCGCACGGCAATCGTCCGTCTTTCACGGCGGCGGCGCGCGGCGAAGTGGCCGAGCCGCTCTACGATTATGCGGCTTCCGCGCTTTTTAATCTCGGCGTGCCGGTGAAAAAGGGCGTGTTTGGCGCGGATATGAAGATTTTGCAGTATAACGACGGACCTGTGACTATCTTGTTGGAGATATAGCGAAAGGCGTATAAGCGTCGCAATACTTTGTTGCGCTCCGCTTTCCTCGGGTTGCGTACGATTTGTACGCGCCCGCTCGGAAATGCTCGCGCGCCTCGTCTTGCTCGCTTCTCCGCCTTTTTCGTAATTCGGGTAAAAATAAGGCGGAAATTGAAATCCGCGCGCTTCGCGATCTGCTCGCCTTTGAGCCGAGAGCGAAATCGGGCAAATAATAAGGCAGAAATTCGCGCGCCTCGTCTTGCTCGCTTCTCCGCCTTTTTCGAAATTCGGGCAAGAATAAGGCAGAAATTGAAAAAGCCGATAGTTACTTCGGGCAAAAACGAAGAGAAAAACGAAACTATCGGGCAAGAATAAGGCGGAAATTCCCCCGGCGGGCGGCTTTTTATTCAAGGAAAACTATGAAAGAACTTACGAAACAGCAGCAAATCGAGCGGTCGATCATCACCACGTACAGAAAAGAGCTTTGGTCGCCGTTTGCGTTGGCGGTGAAAAAATACCGTCTGATACAATCGGGCGATAAAATCGCGGTGTGCATATCGGGCGGCAAAGATTCGATGCTGCTTGCAAAACTGATGCAGGAAATGCAAAAACACGGCGACGTGCCTTTTTCTCTGCGTTTTATCGTGATGGATCCCGGGTACAACGGGAAAAACCGCCGCAAAATCGAAGACAACGCGCGGCTTCTCGGAATTCCGATCGAGATTTTCGAAACGGACGTATTTGCTTCATCGGTGGCGGCGGCGGGCGATTCACCGTGCTATCTTTGCGCGCGTATGCGGCGGGGGTATCTCTACGCGAAGGCGAAAGAACTCGGCTGCAATAAAATCGCGCTGGGGCATCATAAGAGCGACGTGATCGAAACCACGCTGATGGCGATGCTGTACGGCGGTCAGATACAGGGCATGCTGCCGCGCATTAAAAGCAAAAATTTCGAGGGACTGGAACTTATCCGCCCGATGTACTGCATAACGGAAGAAAGCGTGCTGCGCTGGCGCGACGGCAACGGGTTGGACTTTATCGCGTGCGCGTGCAAATTCACCGAAAGCACGGCAAACGAGCAGGCGTTTTCCGCGAGAAAACGCGTGAAAAAACTTATCGCCGATTTAAAAAAAGAAATCCCTTCCGTGGAAGATAATATTTTTCAGAGTATACATAACGTGCAGCTCGATACTCTCGTAAATTACAAAACGGAGGGCGTCGAGATGAGTTTTTTGAAAAAATTCGCCGAATAACCGAACGATTTTCGCACGATTCTGCGCCGTTTTCACAGAACGGGAAAATAGCGGAAAGCCGCCCGAAAGCCTTGACAAAGCGCGCTTAAGTATGTTATAATAAGCAGGGTGAGGGCTAAGGGGAAAGGCGCGGCTTTTCAAAGAAACGATTCAAATCGATCGGGAAGCGGATTTTTGTGCCGCAACATTACGAAAAAAACAGGAGCGTATCAACGCTATGGCCGAACAGTCTATACCATACGATCGGGCGGATTGCTGCCTGACGGGAGAAAAGGAGGCGACGACGGAAGACGTCGGGCGCCGTTTTGCGCCGATTGAAAATGCCGGCGGCGAAGAAAAAAAATCGGCGAAACAAAAGGTTGCCGCAAATACGGAAGAAGATATTTTAATAAAGCCGCAGGGCGGCGCGAAAGAAACAGCGAAAGAAGCGGCGGAAAAAGAAGCGAAAGAAACGGCGAAAGAAACGGCGGAAAACGCACCCGGGTTTTCCGCGGAAATCAGAAAGCGGAATAAATTTTTCTTCGGGTGCTATCTTTTTATCAAGCGGCTGTTCGACATTGTGTTTGCTGCGGTGATTTTAGTCGGGTTTTCGTGGCTGTATTTCATTCTCGCGCTGGCGGTGAAGTGCAGCGACGGCGGCAAGGTGATTTACAGGCACGCGCGCGTAGGAAAAAACGGCAAAGATATTTATATCGCGAAATTCCGCAGTATGAAACGCGACGCGGATAAACTGGACGAAACGCTGACGGACGAGCAGCGCAAACAATACGAAAAAGAATTTAAAATCGACGACGATCCGCGGATTACGAAAATCGGCAAATTTCTGCGCACCACTTCTCTCGACGAGCTGCCGCAGATCTGGGATATCTTTATCGGCAAACTTTCGTTTGTAGGTCCGCGCCCGCTGATGCGCGACGAGCTGGAAAGCAAGTACGGCGCGGCGGCGGAAAAATTTACTTCGGTGAAGCCGGGGCTGATGGGCTGGTGGACGGCGCACGGCAGAAGCAACTGTACTTACGAAAGCGGAAAACGGCAGCGGCTCGAACTGTATTATGTGGATCACTGCTCGATATGGCTGGATATCAAAACGATTTTCATCACCTTTTTCGCCGTGCTTCGGCGCGACGGGGCGAAGTAACGCAAGGGAAAATCGTGAAAGCGCGAAAAACGGAAACGGCGAGACAAAGCGTTTTCCGTTTTTGCTATAAACGGGAAGAAAACGAATGAAAATTTTACAGGTGGTGAGCTATTATTATCCGCATGTGGGCGGCATCGAGCAGACGTCGCGCGATTATGCGTACGCTTTTAAGCAGGCGGGCGTGAAAGATTGCGAACAGCGCGTATTCTGTTTTCGCGCCGATAAAGGCGGCGATGTGCGCGAAGAGATCGACGGCGTGCGGGTGACGCGCTGTAAATCGTTTGCCAAAGTGGCTTCGCAGTCGCTTTCGTTTACGTACGGCAGAAATTTAAAGCGCGAAATCGAAGAATTTCAGCCCGATTACGTTATGTTTCACTACCCGAATCCGTTTGCGGCGCACTACCTTTTAAAGCAGCTGAAAAAGCACCCGGGAATCAGGCTGGTGCTTGTGTGGCATCTCGATATTTTCAAGCAGAAACTTTTAAAACTCTTTTTCACCGGTCAATCGAAAAAGCTTTTGCGCCGCGCCGACGCCGTGATCGCCACAAGTCCGAATTACATAGCGGGCAGCAAATTCCTTTCGGCGTTCAAAGAAAAATGCCGCGTGCTGCCGAGCTGCGTGGATACCGTGCGCCTTGCGCCGTCGGACGAGGACAAAGCCGCGGCGGCGAAACTCAAAGAGAAATACGCGGGCAAAATTCTTTGCTTTGCGCTCGGCAGGCATGTGCCGTATAAAGGGCTGAATCATCTTGTGGGCGCGTCGAAGAATCTCGGCGAAAACTACGCGGTGTGTATCGGCGGCAGCGGCCCTTTGACGGAAGAATTGAAAAAGCAGGCGGCGGGCGATAGCAAAATCGTCTTTACGGGCAGACTTTCGGACGGCGAATTGAAAGCGTATCTTTTGGCGGCGGATATTTTCTGCTTTCCGTCGGTTACCAAAAACGAAGCGTTCGGCCTTGCGCTTGCGGAGGCAATGTACTACGGCTTGCCCGCGATCACGTTCACGGTGGAAGGCTCGGGCGTGAACTTTGTTTCGCTTGACGGCGTAACGGGGATAGAAGTGAAAAACGGCGACGACGCGGCGTTTGCGGCGGCGATAAAAACGCTCGGCGAAAACGAAACGCTGAGAAGAGAATACGGCGAAAACGCGCGCGAACGCGCCGTGAAACTCTTTTCGAAAGACGTGTTCTGTAAGAACGTGAAAAACCTGCTTTCTGATCTTGCCGGGGCGGCGAAAAGTAAAGCGGGCGAAAACGAAGCGGGCGAAAGATAAGCTTGCGGTTGCGGCGGAAAAAGCGTTAAACAAGCGTTGATAAAACGGCGCAAAAAGAAACATTCTATTAAGCGAGGCGGTATGGAAAGCAAGATATACGGTGTGATCATTCTGGCCGCTTTCGAGGCGGTGCAAACCGAAACAGCTTCTCAATTTAAGCGGCAGAGATCTGCTGGTAAACGAATCGATCGACAGGCTTTCGCGCGTGGTGGATAAAAGCGACATGTTTATCGTCACTTCGGCGGCGCACGCTTCGTGTATGCTGAAAGCTACGAAAGGCAGGCTGAAATCGGCGAACGTTTTGATAGAGCCGACTTCGAGAAATACGGCGGCATGTATCGGTTATGCGGCGATGAAGCTTGTGAAAAAATACGGCGACGGGGTGATGGCGATCACGCCTTCCGACGCGGCGATCAAAGATACCGATAAATTCGCCGAAGTGCTTTTGAAGGCGGCGGAAACGGCGGAAGAAACGGATAAGCTGGTGACGATCGGCGTGACTCCCACGTTTCCCGCCACGGGGTACGGGTATATTCACTACCGCAGAAATTCGCGTTCGGACGCGAAGAAAGTGGAAAAATTCGTGGAAAAACCCGATATCAGGCTGGCGAGAAGGTATGTTTCGCACGGCAGTTATGCCTGGAACAGCGGCATGTTCGTGTGGAAAGCTTCGGTGATTTTAAGAAAAATCGAACAACTGCTGCCCGATATTTACGGAAATCTCCGCGAGATTGCAGACGCGTTCGACACCGAGGACGAAGAGCGCGTGCTGCGCGAAGTGTACCCTGCGATCCGCTCGATTTCGATCGATTACGGCGTGCTGGAAAGATGTCCCGAAGATATTTTGTGTATTCCGGCGGAATTCGGGTGGAGCGACGTGGGCAGCTGGGATATGCTGGGAGTACTGCACGAGCCGGACGGCGACGGAAACGTGGCGATGGGCAACGTTGTGGCGGTGAACACGAAAAATTCGGTGATGTACTCCGCAAGCGGCAAGCTGATCGCGGCGGTGGACGTAGAGGGAATGGTGATTGTGGAAACGAAAGACGCGATTCTGATCTGCCCCAAAGAAAAGGCGCAGGACGTGAAAAAGATCGTGGACGAATTGCATGAAAAAGGCATGGAGGAGTTATTATGAAGACTTATATGGAAGAGTACAAAAACTGGCTGACGAACCCCGTTTTCGATGAGGAAACGCGCCGGGAAGTGGCGGCGATGAAAGACGAAAAAGAGATCGAGGACGCGTTTTACAAGCAGCTTTCGTTCGGCACGGGCGGACTTCGCGGCGTGATCGGCGCAGGCACGAACAGAATGAATATCTATACGGTGGGTAAGGCTTCGCAGGGTCTTGCGAATTTCATCAATAAAAACGTGAAAAACGGCAGCGTGGTGATCGCGTACGACAGCAGAAGAATGTCTCCCGAGTTTGCCAAAGCCTCCGCGCTGATTTTCGCGGCGAACGGAATCAAGGCGTATCTTTTCGAATCGCTGCGCCCTACGCCCGAGCTTTCGTTTGCGGTGCGCGAATTGCACGCCACGGCGGGCGTGGTGATTACGGCAAGCCATAATCCGCCGCAGTATAACGGTTACAAAGCGTATTGGTCGGACGGCGCGCAGCTTGTGCCGCCCTACGATAATCTCGTGATCGGCGAGGTGAACGCGATTAAAGATTATGCCGAAATCCGCCGCATGGGCGAGGACGAAGCGAAAAAGGCCGGGCTTTTCGAAGTGATCGGCAAGGAAATCGACGATAAATACATTGCCGCACTGAAAAGTCTGGTGCTTGATAAAGACGTGATTAAAAAAATGGCGAAAGAGATCCGCATCGTGTATACGCCGTTTCACGGTACGGGGAATATTCCCGTGCGGCGCATGCTGAAAGAACTTGGGTTTACGAACGTGTGGGTTGTGCCGGAACAGGAAGAGCCGGACGGCAATTTCACTACGCTCGATTATCCGAATCCCGAAGATCCGAAGGCGTTTAAGCTTGCGCTTGCGCTTGCAAAAAAGGTGGACGCGGACGTGGTGCTTGCCACCGATCCCGATGCCGATCGCCTGGGGGTGTACGCGAAAGATACGAAAACGGGCGAATATATGTCGTTTACGGGCAATATGAGCGGGCTGCTGATCGCAGAATACGAGCTTTCGAGAAAACGGGAAATGGGCTTATTGCCTACGCCGCGCGAAAACGGCGCGCTCGTCACCACGATCGTTTCTTCGAATATGGCGTTCGCCGTGGCGAAAGAGTACGGCTTGACGGCGATCGAGGTGCTTACGGGCTTTAAATATATCGGCGAGCAGATCAAGAATTTCGAGCAGGCGAAAGCGGAAAACGGCGGCAGGTATTGCGCGAAAAAAGGCGCGTACGAGTATCTTTTCGGCTATGAGGAAAGCTATGGGTGTCTGGTGGGTACGCACGCGCGCGATAAAGACGCCGTGATGGCGGTTACCGCGCTTTGCGAAGCGGCGGCGTACTATAAATCGCAGGGTAAAACGCTGTGGGATCAGATGCAGGCAATGTACAAAAAGTACGGGTATTTCAAAGAGTCGCTGGAAACCATTTCGTTGCCGGGCAGCGAGGGCGCGGCGAAAATCGAAGGGATTCTGAACGGACTGCGCGCGTGTCCGCCCGAGAACGTGGGCGGCGAAAAGGTGCTTGCCGCGCGCGATTATCTTGCGGGCGAGCGGCTGAATACCGTTACGGGCGAGAAGGAAAAATTAACGCTGCCGAAGAGCAACGTGCTGTATTACGAGCTGGAAGAAGACGGCTGGTGCTGCGCGCGTCCTTCGGGTACAGAGCCGAAAATCAAGTTTTATTTCGGCGTGAAAGGCGCAAGCGCAGAAGACGCGGAACGGAAAGTGGCAAACCTGAAAAAAGGTTTGATGTCGCTTGTGAAAGAGTAAATGGCTTTTTGTTTTTTGGCGGACTTGTTCGTAAGGCAAGTCCGCCGAAATTTAAATTTGCTGCGGCGGCTTTGGTTGTGGCGGGCGCGGCTAAAGGCGGCGGGGCAAAAAAATGAAAAATTTTGAAAAGGGGGCGTAAAAACGGTTGATTATTTAGGGGAAATATGGTATAGTATATAAGC
>ERZ1026860.1675-NODE-1675-length-10814-cov-6.162562_pt1 | contig 10814 bp, 8 predicted proteins | sample MGYA00380160_ERZ1026860 | MGnify/ENA primary metagenome ERZ1026860 (study PRJEB33269, sample SAMEA4719796) | human gut metagenome | biome: human-associated habitat; feature: organic feature; material: feces | place: Cameroon | collected 2013-10 ... | reverse complement strand
AGAAATTTCTGTGCTAAAATCTTTCTCTTCATTTTTTCCTCCTTAAGATTTTAATAATTTATAGTTAATGTGGCTGCCTTCTAATTTGCAATCCACAATTGCTACCTATTTCAATATTAAGCAGATATACATAATTGATATCTTTTCTCAATAAGTTAGTCCTCGCTAACCTATATTCAAAAAATTTTTCCCGCTTATTCCTACTGCGGGAAAGACCTTTTGTGCGACTATTCCTATCAAAAGCCCTGTCACCGTGCCGGCCACAAGAAGTGGTGGCAGATAATACACCACCGCAGTGCTTTTAAGCACCATCGCAGCGGCCAAAAGCTGTCCTATGTTGTGGCTGATTCCACCTGCCACACTCACACTGACCATCGAAAATTTATCTGTTTTCTTTATAATAAGCATCACTGCAAGACTTATCAGACCACCTGCCAGACTGTATATGATGGAAACACCATTTCCAAACATAAAGCCCACGAGAAATATCCTCATTATCACTACAGTAAGCACCTCACAAGGCCCAAGGAAAAATACTCCAAGAACAGTGACCAGGTTTGCCACTCCAAGCTTAATACCCGGAATGCCTATGTTTACCGGAATAAGGCTCTCCACATAGCTGAATATCATCGCAAGCGCCACAAGCATGGCGCCGTATGCTATTTTTCCTGATTTAGTCATATTTCTTTTCATTTAGTTTATCTCCATAATACCTGTACGCTACACACCCAGCCATATACATATAGCTATAAGTATCGCAGCCCTTATGCCTGTAAACCACAGCTCATTTCCACGAAGCTGCCTTATACCTGTATGAATATTGCTTTTTGGACATATTCCATTGCATTTCTGACACTGGAAGCAGTCACCTGATATCCTGCCTGAGCCATCATCCGGTAAACCTATGTCACACGGACATGTCTTCTCACAGGCTCCACAGCCCTTTATACAGCCTGCCCTGTCTCTGTGCAGGGTAAAGGTAGCTGCTATAGGGAGTATTGAAAAAACAGCTCCCATCGGACACATAAAACGACAGAAAAATCTCTCCTGAACACACATACCGATGATTATAAGCACAAGAAATACTGCTCCTGTAATATATGAGGTAAGCCCTAAGTTACCTGCCCTAAGCATTGAGAATACATCCCACGGACTTGTGCCCTTTAACAAGCTATACGCGCCCAGATAGCATAGTATCAATATGATTGCAAGTATCACGTATTTCATATATGTAAGCTTTTTTGCAGCCTCTACCGGTATACTCACCGGCTTTTTCTTAAGCTTACGGCAGCATGACACATATATTGCATGCACCGCATCACCAAAGCTTCCGAATGCGCAGGCAAAACCACAGAAGAATCTGCCTAATATCATTGTGTACACGCAAAGCATCAGAAGAACCGCCACAAATGATGTAAGCTCAATTCTGTTTCCAGCTCCAATCTGTGTAAAAATATACTTGACACCATTGAACGCTGCCGTGAACATTGACGGAAATAGTATGAAAAATAAAAGCTGCACTCCTACACGAAACCAGGTCTGTATCCTTCTCTTTCGAAGCTTTGGATTCATATCTTTTATTCTCATCTATTTCACCGCCTTATCAAGTGCCTGCTTAGTGGCATTTCTTATTGCAGTTGAGCTGAATGTCGCACCGCTTACAGTGTCCACATCCGCGGACTGCGATGAAATGATGGACGGTATGATATCCTCTGCCATCGCCAGGTATGCACCATCCTCCTTCTCTGCCGCTGTAATGTCAACCGATGATATTTTCCCTGCCTCGATTGTCACCTCGACATCCACATTGCCTCCAAAGCCCTCTGCACTGCCTGTGTATGTGCCATCCTTATATGCTCCCTCACTGTCTGTGCTTTCAGTTTGTGAAGCAATACGCTGTGTATTTTTATTTTCCTGTTCTCTTTTATCTATTGTCATATTGTATCCCCATAGCGATGATACAACTATAAACAGGCTTGCCAGTCTGATCCAAAATTCCTGCATGTTATCTCCATCCTGTAAATGTCCTTGCGGTTTTATTTCTTCTTAGCAGCTTCAAGTACGCTCTTACAGCCATTAATTATAGCCTTTGATGTGCATGTGGCACGGGAAACAGTGTCAATGCCGCTAAAGTCAATGCTGTCCGCATTTGCCTGTGATGTGAGCACAGAAACCATACCGGGCTGATTTTTTGTGCCATCTGCCGCTTTCTTTATATAAGAAGCATTTTGTGAATCTCCATCTCCCTTTACATCAGTAATGGAAACTATCCTGTCATTTGCTATAGTCACCTTCATGCTCAGATTATATGCACTAAAGTCCATATCATCATCCGGTATGCACAGTGTAGATACATCATATGTGCCATCCTCGTATACATTTGTGGATGTATCATTTTTCTGAAGTGCATTTATTGCAGCCTGAAGCTTTTCCTGTGCGCGACTTACATCCTTCTTAGTGGCCTCTGCGGATGACAATACTTCGTTTGCATCCTCCAGACGTATCTGAAGCAGGTACCAGCTAAGCTGTGTGTACTGTGTGCCGTCAAGCGATGCCTGTGACTGCACAAGCTTTGACAGGACCGCCTTGTCCTCATCTCCTGCAATATTGCTGTTATCCGAATTATTACTGCTATTATTGTTACCTGAATTGCTGTCACCGGTATTCTCACCTGCAGTTGTCTTTCGTGCTTCCTCAAATGCAGCCTTTACTGCTCCTATAAGTCCCTTAGAGCTGTAGGTAGCTCCGGATACCGTATCAACATCCGCACTCTGCTTTTTCATCATATTTTTTAACACATCCATAGCATTAGTGATAAAAGGCTCATCATCCTGTTTTTCAGTAACAAGAATTGCTTTAAGAGTCTTGTCCTGAATCACAACCGCTACCTTTATGTCGCCCTTGTAGCCCTCTGCCGTACCGTAGTATATACCGTCAACATATGGAAGTGTGCCCTCTGTGCCCTGTTCCTGTGAACTGCCAGATGAATTTTCATCAGTCTGTCCATTTCCCGATGTTTCTGTTGCATCCTGTTTATCTGTAATATTGCCTGCTGTATTTTGGCTCACAGCCGCCTGGCTAAGTGCACTTCTTACAGCAGCTATGATTCCGCGCGAGCTGAATGTAGCACCTGAGACTGTATCCACATTGGTGCTCTGTTTTTCGACTATCGTATCAAGCAGCGATGATGCGCTCTTTACATAGCTGTCACCATCCTTTGTGCTGACTATGCTTATAGAGGCTATTTTACCGCCTGCTATATCAACCTTTACCTTCATAGTGCCCGCAAATCCTTTTCCGGTGCCATAATATGTGCCATCCCTGTAAGCGGCTGCGTCCTGCACCGCTGCTATCTCTACCAAAGAGCTGTCGGACTCTGACGTGCTTTCCTGTTTTGATTTTCCTGTAACTCCATTATCCTTCTCACCGGTCAGGGCATTTTTCACTGCCCCAATTATTCCATTTGAACTGTATGTAGCTCCGGATACAACATCCACATCAAAAGACTGTGACGATATAATTCTGTCTATCACACCCTTTGCCCTATTGAAAAATGCCTCATCATCCGTAGATGAAAGAACATCAATGGAAGTAATCTTCTTATCCATGATAGTTACAGCCACTGTCACAGGTCCGCTAAAGCCTGTCGCAGAGCCCTTGTACACACCATCTGCGAGGTCAAACGAGCCTGCGGCCGTTTGTGTATCCTCTGTAACATTCTCTGTTTCTGTTTCGGTATCAGTTACGTTCTCTGAAACCTGCTGCTTTTTATCCTTTGAAGGTTCACTCGCCTTTGTCTGATATCCACTCAATGAAATCACCACACATGCAGCAATCACAAGTGACACTCCAAGTGGTGCATATACCTTTATTTTTTCCAAAACTTCCTTGAACTTCATATATACCTCTTATATTTCCGATAGCACAGCTATCTGTGCATATTACTTTTACTCTGCTCTATTTTTTATTTACTACCTCATATTCATAGTCAGATGAATAGTCATCCGCTATCCCCTCTGAAATATACATGCTGTCATCATCTGTAAGCAGTACGAAATCAAATTCATCGCTGTGTGCCTTCCAGAACTCACACGCCTTGTCCTTTCCCATGATAAACAGCGATGTTGACAATCCATCTGCGAGTGTTCCGTCATCACTCACAATGGTGACAGATTTAAGTCCACTCTCTGCAGGATAGCCTGTAGCAGGATCTATGATATGGTGGTAGATTTTTCCATCCTGCTCAAAATAACGCTCATATCCACCGGAGGTGATAACCGCCTTATCGCTCACATCAACCACTCCTATATACTGACTTTCATCCTCCGGGCTTTGCACAGCAACTCTCCACTTGCTGCCATCAGTCTTGGTTCGGTAAGTCTGGACATTGCCTCCCAGATTCACAAGACCGCTATCCACGTCATACTCCTTGAAAATATCCATAATCCTTGATGAAGTATATCCCTTTGCAATACCACCAAGGTCTATCTCCATACCTGCATCCTCAAAGGAAATCTCTCTGCTTTTATTGTCGTAATCTATTTTTGAAACGTCTGCAAGCTTTAGCAGCTCTTTTAGAGTTGCATCATCCGGCACCTTAAAGTCCTTCGTCGGAAATCCCCACTCCTGCATAACAGGATATATGGCTATATCAAAGGCTCCATCCGTCATCGTACTAAGCTCAATTCCTCTCTGCACGAGATATCCCCCATCCTCTGACAGTGTGGCTGACTTATTCACATTCAGCTTTGCTATTTCACTTTCTTCATCGCCTGTCGAAAGCAATGCATCAAGCCTCTTTATCTCTGCTATAGATGCATCCACAGCTTTTTTCGCATTTTTGCCGTATGCAGTCACTGTCATATATGTATCCATTGCAAATACTTCCTGTGAGGACTCTTTTGCAGATTTTAAATCACTATTTATTCCTTCCTGCGAAGCTGTTGTATTCTCTGTCGCATCACTTCCACCTGAGCCACAACCGGTCACTGCCAATGCGACTGTCAGTAATATCGCAGCTGCTGTCTTCTTTTTCACCTTATTACCTCTTAATCAAATATATATTTTTATTAATTCATACACTTTTGTGTAAACCTGTATAAATGTCAGCCAGGCCTATATAGCACTTACTTATATACATCACGCCAATCGATTATAGTATACTAACTTGTGTACATCATCCTAACTTATATACTATATTTCTATTTCTAATTAGTTCTTGCTAACTTCGACATTTTATTTTAAATCAGGTTTTATGTCAATAAGAGTCCATACAAAAAAAGCCTGTTGATTTTTTTTATCATTAAAATTTTCTTGCCTTTATCACGCTAACGTGGTAGCATGGTTACTAAATAAACTATTAAAGAGGTACTACAAATGAAAACATCAGAAATTATTGTATTTATCGTCTATCTGCTGTGCATGCTGGGTATTGGTATCTTCTTCTTCGTGAAAAACAGAAACGGCGGAGAAAAAACCTACTTCCTCGGCGGACGTGAGATGGGACCATGGGTTGCGGCGCTGTCAGCCGGAGCCTCAGACATGAGTGCATGGGTGCTCATGGGACTTCCTACTTCTATCTATGCACTGGGCTTAGGTCAGGTATGGATTCCTGTGGGACTTGCAATCGGCTACACTATAAGCTGGCTGCTAGAAGCACCGAGACTGAGAAAATTCTCGATTGTAGCCAATGACTCAATCACCATTCCGCAGTATCTGACCAACAGATTCCTGTCCAAATCACTTGCACTGCAGGTGATATGTGCGATTGTGTTTTTGGTTGCATACACTATTTATGCGGCATCAAGCGTAAAGGCATGCGGTACTCTTTTCCACACTGTAATAGGAATGGATCCACAGATTGCCATGTATCTTGCAGCAGTTGTCATCGTAGGCTATACCTTCCTCGGCGGCTTCTCGGCTGTATGCTGGACCGATTTCTTTCAGGGCATGCTCGTGCTTGGTTCTATGTTTATAGCACCGATTTTTGCAGCATTTATGCTTGACACATCATCCATGTCAGCACTCCCGGGCGGTTACTTAAATCCATTCTCAAGCTGGCAGGATATCGTGTCAGGACTGGCATGGGGACTTGGTTACTTTGGTATGCCACATATCATTATCAGATTCATGTCCATCAAATCACAGAAGGATTTGAAGAAATCAGCAAAAATCGGTATCACATGGACATTGCTTATTGTATTTTTTGCAACCTTAATCGGAGTAATCGGAAGACTTTTCCTTGGCTTTGACGAATCAATCAATGAAAACTCTCTTGTTTTCATCCAGATTGTAAGAAAGATTTTCCCGGGTGTTATCTCAGGTATACTGCTCTCAGCAGTGCTTGCCGCTTCCATGAGTACCGCAGACAGCCAGCTGCTTGCTGCTTCATCTGCTTTCTCGAGTGATGTGTACAAGCCTGTCATCAGAAAAGGTAAGGCAAGTGACAAAGAGATGATGTGGACCGGCCGTATTGTCGTTCTTGGAATCTCTGTTGCAGCACTCATCATCGCATCAAACCCTAATGCCGGCTCTATCATGGCACTTGTTTCCAATGCATGGGGTATCTTTGGAGCTGCCTTTGGACCTGCAATCATGCTCAGCCTCTTCTGGAAGCGCTTTAACTTCAAGGGTGCTGTTGCAGGAATCATAACAGGTGCTGCCGTTGACATATTGTGGTATGCATTCCTCACATCAACCGGAATCTACGAGCTGCTGCCGGGATTTGTTTTCGGACTTATCGCAGCCGTTGTTGTAACACTTTGCACAAATGAGCCTTCAAAAGAGGTTTATGAGCTCTTCGATAAAGCCGAAAAGTTTGATGAATAATTAAAATAATTAATCATTTAAGAACATAAGTAAAACCGTCGTACCCTGCTATTTACGGCCCCGGTACGACGGTTTTATTTTTTATTTTATTTTTCTTATGCGTTATGTTGTTCTTTTAGAAACACTGCTCTATGCCTGCTCCTTTTTGCGGTTCATAAGAGCTGCGATTGATACGCCAAGACCTGCCATTGCGATAACAAGCCACATATACATATTGCTGTCATCTGAGGTCTTTGCTGCGCCTGCAGCAGCTGCTTTAGTACCTGCATTGGTATTTACCTTTACAAAGGCAAATGTACTGAAATGGTCTGTCTCAAATACAAGCTTTCCATCTGTTACCCTTGATGTGCAGGCTATAAGCTTGTCTGAATCTACACGGAACACCTTGATTGCCTCATTGTCAGCTAATGCAAACGGCATATCCATAGTTACCTGAACCTTGTCTGCAAGCTGATGAAGCTGTGTAGTGCCATCTGTCAGATTAAGCTCATATATTGAAACATCCTTTACTCCTAAAATTTTATTCTTTACTACATCTGCAACCTTTGCCACTTCCTTCTCATCAGTTACCTTCTTTGACTCGAATTTTACTGTATCCGGAAGGATTCCCTTAGTGTCCTTTACAGTTGTTTTGGTGTCGGATGTGCTTGATACAACCGCTCCCGGTGTAAGAGCCTTTGCAGGCTGTGTGGCTGTATCACCGTTTCCTGTATTGTCCTTGTTATTATCATCAGTAGATGGGGTATCCGGCTTCTTGTTTTCATCATCACCGGTATTACCATTATCGGCATCACTCTTGTCGGCTGACTTTGTCTGATATAAGTATAGGTCATCAACTGTTCCCCAGCCACCTTTTGCACTCACGATACCGACAACAAGTGTAACTTTGGTTTCTTTCTCTAGCTTAAATGAAACGCTTGGAGTCTTCCAGTTTTTCCAATTCTCAAGTGTAACATTATCACCCTTTGCAATGACATTACCTTCTGAATCAATAACCTTAGCATAAAGCTTATCTCCGTCAGCTCCCTGTCCTACATACTCAAAGATGAACTCGCCTGAAGCAAGTGTAATAGCTTTCTTGTATGTAATTTCTGCCTCGGCTACATCTGTGCCGGCATTGTACCAGTGAGCACATGCTGCTCCTGACTTTTTATCATCCTTGGTAGAAGAAACCGAATCGACAATCTTGTTATTGGCAGTAAAATTATCAGCCTTTTCAAAGCCTGCATCATCTGCGTCTGTAATAAGATTTTTCTGCTTTATAACTACTGTACATTTTGTTGTACCCGATGTCTTATCTTTATAAGCACCACGCTCGATTTTTCTGCTGAATTTTACAGTTCCCTCTACAGTGTAGGTTCCTGCCTTTGAAAAATCAATTCCCTCTGTATTCCAAACAACGTTCTCTTCAACCTTTTCGGTATTGTATGTCACATTAACTGTCTTTGGAAGCTCCAGCTCTTTTCCTGCCTCTGATGTGACATTTGCTGTTTCTATATCCTCAACTCCGATTTTGGTTACCTTTGCGCCTGTCTTTACGTAATTCCATACCTTAAGACCTGCTGTTGCTGTTCCATCCGGATAAAACATTGCCTGATTGTCAACAGCGGAACCTCCATACCATTTTCCTGCATCCTTTGGATCATACTCACCGCTGTAGCTTGATGCCCAGCCTGAGCCCTTTTCCTCCCAAATCTTTTTATTTGCTTCATATCTTGCCGCTGCAGCTTCCTCTGAAAGACCTGTGGTATCTCCAACTGTAATCCATGCCGGCTCCCAGTAATATACACCAAGTCCGCCTGCTTCATTTACAGCATTGATGAGATTTCTCATGAAAGTAGCCTGTCCCTGCACTGTGAAAGGCTCTGTGGCATCTGCCGAGTCATCATTATTTCCCTCACGAACAGTATTTCCATGACCATCTGAATCATCAAGTGTATATGCGTAGCTTGTTTCTACAACCATTGCATCCTTGTTGTGCTTCGTCTGAACATAGCTGAGTTCTTTCTTTAAATTGCTCAGTGTTCCATGCCAGTATGGATAATAGCTTGTTCCAAGAATATCATAATTTACATTATATTTTTCAAGATTATCTGACCATGTTGTAAGTGTATTCTTCTGTGGACTTTCCACATGAATCACAACCTTTACGTCACTGTTGTAATCCTTAACACCTTTTGAGCCTGCGGAAAAGAGCTTGCACATGGCATCTTTTTTTGTTTCTCCGATAAAACCGCCTGTTGTCTCATTTCCAACCTGAACCATATCAACAACATCCTTTGATGCATCAATTGTGCTTAATGATTCATTGATAAACTTTTCTACAGCTGTGGCTTTCTCATCAACTGTATAGCCCTTCCATGCCTTAGGCACCATCTGTTTACTCGGATCTGTCCAGAAATCTGAGCAATGGAAATCAACAAGCATTTTTATGCCTGCGCTGCGGCATGCATCAGCAATTTTCTTTGCTGTTGCCACATCGTTATTTCCACCACCATATCCATTTCCGTTTGAATCATATGGATCATTCCATACTCTGACACGAATATGGTTTATGCCGTTTTCTGCCAGTAATTTGCAGAAATCTGTCACGTTGTTAATTTCTTTTCCGTTATAATCCTTGTATACAACACCACTGCCTATTTCTGTTATAACAGATGAGATGTCCATTCCCATTATGAAATCAGGCGACAAATCCTTTACCTTTGCAACAACAATATCGTCATTGTCTACTGAGGTATCAATTTCAGGTGCCTTTGATGTAATGGTTGTACATACTAAACCAAGCTCATTGTTATTTGCATCCTTAAGCTGGGCTACAACATAATACTTACCGGCTGACTTTGTTGTGTAAGCTGCCTTAAGAGTTTTTCCGGAATTTTTATCGTTTTCTAATGTTCCGTCACTCAATCCGTCTGTGTGATCATTCCATGTATCAACCCACCACCATAAATTTACTCCCTCAGGAAGTTCACTTATTTCTTTTCCATCATAAGTAATCTTTGCTTCAAGATTGACTGTATCACCATTTTCTACGGCTACTTCAGTCTGATTTACTGAGATTGTGTAACCTTTCTGGTTTTCTTCGGAAGAGTCAGTATCATCTGCTTTTGTTTCATAAAGCTTTTGAAGCTTAATATTGTCAATATCGCCCCAATAGCCGTTCGTAACATCTCCTCCAATACATATATCAACATCTTGTACAGCTTCAATTGTAAATTCATCGGTTGTAACTGTTTCCCAATTATCCCAGTCTGTTGTAGCCGGAAGTTCTTTAGCCTGTTCCAAATATTTCACATACAGGCCTGATTTAACATCTTTTTGCCCATCCTGATCAATTGAAATCCTATAGGTTCCCGGCTCAACATTCTTGATTGTTTGAGATAGCGAATTGTCCCCAGTTATGTCCTTTATCTTTGTAAACTGAGTTGTATTATTTTTCGCCCACTCATCTTTTGTGACAAATAGTCCACTTCCCGTTGACTTAGTCCAACCGGTTATACTTCCATCCCCATTTATAGACGACTCAAAGTCTCCATTCACCACATACTCTGTGTCTACCCACTTTGCGGTATTCTCTGCTGCCTTAACCTGCTCTGTGCCCAAATCCGCCACAGCGCTCTGGCTTAGAAGCATTGCAAACACCAGTCCGGCACTTGTTATAGATGCCATTTTTCTCTTCCTGCTCATATTTTCCTCCTTGTTTTTATTCAGTGGTAAATGACTATCGAATTTGTAAATACTAAAGCCATCATAAATACTAAAGCCATCAAGCCACTGACATGCACATTCTCAAATTGCATGTCACGCATGATTTCATCTGTTCCATGCGCAACAGCGCAATCGGTTGCAATAACTATATTTACAGTTTATACATTAATCGTTTACGTTTCAATAGACATAAACGCCAACTTATTCCTGCGATATTTGGCAAAAATACATTAATTTAATATTTGTAAATATGGGAAAATGTACAAAGATTAGTA
>ERZ1026860.1672-NODE-1672-length-10823-cov-5.999257_pt1 | contig 10823 bp, 10 predicted proteins | sample MGYA00380160_ERZ1026860 | MGnify/ENA primary metagenome ERZ1026860 (study PRJEB33269, sample SAMEA4719796) | human gut metagenome | biome: human-associated habitat; feature: organic feature; material: feces | place: Cameroon | collected 2013-10 ... | reverse complement strand
GCCTCACCGATGAGGCAGGGGTTGTTCTTCTGGCGGCGGCTCAAAATCTGGATGGTGCGGTAAATTTCCCGGTCGCGGCCCACGATGTCGTCCAGCTTGCCCTCCCGGGCCTTGCGGGTCAGGTTCTCGCAGTAGGTGTCCAGAAATTTGCGGCGGGGCGGCTTTTTGTCCTTGCCGTTTTTGGCTTTTTTATCGCCGGTGCCGCTCTGCTGGGCTCCGCCGTTCACCCCCAGCGGGAAGGTGGCGCTGGAGCCGGGCATCAGGTCGCTGTCCTCGTCCATGCCCCCATCGGGCTGGACCATGTTCATCATCATGGAGAGGGGATTGCCGCCGTCGCCCATCTCCTGCATCATGTTCTCCATCCGCTCTTCCATATTGTCCATGTCTTCTTCCGACATCCCGAACTGCTTCATCAGGTCCTCCACGGGCTTGATGTGCATCTCCCGGGCGCAGTGGAGACAGTATCCCTCGTTTTTCAGCTTGCCATCCTCCATCCGCTGGACGAAGATGATGGCCGGGCGCTTTTTGCAGCGGTCACAGACCATAGTGTCCCTCCTTACCTTTCCCACCCCTTACAAAAAGGGGTTGAACACATTGAATACTTTATAATAAAGGCTGCCGCCCATGACCGTATCGTTCAGCACGGTCAGGTTGCCGCCGGTGATGACGATGAGCGCCCAGACGACGCAGAGCACCAGATAGATGTCCAGCAGGCTGGCAATGCCGCCCACCGTCCAGCCCAGCCAGCGGTTCACCGCGCCCACCACGGGCAGCTTGTTGACAAGGCCCAGCACCGTGACGAGGAAGCTGACGGCCATGCGCAGCAGCGCAAAGGCCAGAAAGAACAGCACCAGCGAGATGACGGGGGTGAGCAGCGGGGCCAGCACCTTTTGGACGATGACGTCCGCCAGCACCACGGCGTTGTCGCTGAGGACGGCGGACACCGAGCGCTCGCAGGCCTCCACGATGGAAGCCCGGAAGCTCTCCGGCAGGAAGCCCGCGTATTTTTCGGCGATTCCCGAGAGATCGACCACGCCCCCGGCCGCGATGCTGGCGGCGATCTGGTCGCGGAAGCCGTTTGCCAGGAAGTTGTTGAACACCTGCCCGGCTCCCCAGGCCGAAAAGGCCCTAGCCCCGATGAGGCTGAGCAGGCTGCCCACCAGCTGCACCACCGAGGCCAGAAACCCCTTGCGGGCGTAGCGGATGGCCAGCAGCAGCCAGACCACCGTGCATATCATATCAAAAAGAAATGACGGATTCTTGAACATGAAATGTTTTCCTTATTACTTGTATCAAACCTCTCAGGCGCTTCGCGCCAGCTCCCCTAATAGGGGAGCCAAGGCTTGCCTCTCCTACTAGGAGAGGTGTCTGCGAAGCAGACGGAGAGGTTCAGTCTTTCGGTGCGCTCACCTGCTGCACCGTATTGCCACAAAATACCAATATCTGCTTGGCGTCCGCCAGCAGGGCCTGGGGCCGGGCGGCGAGGGTCTGCGTCCACTGGTGCTCGCCTGCGGCGGTCTCGCACTCCACGGAGCTGTCCGTCAGCCGGTAGACCGCGTTGCCTTGCCGCACCACCTTGTTGGAGGCGGAAACCACGCCGCTGTACTGCACCGTCAGGTTTTTGTCCAGCGTCACCAGCTGGCAAATTTGCCCCGAGGCCAGCAGCAGGGCCACGTTGCCGGAGCCGTCCACCGAGATATCCCGCAGGCTCTGGCCTGCAAAATCGTACCGGGCCCGCTCGCCGCCCCCGGCGTTGTACAAAACGGCGGTGTCGTCGTAGACGGCCAGCAGGGTGTTGGCGGAGAGCCAGCCCACCCACTGGGGCACGCCGCTCCGGCTGCCCACGTTGAGGGGCTCCCCCTGGGCCAGGGTGAGGACGTAGAGGTTCGTCTGCATCTGCCCGCCGCTGGAGGTGACGGCGGCGGCGGCAAGCCTCCGGCTGTCCGGGGAGAAAGCCATCCGCAGGGGGGTGCCCTCGCCGGAGCTCATCTCCCAGCTCAACACCTGCTCCAGATCGGGCGAGTAGACCAGCAGCTGCGCCATGCTGGCGGTGGAGTCGGTGACGACGGCCAGGGTGCCGTTGTCGGACATGGCGCAGAGGAAGATGCTGTTTTCCAGCGTTTTGGTGTACAGGTTCTGGGTGCGGCTCTCCACCCGCAGCTCGTTGCCGGAGCGGTTGTAGAGCACAAAGCGGGTCTTGCCCGCCGCCAGCGCCGGGCGGGCGTAGCCGCTCTGGATGGCGTTGAGCCGGGTGCCCGTGCGGGAGTACACCACGCAGCTGTCGCCGCCCAGCTCCACAAAGCCGCCCGTCATGGGCCCCAGCCGGGCCAGCTCTATCACGCCGGTCTGCTGGGGCCAGCCGGGGCCGGGGGCCAGCGCGATGCGGGCGGTGTCGATGCAGTCCTTCACCAGCGTCACCGATCGGCCCAGCCAGCCGGTGGCCACCAGCACCAGCGCCGTCAGCAGTGCCACCAGCGCCACGGTGCGGCGGGCCCGCTTGCCCCGGGCACGGGCCTGCGCTGCGGCCAGATATTCTACCCGCCCCTCCGAGAGCGGCTCGTCGCTCTCCGGGCGGTCACGATGTTTTTTCATGGATGGTTTCTCCTTTGCAAAACCTCTCAGGCGCTAACGCGCCAGCTCCCCTAATAGGGGAGCCAAGTCTTGCCTCTCCTACTAGGAGAGGTGCCCCCGCAGGGGGCGGAGAGGTTCAGTCGTAATCCACTTTTTCCAGAAACAGCCCCTTGGCGGGCAGGGTGGGGCCTGCGCTGCGGCGGTCGCGGCTGGCTAAGATGGCGGGGATGGCGTCGGGGGCCATCCGGCCTGCGCCCACCTCGCACAACGTCCCGGCCAGGATGCGCACCATGTTGTAGAGGTAGCCGTCCGCCGTCACCACGATGTCCACCTCGTCCCCCTGCCGGGTGACGCTGCAGGCCGTGATGGTGCGCACGGTGTCGCCGTGGGCCGCCGCCGAGGAGCCGGAGGCGCACAGGGCCAGAAAATCGTGCCTGCCCACAAAGTGCTGCGCCGCCTGCTGCATCCGGGCTTCGTCCAGAGGACGGGGCACCTTGGCGTAATACCGCTCCTCAAAGGGCGAGTCGATTGGACTGTTGTGGATGCGGTAGCGGTAGGTTTTGGTATGGGCCGCGTACCGGGCGTGGAACTCCTCGGGCACCACGCGGGCCGCAAGCACCCGGATATCCGGGGGCAGGTGCTGGTTGAGGGCCAGCGGCAGCTTTTCCGTCGGGATGCGGGAGTCGGCGTGGAAATTGAGCATGAAGCCCCGGGCGTGGACGCCCGCATCGGTGCGGCTGCAGCCCTTGATATCGGGCCGGGTGCCCAGCACCGCCTCCAGCGCATCCTGAAAGGTCTGCGCCACGCTGCGGCCATTGGGCTGCACCTGAAACCCGCAGTAGTCCGTGCCGTCGTAGGCTAATTTGAGTAGATAGTTCATCCGAAACCTCTCCGTCTGCTTCGCAGACACCTCTCCTAATAGGAGAGGCAAGCCAACGGCATCGTTTTCGATGCCATTGTTCTAAATCGCAGCGCCTCCCTTGGCTCCCCTACTAGGGGAGCTGGCGCAAAGCGCCTGAGAGGTTTTGTCAACAAGCCGCTGTCAACAAGCGCCCGTGCCGCCGGGCAATTTTTGCCCCGGGCGTTCTGTGGGCTGTTCTTCCTGCTTGTTGACGGGTCTGTTGACACTTTGTTGACACCCTTGTTGACACGAAAAAACCAGTGTTCATGCGGGTTTTCTCCTCTTGTCAACCATGTCAACAGAAATATAGAAGAAAAGAAAATATCCCACCAGAGAGCTCTGCTCCTGCTGAGAAGGTTTTTCCCCCTTTGTTGACAGGACTTTGTTGACACTTAGAAATTGGGGAACACCAGCCGGGACGACAAAATCACGGCGAAGCAGACGAGGCAGACGGCCAGGTCGATGTAGTCCTGCTTGTCGCACCGCAGCACCTTCAGGCGGGTGCGGCCCTCGCCCCCCCGGTAGCACCGGCACTCCATGGCCATGGCCAGCTCGTCGGCCCGGCGGAAGGCCGAGATGAACAGCGGGATGAGCACCGGCACCAGCGCCTTGACCCGGTCGGTCATTTTGCCGGTGTCCAGCTGCGCGCCGCGCGCCTTCTGTGCGTTCATGATCTTATCCGTCTCCTCGATGAGGGTGGGGATGAAGCGCAGGGCGATGCTCATCATCATGGCCAGCTCATGCACCGGGAAGTGCAGCCTGCCCATGGGCTTTAACAGCTGCTCGATGGCGTCCGTCAGCACGATGGGGCTGGTGGTGTAGGTGAGCAGGCTGGTGCCCGCGATGAGGGCCATGACGCGCACGGCCATCAGGATGGCGTACTTGACGCCCTCGGCGTAGATGGTCAAGAACCACACCCGCACCAGCGGCTCCCCCTCGCCCGAAACAAAGAAAAGGTTGAGCACCGCCGTGAAAACGACGATGGGCAGGATGGGCTTCAAGCTCTTGACGATGAGCTTGAAGGGGATTTTCGCCACGCTGTACATCCCCACCAGAAACAGCAGGGACAGCGCCAGCCCCAGAGGGTTGGACGCCGCAAACAGCAGGATGATGTAAACGATGGTCAGCACGATCTTCATCCGGGGGTCGAACCGATGCACGAGGCTCGAGCCCGGGAAGTGCTGGCCGATGGTGATATCTCTCAGCATTCCGCACTGCCCCCTTTCCGGCTGTCATCCCGGGGCAGGATGAGGCTCTCGCCTGCGTCCCGCCGGGCTTTGGCTGCCAGGATCATCTTGACGGCGTAGGGGATGGTGTACACGTCCGCCGGGACGTCCACCCCCATCTCCCGCAGTTTGAGGAAGATTTTCGTCACCTGCGGCACGGAGAGGCCCAGCTTCAGCAGCTCCGGGGCCCGGGCAAACACCTTTTCCACCGTGTCGTACATGGCGATCTTTTTGTTGGACATCACCAAAACCTTATCGGCATATTTGGCGATATCCTCCATGCTGTGGGAGACCAGAAGGACGGTGGTGCCCGTCTTTTTGTGGTACTCCTTCACCTCGCCCAAAATCTCGTCCCGGCCCTCGGGGTCCAGGCCCGCTGCGGGCTCGTCCAGCACCAGAATGCGGGGCTTCATGGCCATCACGCCCGCCACGGCCACCCGGCGCTTCTGCCCGCCGGAAAGCTCAAAGGGGCTGCGTTCGAGCAGCGCTTCGTCGAGGCCCACGAACTCCGCCGCCTCATGCACGCGCTTGTCGATCTCGGCCTCGTCCAGCCCCATGTTTTTGGGGCCGAAGGCGATGTCCTTGTAGCAGGTCTCCTCAAACAGCTGGTACTCCGGGTACTGGAAGACCAGCCCCGTCAAAAAGCGGAACTCCCGGATCTTTTCCGGCTCGGCCCACAAATCGTGCCCGTCGATGTAGATTTTGCCGCTGGTGGGCTTGTTCAGGCCGTTCATGTGGGTGATGAGGGTGGATTTGCCGGAGCCGGTGGCCCCGATGATGCCCACGAACTCCCCTTCCTCCACGGCAAAGCTCACATCGTCCAGCGCCGTCACGGCGTTGGGCATGCCGGGGTTGTAGACGTAGCTCAGGTGCTCCACCTGAATGATGTTGTTCGGCATTGGTCTTACCTCCCCTCTCACTGCAGCAGCTCATACAGAGCCTGTGCGCACGCGCCGGTGTCGATGATGCCCTCGGGCATGGGGATGCCGGCCTTGACCAGCTCATCCCGCAGCTCGGCGGCCTGGGGCACGTCCAGCCGCAGGGCCCGGACCTTCTCCGTCTGGCTGAACACCTCTTTGGGGGTGCCCTCCATCACCACTTCGCCCTTGCTCATCACCAGCACCCGGTCGGCCTGGGCGGCTTCTTCCATATAATGGGTGATGGACACCACGGTGATGCCCATATTCTTATTCAGGTGGTGGATGGTCTGCATCACCTGCTCCCGGCCGCGAGGGTCCAGCATGGCGGTGGCTTCGTCCAGAATGATGCAGTCCGGCCGCATGGCCACGATGCCTGCAATGGCCACCCGCTGCTTCTGCCCGCCGGAAAGGTTGTGGGGAGCCCGCTCCCGGTACTCGTAGATGCCCGCCATCTTCATGGCGTCATCCACCCGGCGGCGCATCTCCTCGGGGGGGACGCCCAGGTTCTCCAGCGCAAAGGCCACGTCTTCCTCCACCACGGTGGCCACGATCTGGTTGTCCGGGCTCTGGAACACCATGCCCACCTTCTGGCGGATGTCGTAAATTTTATCTTCGTCCTTAGTGTCCATCCCCTCCACCGTCACGGTGCCGCTCTCGGGCAGGAGGATGGCGTTGAAGTGCTTGGCGAGGGTGGATTTGCCGCAGCCGTTGGCCCCCAGCACCGCCACGAACTCGCCCCGCTGCACCCCCACCGACACGCCGTTCAAGGCGTAGGCCGGGTTCTCGGGGTCGTAGCGGAATTTCAAATCTTGTGCCGTTAAAATCGTTTCTTCCATCTGTGTTCTCTTTCTGGTGGTGCGCCCCTCTCAAAAGGGCTGTACCCCAAACATAAAATTGCTCGCCCTCTCCGTCATCCCTTCGGGATGCCACCTCTCCCAAAGGGAGAGGCAAGGGCCTTACCGATACGCCTTGGCTCCCCCTTTGGGGGAGCTGGCGCGCAAGCGCCTGAGAGGGCGAGGGACCTCACTCCTCCCAAATGGCCGTGGCACCGCAGGGCACCACGCCCCCGGTGGCGGAGACGGGCAGGCCGATCTCGTCGCAGCTGGTGCGGCCCCCAAAGCGGGGCACCAGCGTCGTTTTGAGCATATACTCCATGACGGCGGGGGACAGGCCCGTGGTGTAGCTGTTGACGGCGAAGAAGAGGGGCTTCTCGCTCAGCACCTCCTCGCACTGGCTCACCAGATCGTAGATGCAGTCTTCCAGCTTCCAAATTTCGCCCCCCGGGCCGCGCCCGTAGCTGGGCGGGTCCATGATGATGCCGTCGTAGGTGTTGCCCCGGCGCTTTTCCCGCGCCACGAACTTGGCGCAGTCGTCCACCAGCCAGCGGATGGGCCGGTCGGCCAAGGAGCTTGCCGCAGCGTTCTCCTTGCCCCAGGCCACAATGCCCTTGGAGGCGTCCACATGGCAGACGGTGGCCCCCGCCGCCGCGCAGGCCAGGGTAGCGCCGCCGGTGTAGCCAAAGAGGTTGAGCACCCGGATGGGCCGCCCCGCCGCCCGAATCTTCTGGGCATACCACGCCCAGTTGACGGCCTGCTCCGGGAAGACGCCGGTGTGCTTGAAGCCCGTGGGGCTGACGATGAGGGTCAGCTTATCCTCCCCTTCGCCGCAGCTGATCTTCCATTTTTCGGGCAGGCGGCGCTTGTACTCCCACTCGCCGCCGCCCTGGTTGGAGCGGTGGTACACCGCATCCGCCTTGGCCCAGAGGGGGCTGCGCTTCGGGGTCTTCCACACCACCTGGGGGTCCGGCCGGATGAGGATGGTCTCGCCCCAGCGCTCCAGCCGGTTGCCGTCGGTGGCGTCCAGCAATTCGTAATCTTTCCAGGTATCTGCAGGGCGCATAGCGTCCTCCTTTCGCTTACTGTTTCAGGATGCGTTGTTCGATACGTTCCACGATGCGCTTGGCGCAGCGGTCGATGGCTTCCAGGTCCTGCCCTTCCACCATGACGCGAATTTTGGGCTCGGTGCCGGAGACCCGCACCAGCACCCGGCCCATGCCCATCAGCTTCTGCTGCTCGTTCTCGATGAAGCCTGCCAGCACCTCGTCCTCCTTGTAGGCGGCCTTCTGGGCGGCGTTGGCCGTCACGTTCACCAGCACCTGGGGGTACTGGGCGTAGATGCCGTTCAGCTCGCTCATCTTCTTGCCGCTCTCGGCCAGCAGCTTGAGCAGCTTGCCCGCCGTCAGCTCGCCGTCGCCGGTGGTGGCGTGGTGGAGCAGGATGACATGGCCGCTCTGCTCGCCGCCGATGGCAAAGCCGTTCTCCCGCATATTTTCCAGCACGTAGCGGTCGCCCACGGCGGTCTTCTCGGTGTGGATGCCCTGGCTTTCCATATACTTGATGAAGCCCAGGTTGGACATCACGGTGACCACGGCGGTGTCGCCGTCCAGACGGCCCTTTTCCTTCATGGCAAGGGCCAGCAGGGCGATGACTTTGTCGCCGTCGATCTCCTGGCCCAGCTCGTCGCAGGCAAGGCAGCGGTCGGCGTCGCCGTCAAAGGCGATGCCGCAGTCGAAGCCGCCTGCCACCACGGCTTTTTCCAGATTGTCGAGGTGGGTGCTGCCCACCCCCTTGTTGATGTTGGCACCGTCCGGCGAGACGCCCAAAAAGGTGCACTTGGCCCCCAGCCGGGGGAAGAGCTTCTGGGCCACGGCGGCAGACGCGCCGTTGGCGCAGTCGATGCAGACGTTGAGGCCCGTCAGATCGCCGTGGATGGACTCGTACAGGTGGTCCACATAGTCGTCCAGACCGTCGGCCCGGACGGATACCCGGCCCACCTCTGCGCCCGTGGCCAGCGGGATGTCGGCGCAGTCGTTGTCGATGTGCTTCTCGATCTCGTTCTCCACCTCGTCGGGCAGCTTGTAGCCGGTACCGGCGAAAATTTTGATGCCGTTGAATTCCATCGGGTTGTGGCTGGCGGAGATGACCACGCCCGCGTCGGCGTTGTATTTTTTGACGAGGTAGGCCACGGCGGGGGTGGGCAGCACGCCCAGACTCTCCACGTCCGCGCCCACGCTGCACAGGCCCGCCGTCAGGGCGGCTTCCAGCATATCGCCGGATTGGCGGGTGTCCTTGCCGATGAGGATGCGGGGGCGGTGGCCGGTGCTGCCCGTGAGAACAGCCGCCGCGCCCCGGCCCAGCTTCATGGCCAGCTCGCAGGTCAGGTCAGCGCCCGCCACTCCGCGCACGCCGTCGGTCCCAAAATATTTTCCCATAATTAGTAACCCCACTTTCAAAACCTCTCAGGCACTTCGTGCCAGCTCCCCTAGTAGGGGAGCCAAGTTTCGCTGCTGCTATCTTGCCTCTCCTATTAGGAGAGGTGGCTGCGAAGCAGACGGAGAGGTTAAAACAATGTCTGCTGCCCGTTATCCTCGGGCGCACCCGTCTCGGGTGCCTGCAATCCCAGATGCTCGTAGGCCAGGCGGGTCACGCAGCGGCCCCGGGGCGTCCGGGTCAAAAAGCCCATCTGCATCAGATAGGGCTCGCACAGGTCTTCCAGTGTCACGGCCTCTTCGCCAAGGGCTGCAGCCAGCGTTTCCAGCCCCACCGGCCCGCCGTTGTACATCTCGATGATGGCCCGCAGCAGGCTGCGGTCCAGCTCGTCGAGGCCCAGCGCGTCCACGTCCATCCGCTTGAGGCCCATGAGGGCCACGTCCCGGTCGATGACGCCGTCGCTCAGCACGGTGGCAAAGTCCCGCAGGCGCTTCAAAAAGCGGTTGGCCACCCGGGGGGTGCCCCGGCTGCACTTGGCCAGCTCGTAGGCGCCCTCCGGCGTGATGGGCTGGTCGAGGATGCCCGCCGAGCGCTGGATGATGCGGGAGAGCTCATCGGGGCTGTACAGCTCCAGCTTGAGCAGCACGCCGAAACGGTCCCGCAGCGGGCCGGTGATCTGGCCCGCCCGGGTGGTGGCCCCCACGAGGGTGAACCGGGGCAGGTTGATGCGGATGCTCTGGGCGCTGGGGCCCTTGCCGATCATGATGTCCAGCGCGTAGTCTTCCAGCGCCGGGTAGAGCACCTCCTCCACCTGCCGGGACAGCCGATGAATTTCGTCGATGAAGAGCACGTCGCCCTCCTGCAGATTGGTCAGCAGGGCGGCAAGGTCGCCGGGCTTCTCGATGGCGGGGCCGCTGGTGATGCGGATTTGCACCCCCATCTCGTTGGCAATGATGCCCGCCAGCGTTGTTTTGCCCAGGCCCGGGGGGCCGTAGAGTAGGATGTGGTCCATGGGCTCGCCCCGCCGCCGGGCGGCTTCCAGATAAATTTTCAGGTTCTGCTTGACCTTTTCCTGGCCGATGTAGTCTTCCAGATGCTGCGGGCGGAGGTTGTTTTCCTCGTTGTCGGCCACGGTCAGGCCCGGCTGCATCATTTTTGCGCCGTAAAGCGCGGTATCGTCCTGCATTGCTTACCTCCTGCCTGCCATGCCCCGGAGCGCCAGCTTGATGATCTCCTCCACGGGCAGCGTTGCGTCGATCTTGGAAACGGCCAGCGCGGCCTCGCTCTGGCTGTAGCCCAGGGACACCAGTGCCGCAATGGCCTGCCCGGCCCCCTGCGCCGCCGGGGCAGACGAAGTAGCTGCCCCCACGTCTTCGAGGTTGATGCCGTCCACAAAGCCCTTGGCCACCTTATCCTTCAGCTCCAGCACGATGCGCTGGGCCAGCTTTGGCCCCACGCCGGAAGCCGCCTTGAAGGCCTTGTGGTCCCCCGCCGAGATGGCCAGCGCCACCCGGTCCGGCTCCATGACGCTCAAAATGGCAAGGCCCACCTTGGGCCCCACGCCGGAGACCGCCGTCAGCATCTCAAAGCAGGCCTGCTGCTCCTCGGTGGCAAAGCCGTAAAGGCTCACGTCGTTTTCCGTCACGCTCAGCACGGTGTAAAGGGTGGCCTCTTTGCCCACCCCCGGCAGCGCCCCGGCCACGCTGGCAGGGCACTGGGTGTAGTACCCCACGCCCCCGCAGCTGAGCACCACCGCGTTCAGCGTCTTTTTGATGATTTTTCCGGTCAAACAGTAGATCATAGGCTCGTTCCTCAAATCGGCCCCACGCCCCGCCGCACAAAGCGGTTGAGCTGGTTGCCGTTGGTGTGGCAGAAGGTGATGGCCATGGCCAGTGCATCGGCGGTATCGTCGGGCTTGGGCACGGCGGGCAGATGC
>ERZ1026860.1666-NODE-1666-length-10851-cov-3.212301_pt1 | contig 10851 bp, 6 predicted proteins | sample MGYA00380160_ERZ1026860 | MGnify/ENA primary metagenome ERZ1026860 (study PRJEB33269, sample SAMEA4719796) | human gut metagenome | biome: human-associated habitat; feature: organic feature; material: feces | place: Cameroon | collected 2013-10 ... | reverse complement strand
GCAGCGTCAGATGTTTATAAGAGACAGGTTGAAATACGCGCACGCGGCGATTTTTTCCGCGAGCGGCGCGGGGATATTTTCCACCTGCAACAATTCTCCCCTGCCCGTTAAAACGCGCGCGACGGACGGCGCGCCGCGCGTGAGCGTACCCGTTTTATCGGTGAAAAGCATGCGCATGCCGCCCGCCGCTTCGATGCCCGCCGCGCGCTTTACAAGCACGTTGTCCTTCGCCATTTTCGCGCGGTTCGACGAAAGCACTACGGCGATCATCATGGGCAGACCTTCCGGCACGGCGACGACGACTACGGCGATGGCGAGCGTGAGCGCGTGCATGAGATAGGAAAACACGGTGAACGGGCTTTGGAAATCCGCTTTGATGAGCGCGGGGTTCATCGCGTTATCGAGAAAAAACGCGTTGAAAAGATCGGCGAGCGCAACGAGAACGGCGGCGAGATACCCAAACCGCGAAAGCGTGCCGGCAAGCACGGAAAGCTTGCGCTTTAACGGACTATCGCCTTTATCTTGCTTCAACGCGCTTGCCATCTGCCCGTAAAAGGTGTTTTCCCCCACTTCGCTTACGCGCGCGATCGCTTCGCCGCCCGTGACCAGGCTGCCTTCAAACGCCTTTTCGCGGCGGGAAAGTCCTTCCGCGCCCGCGAGCGGCTCGGGCGTTTTTTCCGTTTCCGCGCTTTCGCCCGTGAGCGGGGATTGCGAAAGGGTGAGTTTGCCGGAAAGCAACGTGACGTCTGCGGGGACGCGCTCGCCCGCCTCTAATAAAAGAATATCGCCCACCACGAGTTCGCGCACGGGAATTTGCATGGTTTTGCCGCCGCGACGAACGCGGCAGACGGCATTTTCGCTCTGTGCCATCAGCTGCTCGAACGCGGATTCGCTGCCGTATTCCGAAAGCGTGGAAACAAACGTGGAAAGGAACACCGCCGCGGCGATGCCCGCCGTTTCGGTGACGTTTTTGCTCTTGATGAAAAAGATTAAATTAACGGCGAGCGCGATTAAAAGAACGCGGATGATCGGATCGGAAAACGCGGAAAGATACTGCCTGAAAAAACCTTTTCTCTTGCGGCGCTTAAGCGCGTTTGCGCCGTATTTTTCGCGCGAAAGTTTCACCTCTTCTTCGGTTAAACCGAAAAATGCGCCGTTTTTTTTCTGCGTGCCTGCGTTTTTCCGTGCGTTTGCGGACATATCTTGCCCCTCCGTGCCACTTTTATTCTGTTTATCGTATGCCGCCGCTCGTCCGTTTATGAAAATCGCAGAAAAATACGCAACGAAACGCAAAAAAAACGCCCCCGCGCGGAAGTTTGCGCGAGAGCGTTGTTTTACGAATCAAGAATTATTTTTTCGGGTTGGTGATCGTGATTCCCGAATCGGACGCGTCGATTTTCACCGTATCGCCCGGCAAAAATCTGCCTGCGAGCAGCTCTTTGGCGAGCGGCGTTTCCACCGCCTGCTGCACGTACCGTTTCAACGGTCTTGCGCCGAGTACCGGATCGTAGCCGTTTTCCGCAAGATATGCGCACGCTTTGTCTGTAATTTCCAGAGTCAGTCGCTTTTCCGCGAGTCTGTCTTTGAGCGACGATACGAAAAGTTTTACGATCTTTTCGATTTCGCCTTTTTGCAGCGGTTTGAAAATCACGATTTCGTCTAACCGATTTAAAAATTCGGGACGGAAAGACGTTTTTAAAAGTCCTTCCACTTCCTTTTTCGCTTCTTCGGAAAGGTTGCCCTTTTCGTCGATGCCTTCGAGAATCGCGGGCGAGCCGAGATTGGAAGTTAAGATGATCACGGTGTTTTTAAAGTTCACCGTTCTGCCCTGCCCGTCGGTAATACGCCCGTCGTCAAGCACCTGCAAAAGCACGTTGAAAACGTCCGGATGCGCCTTTTCCACTTCGTCGAACAGCACCACGCAGTACGGGTGACGGCGCACGGCTTCGGTGAGCTGACCGCCTTCGTCGTATCCCACGTATCCCGGAGGCGCGCCGATCAGACGGGAAACGGAATACTTTTCCATATACTCGCTCATATCGATACGCACCATGTTCTTCTCGTCGTCGAACAGGCATTTTGCCAGCGTTTTCGCAAGCTGCGTTTTGCCCACGCCCGTAGGGCCTAAGAACAGGAACGAGCCGATCGGCCGATCGGGATCGGCGATGCCCGCACGGGAACGCAGAATCGCGTTCGCCACGGCTTCCACCGCTTCGTCCTGCCCGATCACCCGTTTGTGCAGGGTATCGGCGAGATGAAGCAGTTTTTCTTTCTCGCCTTCCATCAGTTTCGCCACGGGGATACCCGTGCGCTTTGCCACGATTTCGGCGATTTCTTCTTCGGTGACTTTATCGTGCAGAATCGTACCGCCGTTGCCGTCCGCGCCGTCTGCCGCGGCCTTTTTCTCGCTTTCTTCAAGCTTCTTTTTCAGCTCGGGCAGTTTGCCGTATTGAAGTTCGGAAGCCTTTTGCAAATCGTACTCGCGCTGCGCTTTTTCAAGCTCCGCCGAGCATTTTTCGATCTCTTCGCGAAGCGATTGCACGCTTGCGATATCCCGCTTTTCCGCTTCCCAGCGCGTGGACAACGCGGCGTACTTTTCTTTGAGTTCCGCAAGCTCGTTTTCAATCTCTTTCAGATGCTCTTTCGACGCGGGATCGGTCTCTTTCGAAAGCGCGTTCTTCTCGATTTCAAGCTGCATCGTCCGCCGCGAAAGCGCGTCCATTTCTTCGGGACTCGATTCCATCTGCGTGCGGATGGTGGCGCAGGCTTCGTCTACGAGATCGATCGCTTTATCGGGCAGAAATCTATCCGTGATATACCGATCGGAAAGGGTGGCGGCGGCGATCAGCGCGCTATCCTGAATTTTCACGCCGTGGAATACTTCGTATCTCTCTTTTAAGCCGCGCAGAATGGAAATGGTATCTTCCACCGTAGGCTCGCCCACGAGAACGGGCTGAAAACGACGCTCGAGCGCGGGATCTTTTTCGATGTATTTACGGTATTCATCAAGCGTGGTTGCGCCGATACAATGCAATTCGCCGCGCGCAAGCATGGGCTTTAACAGGTTGCCCGCGTCCATCGCGCCGTCCGTTTTGCCCGCACCTACGATCGTGTGCAGCTCGTCGATGAAAAGTATGATTTTGCCGTCGGACTTCTTCACTTCGGCAAGCACGGCTTTCAGCCTTTCTTCAAACTCGCCGCGGAATTTCGCGCCGGCGATCAGCGCGCCGAGATCAAGCGAAAACACCTTGCGATCCTTTAACGAATCGGGTACGTCCCCCTTCATGATACGAATCGCAAGACCTTCGGCGATTGCCGTTTTACCCACGCCCGCTTCGCCGATCAGCACGGGATTGTTCTTCGTTTTACGCGAAAGAATCCGGATCACGCTGCGGATTTCTTCGTCGCGCCCGATCACGGGATCGAGTTTGTGCTGCCGCGCCCGCTCCACAAGATCGCTGCCGTATTTATTCAGCACGTCGTAGGTATCTTCGGGATTTTCGCTATCCACGCGGGAATTGCCGCGCACTTTGGCAAGTTCCTGCATAAACGTATCTTTGCTTGCGCCCGCCTCTTTCAAAAGCCGTTTCACAAGGCTTTCGCCCTTATCGAAAAACGACATGAAAAGATGCTCTACGGAAACGTAGGAATCGCCCATTTGTTCTGCGGAAGTTTCGGCGTTTTCAAGCAGATCGTTGAGCGCGCGGGATACGTATTTTTCGCCGCCCGATACTTTGGGAAGCCGCGAAATCTCGGCGCGCGTTCTTTCGAGCAACGCGGAAACGTTTACGCCCATACGCGATAAAAGCGTGGATATCAACCCCTCCTTATCGCTTAAAAGCGAGAATAATAAATGCAGCTGACCTACGTCCGCATTGCCGTATTCCGTGGATACCCGCTGCGCGTTTACGAGCGCTTCCGAAGATTTTTCGGTGAATTTTTTCATATCCATAATTTTGCCCTCCTTGCCGTTTTTTGCCGTGCGCCTTGCCGCATGTTTTACGACTTCCGTTCGCCTTTCGGCGGCGCGCGCCTCAAACTTTATTTTTCATTAGTTATTTTTACCACGCGTTTTTGCCGTTTAAACATTGCGGCCGTAACTTTTCGTAAAATATTTTTGGCGCAAATGATCATTTGGAAAAACGCCCCGAAGATGAAACTTCGGGGCGTTTTTGTACAGGGTGTTGCGGGTTAATCCACTTCCCGCAAAGGCACATCGCGCGAAATCGACGGGCCGACGAAATCGTCTTTAAACGTATGTCCGTCCCGGTTTTTTCCGCCGCTCGTTCCGTCTGCGCCGGAAGCGCAGCCGCCGATAAGCGCAAGCGACACCAAAAACATCACTCCCGCAATCAGCATAATTGTAATTTTTTTAATTTTTACCATGTTTTCTCCTTTGTAAATATTCCCCGAATAGCGCAGAAATGCGCCGTCTGAGATTATTATGCTAATCATTGTAGCCGTTTTTTCTGTATTTTGTCAAGTAAATCGAGCCGATTTTGCAAAAATTTTTTTTCATGAATTTTTTTCGGATCGTTATTTTTTTCAGATATCCGAACGCTTTCCGAACGCTTTCTTACGCGCGCGCGACAAAAAAAATATTTTTTCTTGCGTTTCGCCGCCTTTTTTTATTTACTTTTTTTCGTTTTTCCTGTACAATAGTAAGATGGCAGGTAGATCCGAAGCCGAAAAAAGGAGTTTGCGGCACAAATGATTGCAAGAGTTGAAAGTTACGCGCTGTTCGGGCTGGAAGGCGTTCCCGTGACGGTGGAAGCGGATATTTCGAAAGGCATCCCCTCGTTCGATATGGTGGGGCTGCCCGACGCGGCGGTGAAAGAATCGCGCGAACGCGTGAAAAGCGCGGTGAAAAACAGCGGTCTGATGTTTCCCAACCACAAAATCACCGTGAATTACGCGCCCGCGTACGTGAAAAAAGAAGGCTCGGCGCTCGATCTCGCCACGGCGATTTCACTCCTGAAAGGCGAGGGCGCGCTGGAAGCGGATACGAACGGCGTGATTTTTCTCGGCGAGCTTGCTTTAAACGGCGAGCTTCGCCCGGTGCGCGGCGTGCTGCCCGCCGTGATTTCCGCGCGCGAAAAAGGCTACAAAACGTTTATCGTGCCTGCCGACAACGAAAAGGAAGCCGGCTACGTGGGCGGCGTGAACGTGTACGCGGCGCGCACCTTGCGCGAAGTGGTGGATCATCTTTCCGGCTACGCCCCCCTTACGCCCGTGAAAAGCACGGGTTTCAAAGCGGCGCATAAGACTGCCGCCGGAGCGGGCGAAAACGGACAAAACGAGCTTTCCGCGCACGATCTATCGTTTGTAAAGGGGCAGGAAATCGCAAAGCGCGCCTTAGAAGTTGCCGTGGCGGGCGGGCATAACATTTTATTCGTAGGTCCGCCGGGCAGCGGCAAAACGATGCTGGCGCGGGCGATCCCCACGGTGCTGCCCGATTTATCGTTTGAAGAGGCTCTCGAAATTACGAAAATTCATTCGGTGGCGGGCATGCTCGGCGAAAACGGCATTATTTCCGAACGACCGTTCCGCACGCCCCACCACACCGCCACCACCGTGTCGCTTTGCGGCGGCGGCAACAAATCGGTACACCCGGGCGAAATTTCTCTGGCGCACGGCGGCGTTCTTTTCCTGGACGAGCTGCCCGAATACAAGCGTTCCACTCTCGAAGCCTTGCGCCAACCCCTCGAAGACGGCGTGATCACCATTTCGCGCGCGGGCGGCACGGTGACGTATCCCGCTTCGTTTATGCTGTGCGCGAGCATGAACCCCTGCCCGTGCGGCAACTACGGCTCTTCCACGCGGCAATGCACGTGTACGCCTTCGGAAATCAAACGCTACCGCGCGAGAATTTCCGGTCCGCTGCTCGACAGAATCGATATTCAGGTGGAAGTGGACGGCGTGACGTACGACGATCTTTCGGGCGGCGAAAGCGGCGAAACGAGCGCGGAGATCAAGGAACGCACCGATCGGGCGCGGAAGATACAGCGCGAACGCTATGCGGGCGAAAACGTGAACACGAACAGCGAGATGAGCGAGAAAGACATTCGCAAATTCTGCGCGCTTTCGAAAGAATGCGACGATATCTTACGCGAAGCTTTCACTTCTTTGCGGCTTTCCGCGCGGGCGCGCTCGCGAATATTAAAAGTAGCGCGCACGATTGCCGATCTGGCGATGGAAGAAAACATTCTGCCCGAACACGTGATGGAGGCGGTGTCTTACCGCACCTACGGCGCGGAAGAAGAATAAGGGGGCGGGCGATGCGGAATTTTTCGGCGGAAGAACGCGCGTATATCTGGCTGGACGCCTTTCCCCTTTCGATTTCCGTGAAAAACGCGCTGATTGCGGCGGCGGGCGGCGCGGTGAATTTCATAAAAAATCGGGCGGAAATTTTTCAAAACACGGTTAAAGCGGACGAAAGCGGCGTATATAATGATATGACGCGGTCTTTACAAGACGATACGTTCTACAAAAACCTGCTCTCTTCGCTCGATCGCGAGGGCATCACGCCGATTCCGCGCATCTCGGACGGGTTTTTCGAAGAATGGCGCGAAGCGGAAAATCCACCCCTGGTGCAGTACGAGAAAGGCAATGCGGCTTTGAAAAAGCGCGAAAAGTTCGTGATCGTAGGATCGCGGCGCACTCCGCCCGAAACGATGAAACGCACGCAAAGCGTAGCGGAAGAAATTTCGGGCGCGTTTACGGTGGTTACGGGCAATGCGGACGGCGGCGACAGCGCGGCGCTTGCGGGCGCGGCGAAAGGAAAAGGCGGCATATCGGTGCTTGCGGGCGGGTTTTGCTGCCTGGAAAGCATGGGAAGCGCGAAATGCGATTTCGAAAAAAATCTGTACGTCACCGAGCATACCTATTCCGTAGCGGCGCGGAAGTTTTCTTACGAGCGGCGGAATATGTTGCTTGCCGCGCTCGGAAAAGGCGGCTTGATCGTAAGCGCGGGCGAGAAAAGCGGCGCGCTGATCACGGCGGAATTTTTAAAAAACGCGAAAAAACCGCTGTTTGCTTTCCCCTATTCGCCCGAATCGGCGGCGGGGCGCGGGTGCAACGCGCTGATTAAAAACGGCGCGTATCTCGCCGAAAACGCGCGCGATATTTTCGAAAAGCTCGGCTATCCTTCCGTTTTCCAAGAAGGCGCGCAGGGCGAAGAGAAAACGGCAAAGCTGACGGACGACGAGAAAAAGATTTACGCGGCGCTCGAAAGCGCGGGCAAGGCGAACATCAACGCGCTTGCGCACGTAACGGGGCTGCCGGTGTGGAAACTTTCGGGCGTGATTGCGGCGATGGAAGTGAAAGGCGTACTCATGCGCACGGGCGGAAATTTCGTATCGCTCGTATAACACAAAAAAATCGGAACAGACATTAAAAAAGGGCGTAAAAACATGGATTTAATTATCGTAGAATCTCCTTCAAAAGCAAAAACGATTTCGAAGTATTTAAAAGGCAAATACCGGGTGGACGCTTCGGCGGGGCATATCCGGGATCTGCCCGTACATTCGCTCGGCGTGGACATCAAAAACAATTTCGAGCCGCGCTACGTGAATTCGGAGGGCAAGGAGGATTTAATCCGCCGCTTGCAGGACGAAACGAAAAAAGCCGACCGCGTGTATCTCGCAACCGACCCCGACCGCGAAGGCGAGGCGATTTCGTGGCATTTGCAGACGGTACTCGGCTTAGACGAAAAGGCGAAAAACCGCATCGAATTCAACGAAGTTTCGCAAAAGGCGGTGGAAAAAGCTCTTACGCAGCCGCGCACGATCAACTACAATCTCGTGGACGCGCAGCAGGCGCGCCGCGTACTCGATCGGCTGGTGGGCTACAAACTTTCCACGCTTTTAAACCACAAAATCGAAAGCGAAAACAACGCGAGATCGCTTTCGGGCGGCAGAGTGCAGTCGGTGGCGTTGAAGCTGATCGTGGATCGGGAACGGGAAATCGAAGCTTTCAAGCCGCAGGAATACTGGAATATCACCGCGCTTTTGCAGGACGTTTTAAAAGCGCACGCGCCCTTTAAAGCCGCGCTCGAAAAGAAGAACGGCAAGAAATACAAGCCCGCCTCGAAAGAAGAGACGGAAGCGGTGCTTGCCGCGCTGAAAGCGGGCGAATTTATCGTAGCGGCGATGAAAAAATCGGTGGTGAAAAGCCACGCTCCCGCCCCCTTTACCACTTCTTCGATGCAACAGGAAGCTTCGAACAAGCTCGGTCTCACCGCGCCCGAAACGATGAGTCTTGCGCAGCATTTATACGAAGGTATCGGCACGGAAAACGGCGATCATATCGCGTTTATCACGTATATGAGAACGGACTCGGTGCGAATTTCGGCGGAAGCGCAACAAAGCGCGCTGGCGTATATCCGTTCGACGTATGGCGAAAATTACGCGCCCGAAAAGCCGAATTATTATTCTTCGAAAAAGGACGCGCAGGACGCGCACGAAGCGGTGCGCCCCATCGACGTATCGATGACGCCCGAAAAGGCGAAAAATCTGCTCGATAAAAAACACTATATGCTTTACAAACTGATTTACGAGCGGTTTCTATCTTCGCAGATGGCGGAAGCGAAGTACGACAGCACGCAGATGGATATCAACAATTCCGGCTACACCTTTAAGGCGAGCGGCAAGATTATGCTTTTTGCCGGCTACACGGCGGTGTACCGCGAAACGGAAGCGAAAAAGGACGACGACGATACTTCGGAGTCCGCCGAGCTGCTGCCCGATTTAAAGCAGGGCGAAAGCGTGAATTGCAATAAGATTTCCACGGAACAGAAATTCACGAAGCCGCCCCTTCGCTACACGGACGCGTCGCTTGTGAAAGCCATGGAAGAAAAAGGCATCGGCCGCCCTTCCACCTACGCCACGATCATTGCGAAGCTCAATCAGAAATACGTGAAAAAAGAAGGCAAGTATATGAAGCCCGTACCCGTATCTTACGCGGTGTGCGACATGCTGAATAAGTGCTTCCCCGATATTATGAACGTAGGTTTTACGGCGGACATGGAAACAAAGCTGGATAAAATCGAGGAAGGCGGCCGGCGTTGGCAGGACGTTATCGCGAATTTCTATCCCGAATTCGAAAAGAATCTGAAAAACGCTTCCTCGTACGGCGACGAGCTGACGGATATCAAATGTGAAAAATGCGGCAGGCCGATGATCCGCAAAAACGGAAAATACGGAAAATATCTCGCCTGCTCGGGGTATCCCGAGTGCCATAATATCGTGAGCGAAGGCGAACAGGAAATTTCGGCGATTCCCTGCCCCAACTGCGGCGAAAACATGGTGGTGAAAACGGGGAAATTCGGCAAATTTCTTGCATGCCCCAACTACCCGGACTGCAAAACCACGCGCCCCTACCCCGAAGAAAACACGGGAAAGGATTTCGGTATCTGCCCCGAATGCGGCTCGCCGATGCTGCAAAAAAAGAGCAAAAAGGGCAAGATTTTCTACGGCTGCTCCGGTTACCCCGCCTGCAAGTTTTTATCGTGGGATATTCCCACGGGCAAAAAATGCCCCAAGTGCGGCGGCGCGCTCGTGAAAACGGCGCGCGGATACGTGAAATGCTCGAATAAAGAATGCGATTATAAAGAAGGCAAAGCCGCTTCCGCCGGCGCGGGCGGCGCAGGCGCGGAAAATTCGGGAGCGAAAGGCGGCGCGAGAAACTTCAAGCCGCTGCAATCGGAAGATTTCGACGCGCCCCCCCTGATGGACGAACCCGTATACGGCGACGATCAATAATACACATGAGCGAAAATACGAACGAAAAATTCAGTCGCCTTTGCGGCGCGAAAATATCCGTGATCGGCGGCGGTCTGGCGGGGTGCGAAGCGGCGTACTACTTAGCGCGGCGCGGCGCAAACGTAACGCTGTACGAAATGAAGCCGAAAAAGTTTTCGCCGGCGCACGAAAGTCCGCTGCTTTGCGAGCTTGTCTGCTCGAATTCTTTGAAGTCCGCCGATATTTACGCGAACGCGTGCGGTCTTTTAAAGGAAGAAATGCGTATTCTCGGCTCGCTGACGATGGAAGCCGCGGCGCAAACCGCCGTGCCTGCGGGCGGCGCGCTTGCCGTAGATCGCGAAAAATTCGCCGCATACGTTACGGAAAAAATCCGAGCCGAGAAAAATATCCGCGTTGTTGCGGAAGAAATTACGTCGATCCCCGAAGTATCGGGCGAAGAATACGCGATCATCGCCACCGGTCCGCTCACGGCGGACGACTTAGCGGCGGATATCGAACGGAAAACAGGAAGAAACTTGCACTTTTTCGACGCTTCCGCGCCCGTGATTTCGGCGGATTCGATCGATCTTTCCAAGGCGTTTACGCAGGATCGCTACGATAAAGGCACGGGCGATTATATCAATTGTCCGCTGACGAAAGACGAATATTACGCGTTCGTCGAAGCCCTTGTATCGGCGGAAAAGGCGATGCTGCACGAATTCGAAAAGGGCGAAATTTTCGAAGGGTGCATGCCGATCGAAGTGATGGCTTCGCGCGGGAAAGATACCCTTCGCTACGGCACGCTGAAACCCGTGGGACTGAGCAAGGACGGCAGACGCCCGTTTGCGGTAGCGCAGCTTCGGAAAGAGAACGCGGAAGGCACGGCGTACAACCTTGTCGGCTTTCAGACGAATCTGAAATTCGGCGAACAGAAGCGGGTATTTTCGATGATTCCCGCGCTGAAAAACGCGGAATATCTGCGCTACGGCGTGATGCACCGCAACACGTTTATTCTTTCCCCCGCCGTTTTGAACGCCGATTTTTCGTTTAAATATAATCGGAACGTGCGGTTTGCGGGGCAGATCACGGGTGTGGAAGGCTACGTGGAAAG
>ERZ1026860.1661-NODE-1661-length-10865-cov-11.238575_pt1 | contig 10865 bp, 9 predicted proteins | sample MGYA00380160_ERZ1026860 | MGnify/ENA primary metagenome ERZ1026860 (study PRJEB33269, sample SAMEA4719796) | human gut metagenome | biome: human-associated habitat; feature: organic feature; material: feces | place: Cameroon | collected 2013-10 ... | reverse complement strand
TGCTACTATAAATACGTAAAGTTATACTTGAACAGGAGGTATTTACGATGAATACAGATTTACTAACACTCATGGAAACAAGAAGAAGCGTGCGCAGCTTCAAGCCTGACATGATTCCCTCTGATGTCATTGATCAGATCATTAAGGCCGGCACCTATGCAGCCACAGGTATGAACAGACAGTCACCCATTATCATAGCTGTTACAAATAAGGAAATGCGGGACAGACTTTCCAGAATGAATGCAAAGATCATGGGAAGTGATAAGGATCCCTTCTACGGCGCTCCTGTTGTCCTCATCGTTCTTGCTAAAAAGGAAGCACCGACCCACGTTTACGATGGCAGCCTTGTCATGGGCAATCTGATGCTGGCAGCACATGCACTGGATATCGGAAGCTGCTGGATCCACAGAGCCAAAGAAGAATTTGAATCCCCGGAAGGCCAGAAAATCCTGAAGGATCTTGGTATCGAGGGTGAATACGAAGGAATCGGCCACTGTGTCCTTGGTTATGTTGAGGGAGAGTACCCTGCTACACATCCCCGCAAGGACAACTGGGTCTATTACGTGAAATAATGATACTTTTCAGCCTGATACAACCTGAAAAACGGTACTTACTCAAACAAATACGCATATTTTTTCATCTGGGAGAGAAGAATATCCCTTACCCGGTTCTTCTCTTCCGGAGAATATATGCTGATCTTATCAAGCAGATTACTTACATCTTTCGCATGAAAATGGAACTTCAAATGATTCCCCATCTAACGTTCTATCTGGATCCAGAAATCATCCTCTGCCATTCTGCCCGCTGTCTTTTCTATGATCATAAGGGGATCATAAAACGGCAGATCCAAATCCTGTAACACCAGTTTCATTTTATCCCTGCTGGCAGGAAAACATCTGGATTCCAGAAATTCTTCATACATCTTGTAGTCCGGATCCTCTACTTTACCAAATGCCCTGAACATAATCTTATCCGTGTAATTGACAATGCGCACCCTCTGTTCCATTTCATTGACATCGATCAGTGTACAGGGCTTCTGCCGGTACATATACCAAAGTCTGAGAGGATACTCCCTTTTCGGAATCTGAAGCTGTTTTGGATAATCCGTATAACGATCCAGCATCTGAAACAGCAAAACTACAGGCCCTGTGATATTTTCCTTACTGGTTTCCCAGCGCTCTACTGTTGATTTTGCGCAACAGATCAGTTCCGCAAACTCCCTTTGTGTCAGCTTCAGGCGTTTACGCAAAGCCCTGATCTCTTCTGCAGTTGTGTACGCCGGTACTGCAAAAAGCCTTTCTTTCATATGTCCCTCCAGAAAGAAAAACCATTAAAATGAGTGTTTTTTCTTTTATTTTACCCTCATTTTAATGGTTTTAATCATTTCCGTCAATATTTATTCTTCTATCCACAAAATACTGGTCACACACCTTGGATAGTGGAATCCCCGTTCTGTCTGCTTTCCGGCAAAGATCTGGTCAATGCCCGGATCGGATATGCACCCTTCCGTCCACCAGCTCCAGTGCGCCGCATCGGCCCTATCCATGATCTGTGGCATATTCATATGTAATACCTTTTCGATAATGTACTGACACAGGAAGATCTTGCTGATCCAGGAATTGTCACTTGTCTCCGAAAGCTTGAAGCCGCCGTCCTCAAACAGGCAGATGCCGGGTACCAGTACCGTCTGTATATGCTCCTTCAGCGCCCTGATCAGCCTGCCATGCTTTCCATCCTCTGATACTGCCTCCGATTTTCCGAAAAAGACAGGATAAATGATCCCCTCAATGATCGGTACGATCGCCATGGTTCCTTCTCCATCAAAAAGAGCCGGAAACCGTTTCTTTTCCCTGTCAAAATAAGCAAGCATATGCTCCTCACAATTATCAGCTGCACTGTCAGCCTGCTCCTGACACTCCTCCATGGAAAGCTGTTCAAACATGCTGCCAAGTGCCAGATAGGAAGCAAAACACTTCATGGCAATATAACTGTTTCTCCTTGCCTGTCCAAGGCTCACATCCAGTGAATCATAAGTTGTGATCTCACTGCCGCCCTCGCACCTGGAAGAATCCACATCCATGATACCGTCCGGGATCAGCCCGTCACGCTTCTGCATGGACTGGAAGCACTCCACCAGTGTTTCTTTCCTGGACAAAAGCCATGCCGTGTCACCGGTTCTGTGCGCATACACCGCAGCTGCCAGGATCCAGTTACAGAGCTGCTCCTGTGTCATATAGGAAAAGCAGTCCGTCAGATAAGGAATCTCATAGCTGGATTGTCCCTTTGGTGTAAATACATAGTAGGAACCCATATCATGGCTAAAGGAAATACCACACTGATCCTTATAGGAATAGGATTCCACAAAGAAATCTAGTGCATTCCTCACTGTCCAGGGATGATACCGACACTCAAAGAAAAGATGATCAATCAGCAGATCAAAGGTATTCATCATCAGGAAGGTTCCTTCGTTGACGATCCACCGGATCTTTTCCCCTTCCTTCATCAGCATGGAGCTGATATAAAAGGACTTTACCGACTGACAGAGCAGCTTCTTTCTCATGCTGCTAAGACCTGTCTCTTCAAGAAAATGCTCATTTTCCTCTGCTTCCCTCCAGAGATTTTCTCTGTCAGCAAGCGCTTCTGCCATAACTTCCGGCAGATCACGATAATACTCTGTATATAAATAACTGCAGCTGTGAAGTCCCTGCGTAACAGTTCCCCCAAGATACCAGCCAAGTGCCAGGTCAATCTCAGCCCTGCCCCCTGCCGGAACCCGGAACAGAATACCTCCCATGGAAGCCAGCATCAGTCTGACCGGCTGTTTTCTTTCAAACACATGGAACATATCAAAGTCTGCGATCTCCCGCAGCCCTGCCGCCCCTGCTGCCACAGCTTCAAAGCCGTAGCCGTCTTTGGAGATCACACCACAGCGCTCTTCCCCGTACATCTGGCTTAAAAACTGCTTGCCCTTCATATTGCCAATGCCAAAGAAGCCCTGGATCTCCTGCTCCCCATCCCTGTTGTCCACGCAGAATCTTGCCACGATGGCGGGAAGCACTTTTGACTTTACCTCCGGTTCCTCTCCTCTTTCCACATCAGAAAGCTCTGTCACCCGGTTCATCAGGGAAAATGAAAGTCTCCCTGCCTGGAACGTGTCAGTCGCAAGTCCGAAGCTTCTGCTGACCTCCTCTTCAGTAAAGGCATGCTCCTGAAGCTCTGATCCATTCTCATCTTTGGCGAAGCTGTCCTTTTCCGAAGAAATGCTTTTCTCATAAAAAGGCAGCATAGATAACGTATTTCCTTCTTTGTATCCGATAAAAATATCCTGATCCGGGATCCTGTCACTCTGCAGACAGAAACCGCCGCCAAGTCCGGCAAGCCCTAATGCAAATCCTGCATTTGCACCGATGGGACTGTGGATCGCCTGATATAAATCTGTACTCATTTCCTTTCCTCCTGTGCCAGATCAGATATTTTAAATCCTGCCGGCATTTTTACCTTTTGCTTTCATTTCACCTACCATTCTATCATATTCTTCCTCGGTGATCCTGTATTTTTTACGGATCAGCAGATAGGCCGCCAGCAGTGTCAGTACCGGTATCAGCACCATTCCAAGCCTTAAGGCAAAGGTCTGCCATGGCTGTACTGCTGCGATTGCTTCATTTGCCTGACTGAGTGCACTTTCACTGGTCAGTGTTCCTTTCCCGACTTCGATCTCCAGTTCGGAGATCCCCTGGCTTGTCACATAGATCCCACTGAGGATCAATACCAATGCAGAGATTCCCTGATTCAGCGCCCCTGCAAGCTTTACACTGAAGGAACGAACTGCTGAGATTACACTGTCATGTCTTTCCGAAAACCGATATTCATCATATTCTATGGTATTATTCAGCATTACGATCACAGCCAGATTATAGAGTCCCTGGAAGAAAAAGATACCAAATCCTACAGCATTCAGCAGGATCAGATTTTTCGGCAGTACATAACCGAATCCAAGCAGAAGAATATACCCTGCTGTAACTGCTGCCATACAGATCTTCAGTATCTTCATCCGACTGCATTTACTGGACAGAAAGGCATACAATGCCTGTGAAGTCAACGTTCCCAGTCCATACATCACCGTAAACAGAAAGATCAGATTTCCACTGTCTGAATATCCAAATTCAAAGTAAAAGAAATTAACACCAAAAATGATCAGCAGATTACTTCCCACATTAAACAGAAGAGATGCTGTTCCGATCACTTTCAGCTGGTCATTTCTGTTAAACACCTGAAACATGCCCTTTAAAGAAAGCTTTTCTGCCTGATCTGTGCGTTCCTGTTCCTTCACGCCAAGCACAACAAGCGTCTGAAAGGCGATAAAGCCAAGTCCTACGATCAGGGCGATCACCCGGTAGGCCTTTACCGCATTTCCAGCAATCACCGTAGGCACGATACCGGCTACCGAAAACTGTCCAATGCAGATAAAGACACTCATCAGCGTCACCAGAGTATCTCTCACCTTCGGATCACTGCTGAGGCTGGGCAGCATTCCCCAGTAGGCAATGTCATTCATGGTATAAGTCATGCCCCAGAGAAGGTATCCGATTGCAAAAAAGGCTACAAATCCCCAGCCCTGCGGCCTTAAAGTAAATAACCCGATGATAACCAGTGCATTCAGACAGGCTCCCGTCAGGATCCATGGCTTGAATTTTCCCCATTTGAAATGACAGTTTTCAATGATAATTCCCATCAGAAGATCATTCACCGCATCCCAGATCAGGCAGGCCACAATACTTGCCGATATGACGAAAAACTGAGCCACAGTCAGCTTCATGGTATACTGCACATATGTCATCAGATACATGCTGACCAGCGCATACGCCGCATCCCTTCCGATTGCTCCAACACAATACGACCACTTTGTCCTTTTATCCATTTTCCCCATCCCTTCTGTTCTTTAGCCAAATAAGAGTTTACAGACTGCCCTGCCTTTCTTTCCATTTGCTGATAATACGATTGCTTCTGCCAGACGGTATGGCAGGGCACCGCCGCTCTGACAGGAAACACAGTCTATGGTTCCATCTCTTACCCCTTCAAGCATCATCATGACCTCCGGATCATCTGCTGGCTTTCCGGGAAACAGAATGCCTGCTGCTTTCTCTGCCAGCTTCAGAAATCCTCTGGCCATGCCAGAGTGCTCCGAAAGCTGCCGCAGGGAATGATACATGGTATAGCTCCCCGGCTCTACCCTGTCAAAATGACTTGTTTCCCTGCCATAGAGTCTCAGAAACTGCTTATGGGAAATCTCCTGGATCCTGACTGCCGGATCAAAATACTCAAAAAGAAGCTCCCTATCATCCCGCTCATAAGAAACTCCCTTCACGGAAAGAGATGACGATAACCGGACATCCTGACTGGATGCTGCCACCAGAATCTGATATTCTCCGGATGGCATGAGGAACTTCTGCATTTTCTCATCATAAACAGAAAAGCTTCTCTCATCCAGACTGACACTGACCTGTTTCGACTCTCCCGGCAAAAGTTCTGTTTTGATAAAGCCCTTCAGTTCCTTTTCTGTCCTGAGATAATGACACCCTGTGGGATTTTTCACATAAATCTGTGCCGTTTCTGCACCCTTCCTGTTTCCGGTATTAGTGATCGTGAAGCTTACTTTCATTTCTCCGCCGGTGAACAGATCCTTTTCCAGCTTCAGATCAGAATAGGCAAAAGCCGTATAGGACAGCCCAAATCCGAAGGGATAACACACCGGTATCCGATAACGGTCATAATAACGATATCCGGTAAAAATACTCTCCCGGTATTCCACATCATCACTTCCTGTGGCAAATGTATTTCTGCAGGGTGTGTCATCCACAGAAAGGGGGAAAGTTTCCGCCAGTTTTCCACAGGGATTCTCTTCTCCATACAGCAGCTGTACACAGGCCTCCCCTGCTGCCTCTCCTGCCAGATACATATGTAAAATAGCCCTCATCCTGTCCGCACAGGCGATCCGGTAAGGCGCTCCCCCGAAGGAAACAAACACAATATTTTTATTTACACGGTAAAGCTTCTCCAGCAGTTTTTTCTGATTTTCCGGCATTTCCAGCGTTTTTCTGTCGTACCCTTCCCCCTCTGTTCGGTCTGTCAGACCGCCAAAGAAAAGAACCAGATCACTGTCCTTTGCAAGCTCTTCTGCTTCTTTCTCAAGTTCAGGAAGTTCTTTTTCTGTACCGCTGTCATAGCCTGCCGCATAGGAAATATTTCTGGCATACTCCATCAGGATCTCTGTGGCACTTCTTACCGGCATGGTATTGATATGACTGCTTCCTCCACCCTGGAAACGCATCTTTTCTGCCAGTTCCCCGATTACGGCTATCCTTAACTTTTCACCTTTCTTAAGAGGCAGAACACCGTCATTTTTAAGCAGAACTGCACTCTGGCAGGCTATTTTCCGGGCAAGGTCATGGTGCCCTGAAATATCCCATTTTTCTTTCTTTTTCCTGTAAGGAACCGCATACCTTTCTGCCAGCTTCTGTATCCTGCCTGCTGCCTGCAGAATCGTTTCTTCTGTGATCTCTCCGTTCTTCAGCGCCTTTACAAGCTTCTTTCTGTGGTACCTACGGCTGTCAGGCATCTCCAGATCCATCCCGGCCCGGAGTGATCCCGGCAGATCTGCGCAGGCACCCCAGTCAGAAATGACAACACCGTCAAAGTCCCATTCCTCTCTCAGGATCTCTGTCAGAAGTCTTCTGTTTTCACAGGCATACTTTCCATTCAGCCGGTTATAAGAGGCCATCACTGTCGCCGGTTTTGCCTTCTTTACGATCTGTTCAAAGGCCGGCAGATAAATTTCCCTGAGCGCTCTTTCATCAATCTGGCTGTTCGCCGTCTGTCTGTGGGTTTCCTGATTATTTCCCGCAAAGTGCTTCAGACTGACCGCTATTCCTTCTTTCTGTACAGCCTTCACATAGGCTTCTCCCAGTATGCCTGACAGAAACGGATCCTCGCTGAAATATTCAAAATTCCTGCCACAGAGTGGAGAACGTTTGTGATTCACACCCGGACCAAGCAATACTGAAATATTTTCATTCCAGGCTTCCCTGGCAATGGCCTGCGCCATCTCTGCCACAAGTACCGGATCAAAGCTGCAGGCAACTGCGCTGGCTGTTGGGAAACAGGTAGCTGCTTTACTGTTATTGTTCTGTCTGACCTTTTCTTCCTGCTTTCTAAGTCCATGCGGGCCATCCGAAAGATGGAGTGACGGAAGCTTTCCCCCGCAGGAATCTGTATGCCACATCCCCCTGCCGGTCACAAGCCGGATCGCATCCTGTAATTCCAGTTTCATACGCAGCACCTCTCTTCCTATTTCTTTTTCCTTTCCACATCAGCGACTCTTCTATCTTTACTTTATCCTGTCTTTCTGTCACAGAATATCATAAATCCGTTGCATATATCATTTTTCCGGCATAAAATAAAGCTATGAGAAAAGAAACTGTATCCTCTGGATCCAATTACAGAATCGAAATGCTTCCCCGGTACAAAAACGCACTGTTTGAACAGCGGGAATCTGGCATGACACACTCCTCCTTTGCGCTGGAATATGCCCTGTACCATGCTATTCAGGCAGGAGATGAGGACAGCCTCATGCAGACCATCTCCGACTATTTTAACCATGGATTTATTATTGGACGAATGTCCCTGAATGAAGCAAGACAATGGAAATACTGGGCAGTTTCTGTCGTTGCCATTGCGATCCACTATGCAATCCTTGGCGGTCTTGACGAAACTGATGCCTATAATCTCAGCGATGCCTATATCCAGACTCTGGATTCCCTTTCCTCCATGCAGGAGGCGCTTTCCTATCTGCAGGAAAAGGCGCTGGAGCTGGTACGTGCCGTCCATACTGCCAGAAACAAAAACGCACTTTCTCCCAAGATCCGAAAGTGCGTCCACTATATCCATGTCCACTTACATGAAAAGATTACAGTCCATACCCTGGCTTCCTATGTCGGGCTGTCTGATGATTATCTGTCTGTTCTGTTTAAAAAGGAAACCGGAACCTCTGTCCATTCCTATATTCTGGACAAGCGTCTTCAGGCGGCGCTCCCTATGCTGAAGGAGGGTCTTCCCTGTGAACAGGTGGCCTATCATCTGGCTTTCTGCAGCCAGTCCCATTTTATCTCCTGCTTCAGAGAGAAGTACGGTATGACTCCCGTCAGATATCTGCGACAGCAGGAATAAAGGCTTCCCGTCCGATCACAGGCCAGTCCGGAAACCTTTTACTCTGCAGATCTGCAGAGACTCTTCGGTTTTACCATACAGCAAAGCCCAGGGAGCAATCCCATCACTGCCGCCAGACAGAAGGCCTCATGCATTCCAAACCGGTTCACAAGTAACGACCAGAATGTTCCCGACACGATCAGTGAAAAATCAATGGCAAGCAGAAAAATGATATTTACTTTTCCATATAATTCTTCCGGCACCACTGATAACATTTTGATATGAAACACACTCATGAAAATACCGGATGCCACGCCGCCCAGTATTCCACCGGAAATCATCATAATACCCGTACAGACAGATTCAGCCGTCAGGCAGCATAAAATCCCTGCCACATACAGGATACAGCCTGTCATCACAAACCGTCGGAATCCCATCTTTCGCAGCAGCGCAGGGATACCAATCCGGATAACCAGCATTGCTGCAGTCACTACCATAAGAAAAACAGATGCCAACTCCAGTCTTCCCATCTGCTTTGTATAAATGGGAACCAATACGTTGAAAATACTGGTCAGGATCTGGGAAAAGAAAAACAATGAAAACAGGCCACCAATAAATGGAAGCCATTTCTTTACTTCTGATCCCGGAATCTCTTTTGAAAATCCCTGAAATGCCCCTACTGCTTCTTCTGTCTTCGGACACAGGATAACAGCACATGCAGCACAGATCAGAACCAGAAGACAGATCAGTAAAAAAGCTTTCTGTTCTGCCATGCCGGCATATATATACAGCGCAAGCGGATTCCCGATCAATGTCGCAAACGTCGTGATCATTCCATAATGACTGATCTTTCCTGCCAGCTGGCCATTTGAATAACCTGTGATCAGGATCGGAGAGGCTGAAGCTGCAAAGCTGAATCCTATACCCTGTACCATTCTGAAAAAAGATACCCAGACAGCAACCGGACAGAATAGATGCCAGAATCCTCCAAGTAAATAACCAATACTGGCAAATATGGTAATACCCATTCCTGCTCTTACCAGTACTCTCGACTCTACCGGACGGTGAAGCAGCAAAAAAGCCTTGCCAGCCAGTGTCCCAACCGCAAAAATACTGAGATGCACCCCTGCTCCAAGCACCGAGTGGTTAATATCCGTAAAATATACCCCTAGCACAGCTGATAATAACTGGTTGGTAATACTGATCAAAAACACAGTCTCGACTGCTGCCATATAAACTCCCCTATAAACTCTTTCTCCGAATCAATAACGGTGCTACCATTTCGTGCTCACATAATTTTTCATCCTTTTCAATCTGCCTGAACAAAAGAGAAAGTGCCTTCTCTACCAGCAGAGCCGGATTACTGTCAATGGTCGTCAGCTGCGGGGTCATAAACTGTCCAATTTCCGTATTGCCAAACCCGGCTACTGCAACATCCTCCGGTATTCGGATTCCTTTATTCTGCATGGCATCGATCGCCCGGAACGCAAATCTGTCGGAACCGGCTATGAAAACCTCCGGAAGCTGATCCAGCGCCAGAATCTTTTCTGCGAAAATATCACTGTATGTCCAGTGTCCAAGTCCTTCCCATTCACTGGAAATATCCCACTTTTCCGGTATTACGATATCGTTTTTCTTCAAAACATCTGCGATCGCACCCTTTCGGATCGTCGTCATAGTTTCAAATGCTGGTGGGAACAGTATTCCTATCTTCCGGTATCCCTCCTGCAATGCAAGCTCTGCCAGCATACCAAAGCCTGCTGCATCATCATGTACAACACCTGCAATATCTTCAAAGCTGCTCGGTCCGATCGTAACAGAAGGTACATATCTGTTATTCAGTTCTTCACTGATGGTCCCGTCAAATGTGGTAAGAAACAGCACAAGACCATCTGCTCCGCGGCTTTTCAGCATCCTGATCTGGGAGATCAGATGCTCTGTCAGTCCGCCATAACACATAACAATAGACTGGTACCCCTTTTGCTCCGTGTTCTCCAGAGTCTTCTCCAGCATATGACGCACCTGATCGGAATCAAATCCCGGCACCAGCACACCAAGCAGATGATTGTGTTTCATGCGCAGCGCCTGCGCTCTGGCATTTGGTACATATCCGGTTTCCTCAAGAACCTTTTCAATTCTTTTTTTCGCATCTTCGCTGACATATCCTCCATGGAATACACGTGACACGGTAGTTCTGGAAACGCCTGCCATTTTGGCAATTTCGTTAATATTCACACCATTTCCTCCATAGTTTATTATTCGCAGATAAAATATCGTTTTTGTTACTATTGCACAAAAATAGCAGATTTTATTTGTTGTATTTGTAATATTGTTAAACTTCACACTTTCGTTTATACTCTACTTGTGTGAACGTTCACAGAACGTATCCTCTTTTTTTTACTCGGATATGGAATCGTTCACACAAAGTATACCACACTTTAAGGAGGAAGAAAATGAATTCATCAAAAAATTTAGCAAAAAGTAAACGATAGCTCGCTATAGGTCTTGTTCTTTTTATTCTGGGTGCCCTTTTCTCATCCCAGGTCCAGTCCTGTTTCGGCCGTATTTCCATCAAACACGTTACCTTCCAGGATCAGGCTGGCTATAACATCAGCGGTTATCTGTATGTACCTCAAAATGCTACTGCTGATACACCGGCTCCT
>ERZ1026860.1655-NODE-1655-length-10878-cov-4.655826_pt1 | contig 10878 bp, 8 predicted proteins | sample MGYA00380160_ERZ1026860 | MGnify/ENA primary metagenome ERZ1026860 (study PRJEB33269, sample SAMEA4719796) | human gut metagenome | biome: human-associated habitat; feature: organic feature; material: feces | place: Cameroon | collected 2013-10 ... | reverse complement strand
GCATTCGTTTACAGCACATTACCGCGGGCGTTTTCGATTTGCTGGGCAACGCGCTGCTGACCCGGCAGGTGGATATGGCCTGCGCCGGTTTTGGGCCGGAAAGCTATACCGGCGAGCTGGCCCAGCTGGTTTTATCCCTGCTGGAGCAGGCCCATCAGCCCCTTCCCTGTCTGGGCGTCGGCGTTACCGTACCCGGCCCGGTGCAGGAAGGCTCCGGCGTTGTGTACCAGATTTCCGGCGCGCCCGGCTGGCGGCAGTTTCCCTTGCAAAGCCGCCTGCAGGAAGCGCTGGGAATGCCTGTGATTGTGGAAAAGGACGTTTACGCCGCCATTCAGTACCTGCACCGCTCCGGCCAGCTGCGGGCCAGGCACTGTTCCGTATGCCTGTCCATCTGCGAAGGCATCGGCGCGGCGGTGATTATTGACGGCAAGGTTTTTCGGGGCGTTAACAGCCTGGTAGGCGAAATCGGCCACCTGACGGTCAGGCGGGACGGCATTCCCTGCAACTGTGGCAACACCGGCTGTCTGGAGCTTTACTGCTCCGACATCGGCATTGTCAAGCAGTACAACGACCATTCCGGCGCTCACTGCACCCATGTGGACGAGGTGGTGGCGCTGGTCCGGTCGGGGGATGAAACCGCCGCCCGGGTGCTTTCACAGGCCATACGGTATCTGGTTGACACCACGGCCACCATCATCATGAGCTACAACCCGGAGGAGCTGCTGATTTACTGCCGCTGGCTGGATCAGGAAAAAAAGCTGTACTTTCGTATGCTGGACACCCTGTACGCCAAAAGCCTGTTTACCCAGCAGCAGGCCATGAACATCCGGCTTTTATCCCAGATGCCCATTCATTTGAACGCCGCTGCCTCCATGGCTCAATACGAATTGCTGATGGGACTTTGCGGAAAATAGTCCGCAAAGTCCCATCTGGTTTTAATCCACCTTCAGGGCCGCGTCAAAGCTAAAGTCGGACGGCTCAAAATTCATGCGCCGGGCAAAAGCCAGCGCTTCCGCCGCGCCATGCATACGCTCCATGCCGCTGTCCTCCCACTCCACGCACAGGGGGCCGTGATAGCCCATTTGATTGAGTTCGCGTATAATGGCCTCAAAATCCACATCGCCATGGCCAAGAGAGACAAAATTCCAGCCCCGGCGGGTATCGCCAAACTCAATATGGGAACCCAGAATGCCGCCCAGGCCGTCATGGTTCAGGCGCACGTCCTTCATATGCACATGGTAGATACGGTCCTTGAACCGGCGCAGGAACAGGGCGGGATTGACCCCCTGCCACAGCAGATGGCTGGGGTCAAAGTTCAGCCCCAGAGTAGGCCGGTATTCCAGCGTTTCCAGCAGGCGCTCGGTGGAATAGTAGTCGAACGCGATTTCGGTGGGGTGCACCTCCAGCGCCAGCTTCACGCCGCACTGGTCGTACACGTCAAAAATGGGCGTCCACAGTTCCTTAATCCGCTGGAAGCCAGCCTCCACCATTTCCGGCGTGGTCTGGGGGAAGGAATACCACATGGGCCAGATGGGCGACCCAAGGAAACAGGTAACCACCTTTACGCCCAAAAGCTGGGCGGCATGGGCAGTGGTTTTCATGCCCTCAATGGCCCAGGCGCGAATTTCCTCCGGCTTGCCAGCCAGTCGGGCGGGCGCGAAATTATCCAGACGGGGGTCCCACTGATCGCCTACGCACTGGCCCATCAAATGGGCGGAAATGGCGCTGATAATCAGGTTATTTTCCTTCAGGGTGTTTTGAAAATGCTCTCGATACGCCGGGTCGGAAACAATGCGCGCCACGTCGATGTGAGCCTGACAGGCAAATTCCGCGCCGTCATACCCCAGCTGGTGCAGGGTTGTGCACAGCTGCTCAAAGGACAGATCGCCAAACTGGCCGGAACAAATGGTAATGGGTCTTTTCATAAAAAGCGACGCTCCCTTCTCAGGCTTGCTGAATGGTGATGGTACGTCCCTCCGCCGCGGACTGCTCCGCCGCGAAGATGACCCGCATGGCGGACAGCGCCTGGTCCACATCCAGCACGGAGGGCCTGCCGGTGGTAATGGCGTCCACAAAGCAGTCGATCACGCCGGTGGAGGTGCGGCCGCCGCTGGTCTGTTCCTTATTGGAGGTAAGCAGGTCCAGCTTGCACCGTTCCACGGTGCCATCCCGTTTTTCCAGAATCAGCGAGCACTCCGGGTCGTCATACAGCCGCAGCACGCCGCCGGTTCCATAAATGCGGGTAGAGTTATCCTCCACGCCATAATTGGTCCAGCTTACATGCATCTGCCCCATGGCCCCGCCGGCGGTGCGGTACAGGCACAGGGCGTTGTCGTCCACCGATATAGGGCTGCCGTCCGGGTATTTTTTATCCACCGTGCCCAGCATGGCGGTTACCTCCACCACCACATCCCCCAGCAGGTAATGCAGCAGGTCGGTTTTATGGATGCCCAGATCCGCCATCGCGCCAAAGGCGGCCCGTTTTTTATCAAAGAACCAGCTGTTTTGCTGCCCCGTCCATCCCTCGGGGCCGGGATGCCCAAACATGGTATGGAACGAAAGCACACGGCCAATATCGCCGTTTTCAATGCGGCGGCGGGCCTCCACATGGGCCCGGGCCAGCCGCTGGTTGTGCCCGATCAGCAGGCGCTTTCCGCTTTTTTCAGCGGCGGCCTTCATGCGCAGGCAATCCTCCAGTGTGGTGGCCATGGGCTTTTCGCACAATACATGGCAGCCCGCCTCCAAAGCCTGAATGGTTACCGCCGCGTGGTCCGCGTTGGCCACGCATACGCTTACCGCGTCCACGCCGCTTTTCAGCAGCGCGTCCACGCTGTCATAGGCAGCGCCGCCAAATTCTTTGGCCATGGCCTGAGCCCTTTCAGGCAGGGCGTCATACCAGGCGGTTAACTGGCACTGGCTGTTTTCGGCATATTCAGGCGCATGCCGCACCTGGGTAATTTTTCCGCAGCCAATAACGCCAATTTTCAGCATTTCAATCCGTCCTTTCTTATTTTTTATCCTTGCGCACGTTTTGCAGCAGCACGGCGATAATGATAATCGCGCCGCTGATTGCGCCGGTCAGGAAGGTGGGCACCTTGGCGGCCACCAGGGTATTGTTGATAATCTTAAACATCAGCACGCCCAGGAAGCTGCCGATGACCTTGCCCCGGCCGCCGGACATGCTGGTGCCGCCAATGGCCACGGCGGCGATAGCGTCCATTTCAAACAGGTTGCCTGCGCTGGCCGCCGCGACGGCCATCAGGCTGGAGGAATACAGCCAGCTGGTAAAGCCGCACAGCAGGCCGGTAATCATAAACACGGCGATTTTGACCCGGTCCACGTTGACGCCGGACAGACGGGCGGACGTTTCGTTGCTGCCAACGGCGTAAATGTGCTTGCCCAGGCGGGTACGCTTCATGATAAGGCCAAACAGCAGCCCCATCAGGATGAAGATGATCATGGGATAGGGAATCTTGTAGCCAAACAGGTTCAGGCTGCCGTTGGAAACCTGACGGAAAGCCTCGTAATAGGGTTCGTTGGACATGCCGTTGGCAACGGCAAAGGGACCGCCCTGCCCAAAGTGGTTGATAATGGCGCGGCAGGAGGTTTGCACGGCCAGGGTCGCGATCATGGCGGGCATTTTTCCCTTGGCGACCAACACGCCGTTCAGCAGGCCGATCAGCGATCCGGCCGCCAGACAAAACAGCAGCATCAGCCAGATGGACTGGGTAGCGTTCAGGATTTCGATGCCAAAGCCGCTTAGCAGGGCCACCTGCGCGCCTACGGAAATATCAATCTGCCCGGCGCAAATGACCATGGTCATGCCCAGGGCGATAATGCCCGTGGTGGTGGCGGACTGGCGGAACAGGGTGGCGATATTGCGCCAGCGGAAGAAGTTGGGGTTCACCGTTACGGCAATGATCAAAATCAGGATAAAGGATACCAGGTAACTGTAATCCGAGAACAGGCGCCGGACGGCCGTTTTTCCGGAAAAGCCTTTGCGGGTGGTGGTTTCTGTGGTTTGCATCGTTATTCCTCTCCCTTGTCGGCAGGCGCCGCGTCTTGATGGTCCATTTCCAGGTTGGCCCCTGTGGAATAATACATCATATCGGATTCATTCATTTCGGACCGTTCCAGAACCCTGTTGATTTTGCCCTTGTACAAAATCACGCAGCGGTCCGCGACCTTGCGAATTTCCGGAAATTCCGAGGAGAACAGCAGGATGGATTTGCCCTGCTGGGCCAGGCGGATCAGCAAATGATAAATTTCAAACTTGGTGCCTACGTCGATGCCCTGGGTGGGGTTATCAAAGATCAGCACATCCGCGCCGGTTTCCAGCCAGCGGCCCAGAATCACCTTTTGCTGGTTTCCGCCGCTCAGCGATGTAATGGGGTTTTCCGGATTATCTGTCTTAATGGCCAGCCGCTCCTTCTCCCGCTGATAACGCTGCTTTTCCTCCCGAGGTACAATCAGCAGTTTTTTCATCAGGGTATTGAAAAAGCCCATGGACAAGTTGTCATAAATGCTCAGGTCGTTATGGATGCCGCGCTCCTTGCGGTTGCGGGGCACCATGGCGACGCCGGACTTCATGTAGCGGCGGATGCCGCCCTCCATAACCTGACTGCCATGCGTCAGCGTGCCGGTATGAGGAATTACGCCAAACAGCGCGTCCGCCAGCTGGTCCTTTCCTGAGGACTGCAAGCCGGTAAACGCCAGAATTTCGCCCTTACGCAGCTCAAAGGAAATATCCTCAAACAAATCGCCGCTCAGGCCCTGCGCCCGGTAGGCGATCTCGTCCCCGGCATAGCAGGGCTTATGGTCAAAGTCGTCATCGGCCAGGCTGCGGCCAATCATCATTTCCGTAACCTGCTTTTCATCCACATCAGCGATTCTGCCGCTGCCAATCAGGCAGCCGTCGCGCAAAACGGAGTAGGTATCGCAGATTTCAAAAATCTCCGGCATTTTATGGGAAATGTAGATAAAGCCCACGCCCTGCTCCTTCAGCTGGCGCATAATGACGAACAAATTATCAATTTCCTTGTTGGACAAAGCCGTGGTGGGCTCATCCATAATGATCAGGTCGCATTGAAACAGCAGTGCGCGGGCGATTTCCACCAGCTGCTTGTCGGCAACCTGCAAATCCTCCACCAGCATCCAGGGATCGATCTCAACGTTCATCCGCTGAAAAACTTCCCCGGCGCGGCGGGCCATTTCTTTTTGATTCAGCATACCGCTGGGCAGGCGAATTTCCTGCGCCAGATACATGTTTTCAAACACCCGCAGGTCGTTGCACAGGTTTAATTCCTGATGGATGAAGCGGATTCCGCGCTCCATCGACTGCAAGGCGTTGTGAAAGCGCACGGGCTTTCCGTCCAGCAAAATTTCGCCCTCCGTGGGCGGAAAGGTTCCGGCAAGCACATTCATCAAGGTGGACTTACCCGCGCCGTTTTCGCCAAGCAGTCCCACGATTTCACCTGAATGAACGGTAAAATCCACATGGTCGACCGCGCGAACCGGCCCAAAGTCCACAACGATTTGTTTCATTTCGGTGAGCAACGGCCGTTTCCTCCTCTTTCAATTCAAAGCTTTTCATCAAAAGGCAAAGGGGGCGGGCCGCGTTACGCGGCCCCACCCCCCGTTTACAGGCTTCCGTCAGTTGTCCAGGGAGTAACGATCCGCGAATTCCTGGCTGTTGCGATAGGCTTCCACGGTGTTCTTATCAATTTCGATGGTGGGAATCAGGAACTGCTGTCCTTTAATCTCCTGGCCCTGATAGGTTTCGCCCTTAGCGGCGGCAACCGTCAGACGGATGGCCTCACGGATGTAGGAGGGGCTGAAGAAGTAGGTGAGCAGCTCGGGCTTTTCGATGTTGTCGAAGGTGGCCAGGGTCTCGCGGCGGCCGCCGACGGAGGTCAGGATGCGCAGGTCGGTCAGGCCGGTTTCCTCGGGGATTACCTGCATCAAACCGTCGATGATTTCGTCGTCATGGGTCACGATCAGGTCCAGGTCGGCGATGGTGGCGGCATCAGCGGTGCTCAGCCAGTTTTCCATCAGTTCCTTGGCCTTGGCGTTGCTCCAGTCGGTCTGGAAGCCGTCCTGCAGCAGCACGAACTGATCCTTGTACTCGGTAGCGTCGATCACGTCCAGCATGCCCTGGGTGCGCTGCTTGGAAACGGTGGAGCTGTCGCCGATGAACAGCAGGTACTTGATTTCCTTGCCCGCCTTCAGATCTTCTTCGAAGTACTTGAGCAGGTATTCGCCCATCATGTTGCCGATTTTCACGTTGTCGCCCATGATTTCAGCGGCCATGCCGGTGAAGTTTTCAATCAGGCGGTCGTAGATTACCAGCGGGATTTTTTCATCCACGATGGTCTGGGCGGCGTTGCGCAGCTGGTCGCCTTCGTTGGGCCACAGCATAATGGCGTCGGGTCCCCAGTTCAGGATTTCCTCGATACCCTGAATCTGCTTGGAAGCTTCGTTGCCAACGGCCATCATGTAGTCCTCGATGGCGCCGGAGGCCTTCAGCGCTTCCGCCTCGGCGCGGGCATGCGCCACGGATTCGCCGGTGAAGCCATGGTCGGCGTCGGGGGTAACGATACCCAGCTTGATGCCCTCCGCCATAGCGGAAGCCACACCGAACACCAGGGTCAGGGTCAGAAGGATCGCCAACAGTTTTTTCATGAGTTTTTCCTCCTTTTTGTTATGATTGAACGGTCCGCATCCGGGCCGTAAAATCCATCAGTTCCTGATACCGGCTGGCGGAAGATTCCCGCACCTCCAAATGGTGGGGCAAAACCACCTGACGGGGCGCCTGCCTGCCATGCATCAGGTCGTACAGCATTTCCATCGCCCGCCGTCCAATATCCAGACAGGGCTGAACCACCGTAGTCACATAGGGGTGAAACATGGTGGTGGAATCCACATCGTCAAAGCCGACCACGGTTACGTCCTCTGGTACGCGAAAGCCCATTTCCTGCGCGCTGGCAATGGCGCCAAGGGCCAGCATATCCGATATGCAGAACAGGGCCGTGGGCCGGGTTTCCTGGCTCAGCAGGCTGCGGGCCGCCTGAAAGCCGCTTTTGAAGGAATAATCCACAGAGGCCTGACGAATGTAATCCTGCCTTACCTCAATGCCCGCCTGCTGCAGCGCCTCGCAATAGCCCCGGGTTCTCTGCTGGGTGGAATAATAGTGATTCTCGCTGTTAATCAGGCCGATGCGGGTATGCCCCAGGGAAAGGAGGTACTCCATCACATCCCTGGCCGCGCGCCGGTTGTCGATGGAAACGTGGGCCACGTCTACCTGAGGGTCAAACTCCGACGACTGCACCACGGGAAACCGCTGGGCGAAGGGCAGAAGCCACTGGGCTCCCAGCTCGGTGGCCAGCAGCACCGCGCCGTCCGCCTCATGGGTTTCCAGACGGGACAGCAGGCTTTTTTCCTGCTCGATATCGCCGCCCGTATTACAAAGGAAGGAGCGGTAGCCGTACTTTTGCGCCACCTCGCCAATGCCCGCCAGAATATGGTTATAATACGGGTTGGTAATGTTGGGGGCCAAAATCAGAATGGTGCCGCTTTCACTGCGGCGCAGGTTGCGGGCTGTGGTATTGGGCACGTATTGCAGCGCGTCCACCGCCGCAAGCACCTTTTCCCGCAGTTGCTGTTTTACGGGGTACTTGCCGTTGAGCACACGGGAAACCGTCGCTACAGAAACGCCCGCGGCCTGCGCCACATCCACTATCGTCGCCAAAGTATCCTCCCTGCCGGCAGAGTGTTCGCTCATCTATCCAATGGAAATCCCGCCCGCTTTTCTTAAATTCAGTAATCGTTTTCTAGATCATAGCACCTAAAGGCGCGCTTGTCAACATCTAATTAAAATTTTACCAAACCAGCAAAAAGAAAAAGGCCGGAAAGCCTTGATCTGGCTAACTTTTCCTTTTTTACTTTCTGCCTTCTTTTTTCATTTCCCTGTTTTTTCGACACTTTATTTTTAAATGAAAAAAGTTAGAATAAAAGAAAAAAGCCGAAACAGCATCTTCCTTCCGGTCATCAAAAAAGTGCCCGCCTTTTTCAGCAGACACAAGGTAAAATCAACCCTTCAATTGTTCTCTGGCCCAGGCGATTTGCTTTTCCACCGAAGCGATGGATGTTCCGCCCTCGGACAAGCGCTTTTCCACGCATTTCTGCAAATCAATAGCGTCAAACACATCCTCATCAAACAAATCGCTGAACTGACGGTAGGCTTCCAGGGGCAGGGTTTCCAGCACGCATCCATCCTGAATGCATTTGGCCACAATCTGTCCGGACAGCTTATACGCCGTGCGGAAGGGCAAACCCTTGCGCACCAGATAATCCGCCAGGTCGGTTGCGTTGATAAAGCCCTTTTGGGCCGCGGTCAGCATGTTTTCCGGTCTGCCCTTCATGCTGGCAATCATGCCGTCAAACACCTTCAGGCACATCTGCACCGTATCGCAGGCGTCAAACAGGGCCTCCTTGTCCTCCTGCATGTCCTTGTTGTAAGCCAGCGGCAGGCCCTTCAGCGTAGTCAGCAAAGCCATTAAATCGCCATACACCCGGCCGGTTTTGCCCCGCACCAGCTCCGCCATATCCGGGTTTTTCTTTTGGGGCATGATGGAGGAGCCGGTGGTAAACCCATCGGACAATTCCACAAAGCGGAACTCCCAGCTGCACCACAGCACCACTTCCTCGGAAAAACGGGACAGGTGCATCATCAAAATCGCCAGCGCTGACAGCAGCTCCACCGCGAAATCCCGGTCGGATACGCCGTCAATGCTGTTGCGGCACAGGCCGTCAAAGCCCAGGGCTTCCGCCTCCATCTGCCGGTTGGTGTGATAGGTGGTGCCCGCCAGCGCGCAGCAGCCAATGGGCGACTGGTTCATACGTTTGCGGCAGTCCTTCAGCCGGTCCAGATCCCTGAGCAGCATCATCACATAGGCCATCAGGTGGTGCCCAAAGGTAATGGGCTGGGCGCGCTGCAAATGGGTATAGCCGGGCATGATCGCCCCTTTATACTGCTCTGCCTTCTCCGTTACGGTAACCGCCAGCTGATGAATCAGCCCGGCGATTTCGTCCGTCTGGTCTCGCAGGTACATGCGAATATCCAGCGCCACCTGATCGTTGCGGCTGCGGGCGGTGTGCAGCTTTTTGCCCACATCCCCCAACCGCTGGGTCAGCACCTGCTCCACAAACATGTGAATATCCTCGCAGGTCATGTCCACAGCCAGCTTGCCGCTTTGCAAATCATCCAGAACGCCCTGCAGGCCGTCTATCAGCCGGCCGGCCTCCTCGTGGGTGATAATGCCCTGGGCGGCCAGCATGGCCGCGTGAGCCATGCTGCCCAGGATGTCCTGCCGGTACATGCGGCAGTCAAAATGAATGGACGCGTTAAAATCGTCCGCCAGCTGGTCCGTCACGCCGCTGGTGCGGCCTGCCCATAGCTTTGCCATTCGCTTACTTCTTTCCGTCCACCATGGCCTGCACCTGGATGGGCAGCCCATAGAGGTTGATGAACCCGGTGGCGTCCGCCTGGTTATAATCGCTCTCGCCAAAGGTGGCGATGCTTTCGGAATACAGGGAGCAGGGGCTCCACACGCCGGCGTTGATCATGTTGCCCTTGTACAGCTTCAGCCGCACCTTGCCGGTTACCTTTTCCTGGGTCTTGTCCACAAAGGCGCTGAGGGCCTCCCGCAGGGGGGTGAACCACTGGCCGTTATAGACCAGCTCGGCAAAGGTAATGGACAGCTTTTGCTTTTCATGGGCGGTCATCTTGTCCAGGCAGATGCTTTCCAGCACGCTGTGGGCCTTATACAAGATGGTTCCGCCGGGGGTTTCGTACACGCCGCGGCACTTCATGCCCACCAGCCGGTTTTCCACAATATCCAGCAGGCCGATGCCGTTTTCGCCGCCCAGCTTGTTCAGCTTCAAAATGATTTCCTTAGGGGACAGCTTCTCATCGTTCAGGGCTACAGGCACGCCCTGTTCAAAGTCCAGGGTGATGTAGGTGGGCTTATCCGGGGCCTGAATGGGCGACACGCCCATTTCCAGAAAGCCGGGCTTTTCGTACTGGGGCTCGTTGCCGGTATCCTCCAGATCCAGACCCTCGTGGGACAGGTGCCACAGGTTCTTGTCCTTGGAATAGTTGGTTTCCCGGTTGATTTTCAGGGGGATATGATGGGCCTCGGCATAGTCGATTTCCTCATCCCGGGACTTGATATCCCACTCCCGCCAAGGGGCGATGATGGGCATATTGGGCGCGAAGTGCTTAATGGCCAGCTCAAAACGCACCTGATCGTTTCCCTTACCGGTGCAGCCGTGGCAAATGGCGTCCGCGCCCTCCTTCAGGGCAATTTCCACCAGACCCTTGGCAATGCAGGGCCGGGCGTGGCTGGTGCCCAGCAGGTATTCCTCATACACCGCGCCCGCCTTCATGGTGGGAATAATATATTCATTCACATATTCATCGGTCAGATCCAGCACATACAGCTTGGACGCGCCGGTTTTCAGGGCCTTTTCCTCCAGCCCTTCCAGCTCGTCCGCCTGGCCCACATTGCCGCTGACGGCGATAACCTCGCAATTATTGTAGTTTTCCTTCAGCCACGGAATAATAATGGACGTATCCAGACCGCCGGAATAAGCCAGCACAACTTTCTTGATCTGATCGTGATTCATCAAAATAACCTCCCTCACGTTGGTACGGGTCTGATTATACATCGATTATGCAAAAAGTCAAGTGAAAAATGAAAAAAATATTCATTTTGATTTATGCGCAAAGCAAAACAGGCGCGCCGCCCGGAATAGGCGGCGCGCCAGACTGTCGAAAAACCCTTTTCGGGGAGTTGTCAGAGGGGCCGCAGCCCCTCT
>ERZ1026860.1654-NODE-1654-length-10882-cov-4.418306_pt1 | contig 10882 bp, 8 predicted proteins | sample MGYA00380160_ERZ1026860 | MGnify/ENA primary metagenome ERZ1026860 (study PRJEB33269, sample SAMEA4719796) | human gut metagenome | biome: human-associated habitat; feature: organic feature; material: feces | place: Cameroon | collected 2013-10 ... | reverse complement strand
GGCACAAGGCTTAGGGGCGCTGCCCCTAAAACCCTGGCAGGAGGCAGTGCCTCCTGCACCTCCGGTTTTTCAACACGCTGAGCCCGGCAGAAAAACTGCCGGGCATTTTTTACCGTTTCAGCAAAACCAGATATTCGTTGGTTCCTTCTTCCAATTTACGTTCCCCTGTGACATCAAAGCCGTGCCGCCGGTAAAAAGCAACGGCTTTTTTGTTTTTTTCCAGCGCCCACAAAAAACGCGCTCCGTGCCTGGTTACCGCAAAGCCCAACAGCGCCGCTCCAATGCCCTGATTTTGAAAGGCAGGCTCTACATACAGCTTTTCTACCTCGCCGGAATGGATTTGCACAATTCCTTTGACAACGCCGTCGTCATAAACCCAGGTGCGGCTCAGACGGTCCGGGGTATACCGCGCCATCACATGGGTTACCTGCATCTCTCCGAAGGAATAGGCGGCGTCCTGAAAAATCGGGTAATAGTGGAGCCGGTTGTTAAAGACCAGAATTTCCGCGATGCGGCACAGGTCGGCTTGCGCGGCCGGACGAATCATCGACGGTTCTCCTTTGCGTTTGTAATGGAAATCCAAATATGACAGGGCGCAAAGAGCAGCGCGGACAGCACCAGCAATGGGGCGCGGGTCATGACTCCGCTAAACAAAAACAGCAGGGAGGGCAGAATGGACAGGGCCAGCGCGCGAAAACGCCGACCTTTCCCCACGGCCCAAATAACGCAGTAAGCCGCGAGCAACAACCCGTCAACAGCCAGATAGGCCGCAAAGGCGGAATGGTTTACCCACCCCAGCGCCATGCCGGGAATGGTGAAGATCATAAACCCAAAGCAGCCAAAACGGCCGATTTGTTCCAAAAACTCCACCCAGCAGTTGGTAAAATGGTTTTCAAAGCCATCCTTGCATTTCATGGCAAACAGGATGTTGGGAATCATCATCACCGCAATCATCAGCAAGCCGTAAACATTCAGCCAGGGCATAAGCAAAGCCTCTCTGCTCAATAGGCGCCGGCCATGGCCTGGGTCAGCAGCGCCATAGCATTGGCAATGTCGGATGTGCCGGGGTTGCTCATCAGCAGGCTTTCCAGATAGCTGGCGGCCTGCTGAATGTTCAGGTAAGCGGAAGACGAGCCGTCCATGGTACTCATCAGGTCGTAAGCGCTTTGCAGCAGCTGGCGCGCATCGGATACAAGACCGGTATTATCGCCGTAATCGTCCTGACCGCCGCTGTTGTAGCTGGTATGGTAGGGGCAGTAGCCCAGCCCCTGGGCCGTTCCCAGGTATTCCGCGATGACCGGTCCGTACTGGCTGTCGTTTACATAAGCGCTGAGGGGGTGGCCGTTGGGAATCACCACCATGCCCCGGGTGGTGGTATTGGGACAGTATTCCGTAGCCAGATAGCCGCTTTCAGCGCAGACAGTGACCGCCTGATGCATCTGGCAGGACACGGCAGGCACGGTGGGGCCGTACCAGTAATCGGTCACAACGCCATAGCCCATGGCGTCGTTATAGCAGGCGTCGGTAGCCAGCTGGCCGCTGACGGCGCAGGTGGTGGCGGCCACCAGGCCCACCTCCTCGGCGGAGGCTTCGATGATATCCCGGTTGCTTAATCCCTTATGGATTTGCTCCATATAGCTTTTCCAGATGGGCAGCGCGCCGTTGCTGCCGGTGGATTTGGAGGAAAGAGGCTTGTAATTGTCGTGGCCTACCCAGATGGAGGATACATACCAGCCGGTCATGCCGCAGAAGGTAACGCCCCGCTGGTCGCTGTTGGTGCCGGTTTTGGCGGCAACGGTCTGTCCGCTCATTTTGGCGCCGGTGGCGGTGCCGCTTTGCACAACGGTTTTCATCATATCCACGGCCATCCACGCGGTGGAAGGACGGAATACCTGCCGCTTTTCCTGCTGGGCCCGGCTGTCGTAAACCACATTGCCGTTGCTGTCGGAAATGCCCAGGAAAGAAATGGGCTGCTGATAAACGCCGCCATTGCCCAGCACGCCGTAGGCTACCGCCAGCTGCAGGGGCGTGATGCCGCTGGACCCCAGGGAGAGGCCAAAGGGCGTTACATCGATGTTTTTCCGGTCCACGCCCATGCGCATCAGAAAATCGGCGGACCGGTCCACGCCTACCATGGTCATCAGGGTCTGGGCAGCGCCCACATTCAGGCTGCGGCGCATGGCGTTGCGCAGGGTAACGGGGCCGGAATAGCGGCCGTCATAGTTTTTGGGCCAGCTGTCCTTGCCGTCGGAGCCGGTCCAGCCGGAAATGGGCACGGGAATGTTGTATACCACGCTGGCGGGAGAATAGCCCATTTCCAGAGCGGGGGCGTATACGGCGATGGGCTTGATGGTAGAGCCCACGGGCATTTTCATATCCGTGGCACGGTTCAGGGTTTTGCGGGCGGTGGGCCGGGTACGGGAGCCCACAATGGCCTTCAGTTCGCCGGTGCGGTAATCCAGCACTACAGCCGCCGCCTGGGGCTGCACAATCTCGTCGTAGGTGCCGTCGCTTTTCAGGGTGCGGTACACCTTGTCGCTGGGGTCGCGCAAAGAGGGGTAATTGTTCCAGTTTTCCAGCGTGCTTTCCACCGTTTCCTGAATGCTGGTATCAATGGCCAGGGTTACATGATAGCCGCCGGTGCGCAATTCGTTTTCCATTTTATAGCGGTTTTCAGTGGTATCCTCCAGCTGGCGCAGCTTCAGGAAGCAGTCCACAATATCCTGAACCGCATATTCCACATAATGGGCGTATTTATACATGCCTTCGCCTTCAGTGGCGGAGGTTTCCAGCACGTTGGCGGTGGCCTGGTTCAGGGCCTCCTGGTACTGCTGCTGGGTGATAAACTGGTTTTCATACATGCAGCGCAGCACATAGTCGGTGCGGTCGTTGGTCAGCTTTTTGTAATCGGTGGTTTCAGAGGTGCGGGTGTAAAAATTGCGGCGGGGGTTGTAGTAATAGGGGTTGTTGGTCAGGCCCGCCAGCATGGCGCATTCCCGCAGGGTAAGCTGGTTCAGCTCCTTGCCAAAATAGCCCTGAGCCGCCACCTGCACGCCGTAATAGTTCTCGCCCAGATAAATGGTGTTTAAGTAGTATTCCAGAATTTGCAGCTTGGTATATTTGGTTTCCAGCTGCATGGCCAGATAGGCTTCCTGAATTTTGCGCTTGTAGCTTTGCTCGCTGGACAGAACGGTGTTTTTGATCAGCTGCTGGGTAATGGTGGAGCCGCCCTGCTGGGTGCCGGATACAAAGTTTTGCACAAAGGACCCGATAATGCGCTTGATATCGATGCCGTTATGGGTGTAAAAGCGGGCGTCCTCCACGGCTACAAAGGCGTTGCGCAGCTGCTCCGGCATCAGGGAAATGTTCACCATGATGCGGTTTTCCGTACCCTTATAGTCGGTAATTACGTTGCCCTGGGAATCGTACAGAAAGGATGTTTTGTCCTGGGCGTCCAAAAGCGCCAGGTCCAGGGTGGGGGCTGTTTCCATATAGCCCTTGGCAATGCCCAGCACCACGCCGCCCAGGGCCAGTCCGCACAGCACCGCCAGCAGCAGAACCAGCCGTACCGCGTTTACCAGCACGGACACCACAAAATTGGGCTTGGTCAGGCGCGGCTTAAAAATGGTGCGCTTTTTCGGCGGCTCTGAAGGCATATCGGCATAATCCTTCCAGGAAGGATCTTCTTCTTCATAAAACGCAGGCTCGTTATGATTCATGGGCTGTTGATACACGTTGTTCCCTCCCCCAGAAAATCAAAAGCGGGCGTGTGGGATGCGCCCTCTGTAGTATACCATACAATCCGGCGGACTGCATAGGCTGTGCTGTAACAATCCGCCGGTGTTTTTTGTCAGATCGCAAGCATAAGCATAGCAGGGGAAGGGAGGCGAAACCATTGGGAAAAAAGGGGCGGCTGATTCTGCTGTCGCTGCTGCTGGCGGCCGCGGGACTGATTGTGATGGAGCAGAACCTGAGCCAGACCATGCTGGACATGGCCTATGCCAACGCCTACTCCATGGCGGTGGAAACGGTCAACCATGCCGTCAGCCAGCTGATAGACGGGGGCATTACCTATGGTGAACTGATGGACACCCGCCTGGACAGCCAGGGACAGGTAACCATGCTGCAGGCCAATACCATGCGTATGAATGAACTGGCGGCCAAAACCGCCCTGCTGGCGGAGCAGGAATTAAACAGCTATGACAACCAGTTTGTGGAGGTGCCCCTGGGCGCGGCGCTGGGCATTCGGTTTTTGTCCGGCTTTGGACCGCGTGTTTCAGTGCAGATTTTGCCGGTTGGCGCGGTACACACCAGCTTTCAGTCGGAGTTTGAGTCCGCAGGCATCAACCAGACGCGGCATAAAATCCTTTTAACCCTGCGCACCACCGTGTGCCTGGTGGTGCCCATGGGGTCGCAGATGGTGGATGTAAACAGCTCTATCCCCGTGGCGGAAAGCATTATTGTAGGCCAGGTGCCGGACAGCTTTGTGGACGTGAACAACGAGGAGGATATGCTGAACCTGATCCCCTGAAGCGGGGAAATCTTGCGTTTTCATGCCTTTACAACGGGGGGCAAATATGCTATGATACTCATATCCGCGATGATGGGGACGGATGTCTGAACAGGCTTCCAAAGCGAGCCCGGGTTTGGTGCAAGCCGGGCGCTGCCTGAGACGTCAGATCACCCCGGAGCGATTCGCCTGACGGCCTTGGGCCAAGGGCGGATCGGGTGCTCCCGTGACAGGGCTGGAACGAGTGGACGGCGATGCGCCGTCAAAATGGGTGGTACCGCGGAAAAACGCTTTTTTCCGTCCCGTTACAAAACGGGGCGGTTTTTTCTTGCCCCGAAGTACGCAAAGGAGGTTGCTTCCCCAATGTATCGCAAGGTTTCCACAGACATGAATTTCGTTGAGCGCGAAAAAGCGGTGTTGGACTTCTGGAAGGAACACGACATCGTGAAAAAGAGCTTCCACAGGAATGACGGCGCAGAGCGCTTTACTTTCTTTGACGGCCCGCCCACGGCCAACGGCCGTCCCCATATCGGCCATATTGAAACCCGCGCCATTAAGGATTTGATTCCCCGCTTCCAGAGCATGAAGGGCAAGGACGTGCTGCGCAAGGCCGGCTGGGACACCCACGGCCTGCCTGTGGAACTGGAAGTGGAAAAGCAGCTGGGCCTGGACGGCAAGCCGCAGATTGAGGCCTACGGTATCGAGCCCTTTATCAAAAAGTGCAAGGAAAGCGTGTGGAAGTACCAGCACGAATGGGAGGAAATGTCCGACCGGGTCGCTTACTGGGCGGATATGGAGCATCCCTACATCACCTACAAGGATGATTATATCGAGTCCGAATGGTGGAGCCTGAAAAAGATTTACGAAAAGGGCCTGCTTTACCTGGGCCACAAGATCGCGCCCTACTGCCCCCGCTGCGGCACCGCCCTGTCCAGCCACGAGGTGGCTCAGGGCTATAAGAACGTAAAGGAAACCTCCGCCTTTGTGCTGTTCAAGGTAAAGGGCGAGGACGCTTACCTGCTGGCCTGGACCACCACGCCCTGGACGCTGCCCAGCAACCTGGCCCTGTGCGTGAACCCCCATGATACCTATTGCCGCATCACGGTGGAGGGCAAGCATTATATCATGGGCAAGGCGCTGATTGCCTCCGTGTTTGGCGGCAAGGATGTGCAGATTGACGCAGAAATGCCCGGCGTCGCCCTGAAGGGGATGGAATATGAGCCCCTGTTTGACTTTGCCGTGGGCAAGCTGGATAAACCGGCCTGGTATGTGATCTGCGATGAATACGTTACCATGACCGATGGTTCCGGCATCGTTCACATCGCCCCCGCCTTTGGCGAGGACGACAACCGGGTCTGCCGGGAAAACGACATTCCCTTTGTCAACTTTGTGGACACCCAGGGCTGCATGACCGCCGATACCAAGTGGCCCGGCGTTTTCGTCAAGGACGCGGACAAGCTGGTGCTGGAGGATTTGAAGGAGCGGGGCCTGCTGTTTGCCGCCGTGCCCTTCGCCCATGATTATCCCTTCTGCTGGCGCTGCAACACGCCCCTGTTGTACTATCCCCGTCCTACCTGGTACATCAAGATGACCGCTGTGCGGGACCAGCTGGTGGCCAACAACCGCACCATCAACTGGCTGCCCGACAACATCAAGGAAGGCCGTATGGGCACCTGGCTGGAGAACGTGCATGACTGGGGCCTGAGCCGCGAGCGCTACTGGGGCACCCCCCTGCCCATCTGGCGCTGCGAGGAAGGCCACATCCATGTTATCGGCAGCCGTCAGGAGCTGAAGGAAATGGCCATCGGCCCCGTGGCGGACGATTTGGAGCTGCACCGCCCCTATGTGGACGCTGTGCAGATCAGGTGCTCGGAATGCGGCAAGCCCATGACCCGCGTTACCGACGTTATCGACTGCTGGTATGATTCCGGCTCCATGCCCTTCGCCCAGTGGCACTATCCCTTTGAAAACAGGGAAATTTTTGAAAAACGCTTCCCGGCCAACTTTATTTCCGAGGCCATTGACCAGACCCGCGGCTGGTTCTATACGCTGGAAGCCATTTCTACCCTGCTGTTTGAACGCGCGCCCTTTGAAAACTGCATCGTTATGGGCCATGTACAGGACGCGGAGGGCCGCAAAATGTCCAAGCACCTGGGCAATGTGGTGGACCCCTGGAGCGTGCTGAACAAGCAGGGGGCGGACGCGGTTCGCTGGTACTTCTACACGGCCAGCGCTCCCTGGCTGCCCAGCCGTTTCAGCGATGAGGCGGTGAACGAGGGCCAGCGCAAGTTCATGTCCACGCTGCAAAATACCTACGCCTTCTTTGTGCTGTATGCCAATATTGACAACTTTGATCCCAAGGATCATCCTCTGGACAAGGTGAACCTGACCCTGATGGACAAGTGGATTTTGAGCCGCCTGAACAGCACCATTCAGGATGTGGACGACAACCTGAGCCAGTACCACATTCCCGAAGCCGCCCGCGCCATCACCGACCTGGTGGACGATTTGAGCAACTGGTATGTGCGCCGCTGCCGCGAGCGCTTCTGGGGCAAGGGCATGGACGATACCAAGGAAGCTGCCTTTGCCACCCTGTACCATGTGCTGGTTACCCTCAGCAAGGTCATCGCCCCCTTTGTGCCCTTTATGGCGGAGGATATTTATCAGAATCTGGTTGTCTCCGTCAATCCGGCCGCGCCTGAAAGCGTGCACCTGTGCGACTTCCCTGTGGCGGACGCGGCCATGGTGGATGAAAACCTGAACCGGCAGATGGCCGCCCTGCGCGAGGTGGTCAGCCTGGGCCTCAGCTGCCGCGCCGCCGCCAACCTGAAGGTGCGCCAGCCTTCCGCCTGTCTGTATGTGAAGGGAACCCGGTTTGACCAGGCGTTCCGGGAACTGGCCGAGGACGAGCTGAACGTGAAGAACGTGGTCTTTACCGAGGACGCCCGCGCCTTTACCACATACAACCTGAAGCCCCAGATGCGCACCCTGGGCCCCAAGTACGGCAAGCTGCTGGGCCGCATCGGCCAGAAGCTGAAGGAACTGGACGGCAATGACGTGGTGGATACCTTCACCCGGGGCGAAAACGTCACCTTTACGCTGGACGATACCCAGGTAGTGCTGACCAAAGACGATGTACTGACCGAATCCACCCAGAAGCCCGGCTTCTCCGCCCAGATGGACGACCAGGTAACCGTGGTGCTGGACTGCAACCTGACGCCGGAACTGATCCGCGAGGGCTTCCAGCGCGAGGTGGTCAGCAAGCTGCAAAACATGCGCAAGGACGCCGGTTTTGAGGTGAGCGACCGCATTGTGATCGCCTATCAGGCGGACGACGAACTGGCCGCCGCCATTGAAGCGGGCCGCGATTTCATCATGCGCAGCGTGCTGGCTGTGGAAATGAACCGCGCCGATAACGACGGCACCCAGTGGGATATCAATGGCAAAAAGGCCGTGCTGAGCGTAAGCAGGGCCTGACAAAACCTGTGCCCCGGGCGGGCGATGGGCCGCCCGGGGACGTTTGGTTTAAGGAGTAAAAGCATGTATCTATGCGATCAATGGCGGGATTATGAGGTGCTGGATACCGGCGATGGCGAAAAGCTGGAGCGCTGGGGCCGCATCATCCTGCGCCGGCCCGATCCCCAGGTTATCTGGCCCAAGGCTCAGCCGGAAAAGTGGAAGCAGGCCCAGGCCGTGTACCAGCGCAGCGAAAGCGGCGGCGGTCATTGGGATTTTCGGGAAAAACTGCCGGACCGCTGGACCATCGGCCTGGGAAATTTGCAGTTTTATGTAAAGCCTACCGGCTTCAAGCACACCGGCCTGTTTCCCGAACAGGCGGCCAACTGGCAGTTTATGCAGCGGCGCATTCAGGCCGCCGGCGGCTGGGACCACGCGCCTAAAGTGTTGAACCTGTTTGCCTACACCGGCGGGGCCACGCTGGCCTGTGCCGCCGCCGGGGCCCATGTAACCCATGTGGACGCGGCCAAGGGCATGGTGCTGTGGGCCCGGGAAAACCGGGATCTGACCGGCCTGCCTCAGGAAAGCACCCGTTTTATTGTGGAGGACGCCAAGGCCTTTGTGCGCCGGGAAATTCGCCGGGGAAACCACTACGACGGCATTTTGATGGACCCGCCCAGCTATGGCAGAGGCCCTAACGGAGAAGTATGGAAGCTGGAGGACGAATTGTATCCTCTGGTGGATTTGTGCAGTCAGGTGCTCAGCGATACGCCCCTGTTTTTCCTGATTAACGGTTACACCACCGGCTTTTGCGCGTCGGTGCTGCGCAACATTGCCCAGCGCTGCCTGTGCCCCCGCTTTGGCGGACATGCCGACGCGGACGAGCTGTGCCTGAAGGTAACCTCTGGCGGCGTGCTGCCCTGCGGCACCACTGCCCGGTGGACGCCCAATGAGTGAGATTGTGTATGAGGACAACCACCTGCTGGTGGCTGTCAAGCCTCCCAATCAGCTGACCCAGGGCGATGAAACCGGCGATGTGGCCCTGCTGGATGAATTAAAGGATTATATCAAGCAAAAATACGGCAAACCCGGCGATGTATATCTGGGGCTGGTGCACCGGCTGGATCGTCCTGTGGGTGGGCTGGTGGCCTTTGCCCGCACCAGCAAGGCGGCGTCCCGCCTGTCCGATCAGCTGCGGACCCATGCCATGCATCGGGATTATCTGGCGGTTGTTCAGCAGGGCGATACCCTGCCGGATCAGGGCACGCTGCACGACTGGCTACAAAAGGGCGGCGAAGGTGTGCGGGTGGTGCCCCGGGGAACCGAAGGGGCTCAGGAGGCAAGGCTGCATTACCGGGTGCTGGCGCGGCAGGGAGAAACCGCCCTTGTGCAGGTTACGCTGGAAACGGGACGCAAGCATCAGATTCGGGTGCAGATGAGTTATTGCGGCCATCCCATTGTATACGACATGCGCTACGGAACCGGCAAACGGGGCGAAAACATTGCCCTGTGGGGGGCAAAGCTGACCCTGACCCACCCCACGCTGAAAACGCCAATGACCTTTGCCAGCCTGCCCCGTGGCAGCGCCTTTGAACCCTACCGGCAAACCATGATTCAATGGATCAATCAGGAGGAGAACCAGTGAGTACCCCAAATTTTTCGTTTGAAGTGCTGAAAACCTGCAAGCAGAGCGGGGCCCGGCTGGGCCTTTTGCACACGCCCCACGGCGATATTCACACCCCGGTGTATATGCCTGTGGGTACCGCCGCCACCGTGAAGGCCATGACCCCTCGGGAGATGCTGGAAGTCGGCACGGAAATCATGCTTTCCAACACCTATCATCTGCACCTGCGCCCGGGCGAGGACCTGATTCGGGAGGCAGGCGGCCTGCACAAGTTTATGAGCTGGCCCAAGCCCATTCTGACGGACAGCGGCGGTTTTCAGGTGTTTTCCCTGTCCGGCATCCGCAAAATCAAGGAGGAGGGCGTTACCTTCCAGAGCCATCTGGACGGCAGCCGCCGGTTTATCTCTCCCGAGGTAAGCATGGATATTCAGCACGCTCTGGGCAGCGATATTATGATGGCATTTGACGTATGCACCGCTTATCCCTGCGACCACGCCACCGCCGAGGAAAACATGCACCGCACCCATCGCTGGGCCAAACGCTGCCAAAACCACCATACGGATGATTCCCAGGTGCTGTTTGGCATTGTTCAGGGCGCGTTTTTTAAGGACCTGCGGATTGAAAGTGCCAAAACCCTGACGGATATGGACTTTTTTGGCTATGGCATCGGCGGCCTGTCCGTGGGCGAACCCAAGCCCATGATGTATGAGATGCTGGAGGCCATCATGCCGCACATGAGCGCCCAAAAGCCCCGCTACCTGATGGGCGTTGGCTCCCCGGACTGCCTGATTGAAGGGGCCCTGCGCGGGGTGGACATGTTCGACTGCGTGCTGGCTACCCGCATTGCCCGCAACGGCACCTGCTTTACCAAGGAGGGCCGTCTGGTTATCAAAAACGCTCAATACGCCCACGATTTCGGCCCCATTGACGAGGATTGCGACTGCTATGCCTGCCGCAACTTCAGCCGCGCGTACATCCGCCATCTGTTTAAGGCGGGCGAGATAACCGGCGCGCGCCTGGCCAGCATCCACAACCTGCGCTTTCTGATTCGTCTGATGGAGCAGGTAAAGCAGGCCATTCAGGAGGACCGGCTGCTGGATTTCCGCAACGAGTTCTTCCGCCATTACGACATGAGCCGCAACTTCTAAGGGGGCGGACCGCATGATCGAGGTTTCTGCGGGAGTGGTATACAACAGCCTGGGACAGGTGCTGATTTGCCGCCGCAAGGGGGCGGGAGCCCGGCATGAATGGGGCAATCTGGATGGCCTGTGGGAATTTCCCGGGGGCAAGCG
>ERZ1026860.1653-NODE-1653-length-10883-cov-18.939232_pt1 | contig 10883 bp, 9 predicted proteins | sample MGYA00380160_ERZ1026860 | MGnify/ENA primary metagenome ERZ1026860 (study PRJEB33269, sample SAMEA4719796) | human gut metagenome | biome: human-associated habitat; feature: organic feature; material: feces | place: Cameroon | collected 2013-10 ... | reverse complement strand
TCGGCAGCGTCAGATGTGTATAAGAGACAGACAAAACAGATAGAAACAGAAGTGCATGAATTAATACAAAAAACAGAATTAAAACAATTATGTCCAAGATGTAAAGAAGAACAAATCATATCTACAATAATACTATTCATAATAAGAACATACAACAACAACTTCATAGAAGAAAGAACAAGAATCTGGAAAAAATACAAACTAAACTGGAAAATATACAGTAGAATAATCGCAAACCTATTAAAAAATATGCGAAAGAACCAACCAATCAAAAAACAAGTTTAAAAAAAATAAAAGGGTAGTTAATAAGGTAGAGAATTGGAAACCACCCTACCTTACAATACATATATTCTACAACAACATATTTAAAGGGTTGAGTTAATAGCCTCTTCAGATAACCATTCCCTTGAACTATTACCTATAGCCTCAACATTATCCACTAATACACAATCCTTCAAACCACTACCTAAACTACGGATCTCCAAAACGTCACATTTAATTTCAAGTAAATTCACAGTATTCTTCCAAGCCAAATCATTAGAATAATCTGCAGAACTCATAATATTTAACTTATTAGCATCACTACGATTCATAATTATAAATTCGGATTCGGTCATAAATACTACTTTGGAATCACCGAGTTCTTTCAACCAATTTAATGTACCTTGGTCATAATCCATATAGGAAGAATCACTATCTTTTAAAAATGATGTCATGGATTGGGGTTGGCTATTATATATTTCATATGTTTCTCCAACTGATATCGGTTCATTATTACTGTCTGCGAAAAGTAGGAAATAACTACATACACAGCCAATAATTGCTACAAGAACAATCAATAAAATTATTATTTTATCTTTTTTATCCATTGTTTTTACACCTCTGGATAATAGATTGGTATAAAGTAGATTATATTTTTTATCATTGCACAAAGTTTTCATAAACTATTTCTTGTGAATCAACCAAATCAAATTTGTTCCTTAAAGAGTTAATCACTAATTGCAAATCCATAACTTCTTCTATCAAACCATATTCTTCATACAATTCATTACATTCTTGTTGTAAATTATCTAATGTTTCTTTTAAACTTTCTTTTGCTTCTGTCATAATTCTCACCCTTTTGTTAAGATTGCAACACTCGGTTGGCTAATTCCCCTCATATAAGATAATTGATTTGACTTACTACGAGTTTCTATATATCCACAATATGCAGGTTTGCTACATCTACTTCCTAAACTGTTTAAAACAGTCACATTATTACCATTCACTGATTTAAGCACTTCATAATGTCCCCATTTGTTACGGTATAATATGTGACAAAATACAGCTCCATTTGCTGCATATTCGTTTAATTTATTCCATCTTGCTGAATCAGAACTTCCCAAATCATGGAAGTTTTTCCAAGCAATTTTAATATTTTTTCCATATTTGCGATTAAACCATACAACAGTTGTATTAATACCTTGATGTCCAGTTCCAGCTGTAGTTGTTCCAGCTACACTTGCTATTGTAGATTCTGATACATGAATCCCAGTTAATCTATAAAAACCTTGTTGTAATGAATTACAAGCACAATTATATGGTGTGCATTGTCCCATTCCACTACAACCTTTATTTGTTAAATAATTATGTAATTTATTATTGTTTGTAGTATTTTGTACTGGTGTATTGCCAGTTAAATATACTATTGCGGGACTCACACCATTTAATACTTCATATGCTGATACTCTGCGACACATATCTACATAAGTATCTTTCATATACTTCTTACCATTTTTATCAATTACATAATTTGGTAAAAAGCTTAAATCTTTGTTATCATGTATGGCACATTCTACAAATTCAGTTATAAGACTGTCTGATTGGTAATTAGTACCTCTTTCTTTAATCACACGAATTATTGTACCGTAATCTGCACTACGGTTCATATATCCATATACATTTCTTGTATTGAATTTTTTATTATTATTAACAAGCCAATAAGCAATTCTATTACAAATATTACTATAATTTGTATAGTTTATAGATTCTTTATCCATTTTTATCACTTCCTTTTAATAGGCATTTGTTGTTGCGGTAGTAGCAACATTTTTCTACTTCTTCGTTTTTATCATGTTTGCATTCTTGGTCGCATTCTAAATTATACATATTAATCAAAAAAATTTTTTTATTTTTATTTGGCTTTGATTTTCAAGTTCTTGATTTTAATAGTTGATGGATTCCATATTGTTGTATGGAAATTCCAAACTGTACATTGACTTATCCAATCATAATCAACTGATACAACTTCTGTATTGTTCATATAACCAGTTAAAGTATTGTTTTGTTTAATTATCTTACAATTAACATACTCTTCAGGGTTATTGTTTTTATAAACTGTATCTGTTTCATTAGAACCGTTATAAATTACATATTTCTGATTATTTCCATTAGTATCTGTTCCGCTGTCGAAGTGTTTTGTACGGGTGGTGTCTTTTGCTCCAACACCACATCTTGTTGATGCTTGCCATTTTGCATCATATGTGATTATGAAATCACCACTCACATCCAATGATAAAATACTATCTCCTTTACTACTGTCAGATACACTTGTAAAGACACCATCAACTACAGTATTAGTTGCAGAATGTCCAGTTGGATTAATCCAAGTATCAGAAGCTTTAAAACCATATTTAATACAATCCTCAACTTGCAGTATGTTTGAATAATAAACATTCGTTCCAGATAAGTATTTGACTTTCACATTTACATCACCAGCACCATTACAATTATAATTAAATACTGCATTACCAGTATTATCAGTAGTAACACTATCTGCAACCTCTGCATCATTCAACAATACAGTTAAAGCAGTATTCTTAAGATTAGATGATAATGTGATTGGTAAATCATCACCAACCTCACCAATCAGATTAGTTGCAGATATAGTAATCTCTGGAGTAATTGCCTCCTCAACCACATTATATGTAATTGTTTTGGTTGATGGATTAAACCAATTATCTCCTTCAAAGACATATGTTTTCTCAACAATTCCTGTATTGTCTGCAACATAAGTGAATGTTGTTATACCCTGAGGATTTGTAGTTTGAATAGATGTTCCATCAGATACTGTCTTTCCATCAAGTTTATTGCCCTCAGCATCATTCAATAGTACATTAACTGTAATTGTATCCCCACTATGATATGTATCATTATCTAAATTGATTGTCAAGGTTGTGTCTGATTTTACCACTTCTGTAAGTTTTGGTTTATCAACACTTATAGGATTATTAATTTCTAACAAATATCCATCATATAAAAAACTGATAAAATTATAAACCTTAAATGATTCTGGTAAGATACAAAAAGCCAATACAACATTAGTAACCTTATTGACAATAAAAACTCCTGCCATATCCTGTGCTACATTACCTATTTCAACAATTGGGGTGGCAGATGATACTTGGACAGTTAATCCACCATTATCATAGCTTTGCATATATAATTCAATTGGCGGATAATTAACACTTTCACGAACCTCCAACCCATCATCATCAGTATAGACCTTCTTTAAAGGAGTGACTTCATTATAATTCAAGGTGTAATCATTATTGATGTTCTTTTTCCAATCACCACTACATCGACTTACAGGGACAAAACACCATTTATTAAAATTATTTCCTTCAACCATTTGTTCAAAACTAAAACATCCTCTTTTATTAATTATCTTCCAAAGATTTCCAATAAGTTTAAATTCCAAATAATCATCAATCATATTAAAAACACTCCTTAATATTGTATTTTCATTTCAACATAATCTATCCTGAACTCACTAACATTATATGATGCAGTAGACTTAAGATGGCTCTCTTGTGGGATAACGAGTAATGCAAGGTTATCTGATTCAATGGCAGATGCTTGTTCAGGAGTGAATGTGTGTGTAATGGTGAATGGTAAATATGTGTTCTTGTTTTCTACTCCGAAGTTTCCTTGAGTAGTTTTTTCATAATAAACTACATTATTAACCACATCTTTCAATTGTAATTTTGGGAGATTCATGCTTCCACCAGTTATACCTCCAAATTCTCCACAAAATACCGTTGCAGTTACTGTACAAGCCTTGTTTGGTCTTGGGAATTTAAACACATTAAAATAGATTTGTGCAGGAGTAGTTCTCAAATATGCTGAAACACTACTGTTGTGAGTACATGTAATTGCAGATGATGCACTACTATTATTTTCTCTTTTCTGTACTCTTGCAACATTCAATGAATCACTATTATATCCTTTATATTTATTATTAGTTCCACCAGCGCTTAATGATAAAGGCACACGAGTATGTGTAGTTATTGGTGTTGTTTTACCAGTTATTTTCACAGTATTTGAATAAGTTGCTCTATTACTGATGAGATCATTAGTGGATTCTGCGAATTTACAGATAAATGTTCCATTCTCCTTAACTGTTAATTTAACCTCACCATTCTCATCAGTTTTATAGATGGTGTTGTTGATTAATAATTCAAAGTTAGGTAGGATTTCACCATGGTTATTTAGTGCTTGTATTGTTAAAATATCTCCTTGTAAAACATACTCATTATTTTGGTATGTGCCTCCAGAGAATTGTATACTCCCATTAGTTTTCATCATAGTAATAGAATATGGTTTTTCGCATGGAGCATAAGTCATATCACCATTAAACACTCCTAAAATATTATATTCTCCTTGAGCTAATCTTAACTGTATTTTAGCAATTCCTGAATTATCAGTTGTCCTGTAATAATTCTTCCCATTAATGTTGAATGTAACATTCCTACCACTTAATAAATTATTTGATGAGTCTTTCAAGGTTACACTTAAATAATCTCCAACTTCAACAGTAGTTGATATTGCTTCTGATAAAACAGTTAAAGTTCTTGGATTAATCGTATAAATAAAAGTACCGAATGTATTGCTGTATTGTCCAGTTGTACTGTTTCCTTTCCCAATAACTCCAGCAGGTGTTATTTTTAATCTACCATAACTGCTTCCACTTCCTTGGTTTAAATCATTAGTATAGACTGTTACTGGTGGTCTTAATCTTTCGGGGATTTCATGTTCTCCATCGTTTGGGAATAATCTGAAATAATATGCACCATCATTACCATAATCTGAACTGTTTCCACTAAATTTGTAAAATTGGACAATTACAATGTTTCCTAATTCATAGATGACTATATAATTCTGTGTTTTATCTGATTCATCACGATAAATATATGTCGTGGGAATTACTGATGATAGAAAGTTTGTTGGTGATTTACCATTTAATGTTTTAGCATCTACTCCAGATTCATTAACAGATTCAACAATTTCTTCAGTTGATGGTGTTTTACCATCTTCTCCTTTAATTAACGACCAAGTATACCTTGATGGGTCTTGACTTGTTTCTTGCACATAATCATAATATGTACCCATATATTTTCGGTTAGTACTGGTTTCTGTACTGAAATCTGTTTCACCTTTATCATCATTCGCATATGCAAAATGCACATAACCATCATTTGGTGCTTGAGGAAGACTTGCCCATAATGCAGGAGCAGAATAATTACTCCACACACCATTTATTTTTAATTGTTTACAAACCCATTCATACCCAAAATTATTACGAACTCCTTGAGGATTTTCAAACCATTGACCATCATCATCAGCATCATCATCACTATCGTCCGATCTAACAATTATTGTTTTTGGTGGGGTTTCAGGTTGTGAATTGGAATTTGTTCTACAGAAGATATAATGTACATCATCACCATCTAATGCAGACAAACATAATATATTAACTGCCTGAGTTGAATTATCAGTATACTTAATTAGATTCCTACTCCACAAATATGGTTTCTCATCACTTGTTGATGGTTTTACTGTACTCCACCCATCTGTTGGTGAATTAACATATTCATTAGATATGGTATATTCTTCATATATGTTCAAAATGCCCTTACTTTCAACTTTAAAATAGAAATATTTATTTACATCAGTAGAATCTAATAGATTATTATCATAATAATATCCAATAAAACTCCCACCTTCTTCATTTAAACCAGTTCCCATATCATCATATGCATATTTGATGTGCATATAGTACATTACATCATTTAATGTGTATGATAATCCATCAACAGGTTTTATTTTCCAAGAATATTTACTAATATCTGTAGAATCCACTACATTACCATCTACATAATATCCAATATATTTTTGAGGTTGTAAGCTTGTTTGACTAATATCTAAAGGATTATTTAATGTACAGTATCTTATATGCATATATAATGGTGAACCATCTTTAGTACCACATAATAATCCTTGACTTGTTTCAACACCACTGTCACCAGTAATACATACTGGTTCAGAGTATTTAACACCATGATTACTTGTTATTTTAGTTCTACTCCAAATATATCTTCCAATAAGATGGGTTGGTGCATTTGTACTCCACCCTTCATCTGATTGGAGAGGTGGAGTTGTTCGTGATTTTGTTTGAATAAACTCAATATCCATATCCAAAATATTTTCCCCACCACCATTATTTGTACAGAATGGTTCAGTTTTAAGTTTAGCCACACCAGTATCAATAACATTCATAATCCACAAATATTTGTCTTTTATATCTGGAGGTAATGTAGTGCTCCACCCACTATCATCTTTAGAAGGTACATCAATATTATTATCTGTTAAAAGATAATATGATTCATAATTCATAGAATTGTAATTAGATTCTAAATTGTCTACATCAATCCTTAATCTCCTAATATCATGATCCATGATTTTAATCCTCCCATTTATATGTTTCTTTTTTATCATATACGGCAGTTTTTCCAAATACTGCTTGTTTAGATTGTGTTATCGCTCTTTGTTTTTCATATTCTTCTCTTAATTCAATTACTGGTTCTGGTTTATTCAACCCTATTTTTGTTTGTAATTTTGGAGAATTTCGAACATTATATTCGTGAGTGATACTTTTAACTTGTTTATAATCATTATATGCAGAATTTTCAAATATACAATCTACATAATCACCAACCCTTAAATCTTTTGGACAACCTTTAACAGTTACAGTTAAACTATCACTACGGTCATTTTTAAATTTAGGGTTGCTCCTTGCTTCATAATATGCTTCAAGACCACTAATATCATCACTAATACTCACGACATTGGTGATTTCACCATATTGTGTAACTTTCATTGGATTACGACTTTCAAGATAATTATATATACTATCCTCAGCATTCCTTTCTTTCCTCTTATAAACCACCATTGACCTACTAATGAAATCAGATACTGGAGTATACTCCCAGTTACTAATTGATATAATGTTTCCATCATCACCTTCTTTTATTGTAAATCTTGGTTCAGGAGCTTTCTGTTTATGTGAAACATATAATCTATCATTTCTCCTCATTTGTTGTGGGTATAATCTTAATTCTAAATCTCCAGAAGACAATATTGTTTCCATTAAACTATTCAATGATTTACCAGTTGCTTCAAGATTAATTGGATTTAAAATATTCCCATTACGAAAACCAATCCTCCTTAAAATCATTCTACAACTACTATTATCTTCGGTGGAGTCGTTACTCTCCCATAATTTTTCAGAACCAACAACATATTCAAAAGTAATATTTCTCAAATACACTTTAGGGTAATATGTTTCATTAAGTTTGTTGATTATACTTACACTACCAGTAGTAAATACATTATTTAAAATAACTGGCGTGAATCCTCTAAAAGTCTTTAAAGAATCAGATTCGGCAGATGTAAAATCAATATAAATTGGGATTCTCTCAGCATTTTTGTTCTGAGATGTACTGAACTCTATTTTAACCCATGCTTGGAACGGTTTATCTTTATCAAATCCATTAGTTATTGATTTACCACCATTTCCAGCTTTATCTATGGTATTACCTTTATGTTCTCGAATAATCCTTCCACCCCATACTCCAGAAGTATCATTTAACATATTCCCATATTTTTCACCCCATTTATATTGCCTATATGGGAAATTTTGCCATTGTCCATTACTATCTAAATATTGCACAGTACGATGAGCTCTTGATGAATTAGTAGCATATTCCATGATACGGCAGGAAATATTTTTTTCAAATAATCGAGTATAAATCAAATCACTAAATGCCCAACAATCCCCATACCCTTTAGATTGCAAACACCCTAAACTACTGCATGTATCTCCACGAAGTAAATATTTATACTGAAATGCCTCATTGGTTATTGTTGCAAAAATATCGCCAACATTTACTGTGGTGTTTTCAGTATCATCTGATGATGTTGAAGTATTTCCAGCATTACTTGCTTCATTTGCACTTGCACTTACGAGTTTTACTCGTCTACATTTAGCTCCAGCCGCTTTATCTCCTCCACAGTATCCACAGTAATCAGCATCACAACCACCTTTTTTCATACTGCAAGTTATTTCTCCTTCATAAACTCCTTTGGGGTTGTCTGTTAATGTTCCGCTTTTACCACAATTGGGGCAGTAATTTCTCCAGGTTTTAGTGTATCTTTTATATTGTGTTCCATAGCAACAAGCACATGATGGCATATGATTAACCGTAATTGTTTCACCAGTAGTTACACTACTATTATTCTCAGATGCGACATCATATTTAGTCATAGGTTCGCCCATACCATATTCAATGAAAAATATGGGAAAATCATTTAATAATTGTGGAGATGAATTATACCAGTCGGAATCATAAACAACAAATGATTGTTTAGTATTAATTGAAGAATTGTTTCTAATATAGACTCCAGTTCCATTTAATGAAACAGTCATTCCTGTTGCTTTACATTTATTGAAATTATTTTTATTGGTCAAATCCACAGATATTTCATTAAATTTATCTGCTTCAAAAACATCTGGTAATGTATTAAGTAATGGTTGTTCCATTGCACGAAGAACATAATCTAATGCATAATTATAGTCAGGATAATGGACAACATCTCCATCTTTATATGCAGTATTATAATCTGAAGCATTTCCACCAACATTTATTTCTTGTGTACAATATCTTACATCACCATCAATTAATCTTCCCGCACATTTGATTGTTAATTCTGTTTCATCACTATTCTTTGAAACATTACTGATATATCCTCCAAAGATTTGTTCCATTTCACCATCAGAATTAATTACACTATAATTAATTTCATCACGATAATCAAAAACAAAATTTGTTAATGTTGTTTCATCTTCCCACTCATTATCATATAATATAGTAAATGAGAACTCATCAGCACCAACCTTTTCAGAATCAGAATGATTTGCTGAAAGTAGAGTTAATTTGGCATCTGCACTTAAATCAGAATCTGCTTTATATGTGGTGATTTTTTTAACAAATGCACTTAAAACTTTTAGATGACTATCTATCTGTAATTTAAATTTATGTGTTCCTTGTTTAAGTGAATATTTATAAGTTTTACGGGTTAGCCATTTTGGATTACTCCTTATAGACCAATTCATTAAATTATCATCAATTGTCCACACAATATTATGATAATCCTCATCTGTACTTGTAAATAGAAATCCAATATCATAGTCCCCAGTTTCTGGTGCAGTAAACAGATATTCTACAAAGAAATCATTACTATTGTTACTTTCAATTGTTTCCCATGAATCCCATTTACCATATTTAGCATTAGACATGATAACTGGTGTGCCACTTGACCTTGAAATAAAATCTTGTTCATATTCTACTTCATTATGTCTAATTTCCAATAAAAACTTTTCAGTATAAACATGATCCACAAACCTTTGTGAATCAGTCCATGGTTTTGTATTATGTTTAGCTATACCATGCATTTTAAAAATCACCTAATAATTTTTATTGTTTCCTCTTTAGAATATGCATATTCGATAGCTACACTATCTGGGTCATCATATTCTCTACTTGATTTTAAGAATGGATAGAAAACTGTTCTATCATTCTTATCAATTTTATTTAAATGTATTTCTTTCCTATTTGGTCTTATAATTGATAATCCACAAGTACTATAATCATCATGGATTTCTACATTAATATGTTTGTCAAATAGGACTATACTGTCCTTTGGTGCTGTTGGTTCTACCATTATTTACTCCTCCACGATTTCTGTTGGGATAACATAACTTACACCCAATTCAAATTTGTTTAAAACAAGACTTGCTGGGTTTTGAGAAGTATTCTTATCATGTTCAAACAATACTCCAAACACAAAACTATTATTTATCACACCAGATAACATATTTAATCCAGTCCATTCCACACCAACAATATTATATCCTTCTTTAGATTGTAATGGTATACTATATCCTTTTTTACCATTATTTACTCCACAATTTATTAATGTTGCACTTGCAGAGCCAATTGTAGGATATAATTTATCTGATTGTGGATTGAATTGTTTTTCCTGCCACCTTGCACTTATCTTAACAATTTTGTAATCGTCTTTACTAAATGAGAAATTAAATGATGACATATTTAATGTATCTGGGGTATTGTAATTGCCTGAAATACCATCAATAGGAGTTACTCCAGATATGCTTTTGTCCCCACAACTGATTGGGAATTTTGGTGTATCTGATAAACTCCATGGTTTGAATGGTTTTGTATTATTTTCATGTGTATTCCTGATTTTTATTGGGGATTTCCATACCGTGATTGGGTCAAGAACTTCCAAGACATATTCTTTAGTACAGCCAATGTAATTTTTATCTCCTTCAAAGGTTATTTTAACATTATATTGTCCTGCGAGTAATCTTATATTCATATAACATAATCCTTGGTCATTAGTGACTCTCTCATAGGTTACTCCATTAACTTTATATGCTGTCTCTTATACACATCTCCGAGCCCACGAGACAGGCAGAAATC
>ERZ1026860.1652-NODE-1652-length-10886-cov-13.429877_pt1 | contig 10886 bp, 12 predicted proteins | sample MGYA00380160_ERZ1026860 | MGnify/ENA primary metagenome ERZ1026860 (study PRJEB33269, sample SAMEA4719796) | human gut metagenome | biome: human-associated habitat; feature: organic feature; material: feces | place: Cameroon | collected 2013-10 ... | reverse complement strand
CAGCCGGTCTTAAAAGGTAAGACCGGCTGTTTCTATCAGAATTCCTGATACTACTCCAATGATATAGAGCAGCAACGCAATTCTCAGATTCTCTTTAACATTTTCATTAACACGGAACAACACGAGAAGCCCTACCCCGGCTCCTGCCAGCAGTCCTGCCATCATGGCACCGCCATTTATCATTCCTTCCAGATACAACTGTGTCAGTACCACCGATGCCGCACAGTTTGGGATCAGTCCCACAAGACCTGCGATCACAGGACCAAGCACCGGTCTGCTGCTGAGCAGTGCTGAAAGACTGTCCTCCCCGATATAACTGATCAGCAGATTCAGGATAAAAGAAACAACCACAATGAAAAACAGGATCTGCAGCGTATGGGAAATAGCTGCCTTCCAGATATTTCCCTGCCCGCAATGACAGTGCTGGTGATCGCACATCTCATCAATCTTCAGGTGCTCCGCTTCTCCCGTTTCCTTATGCTTCTTCTGTAATACAAGATCAATCACAAAGCCAGCTGCCATACCGATCAGAACCTTAATCGACAGGATCTTCAGTATCGTTCCGATAGCTACCTGATTGGAAATAAATACCGGCAGCATTTCATCTGATGTGGAAAGGAAAATAGATATAAGAGTACCCAGTGTAATGATCCTTCCTGCATACAGATTAGACGCTGCAGTGGAAAATCCGCATTGCGGTACCATACCAAGAACGCTTCCGATCAGTGGTCCAAAGCCGCCTGCCTTTTCTACCAGCTCCTCCGCCTTATCTCCTGCCTTGTGTTCAATATATTCCATAGCCAGATAGGTCAGGAACAGAAAGGGCAGGAGCTTTAACGCATCTACAAGTGTATCTGCAATAACATCTAATAACATAAAAACTCCTTACAACAAAACTTCTATTTCAGCAGCCTGTATTTACCAATAACCGGCAGCTCCTTGGCCCGGCCATTTGCTGCATTTACAATACCAATGATCATCAGTACAAAGAGAGCGATGCTGACTACGCTGAGAATCGTTCCGATAAACGCAAGTCTCCAGCTGATCGCATACAGGATCGCATTCACGATACGAAGCGCAATGTTGTATGCTGCAGAAGCGATCAGAAGCAGCAGTCCCTGATTTGCATGATATCTGGCAAACTTGGAATCCTTGGCTCCAAGGATCGGTACAAGTACTAAAATCCCAATATAAGAAAGAACTGCCATAACCTTGTTCTGCTGGATATCTGCCTGGTCAAACTGATCCGTGGTATCCTCGGTATCATTCAGATCCTGGATCGTTTCCTCAAAATTTTTCTTTTCGTTTGTGGATCCACTGGTCTGTGTACCTGATGTACGTGTACTGTCTGCTCCGGCTGTACCATTTTTTCCTGCAGTATTTCCTTCTACTGCAGATCCACAGTTGGGACAGAACTTCACTCCTTCTTCCAGTTTTACTCCGCAATTCTGACAAAAAGCCATAGCTGCTTCCTCCTTTTTACACCTGTCTGTTTCCCAAAAACAGGTTCGCTCCCAAGTATATCACAGATACACCTGAGAGCGCAAATTTTTACTATTAAAACCTCTATGCCCGAAGACGGTCAAATATCATTACCAGCAGATAGGAAAGTCCATAACGCAGCCCTTCCTCGTCCATCCGGTAGTTAGGATTGTGGTGCGGGAATGTGGTGTGCTTCTCTTCATCCGCTGTTCCGATCTCTACAAAGCAGGCAGGACAGTTCTTCTGCAGGGCAGAGAAGTCCTCGCCCGGCATAATGGGATTGATGTGCAGGATCGCTTCTTCACCCCACAGCTTCTTTAGCTGCTGCTCAACATTTTCGGTCAGTTCCTTATCATTGATCACGCTGGAATAGCCTCTTTCAAACTTAAACTCATAAGAAGCTCCCACTGATTTCGTGATGCCACTGACGATCTCTTCGATCATGACTTCCATTTTCCCACGCATCTCTTCGGAAAAGGTTCTGGTAGAACCGGTCAGTGTCATTTCACCGGGTATGATATTGTAAGCATCTCCGGCATTTACCTGGCATACTGACAGCACTGTCGGCTCGAAAGCTGCCACCCTGCGGGAAAGAATGGACTGCAGTGCCACAATGATCTCCGCTCCTGTCACGATCGGATCAATGCTCTGCTCCGGCATGGAGGAATGACCCCCCTTACCAATCACACGGATATCAAAACGGTCTGTCGCTGAGGTCAGAGCCCCTGCCCGGACGCCATAAGTCCCTGTCGGGAAATTGGAAGACAGATGCAGTCCATACAGCTCGTCTACACCCTCCATAACGCCTGCCTCATACAGCTCCTGTGCGCCTCCCGGCGGCACTTCCTCTGCATGCTGGAAGATACATACGATACTGCCATGCAGCTCGTCCTTATGCTGTTCAAAAATCCTGGCTGCCGCAAGCAGCATAGCCGCATGACCATCATGTCCACAGGCATGCATGACACCATCATTGACAGAGCAGAATTCCAGCTCATTTTTTTCCTGGATCGGAAGGGCATCAATATCGGCACGGATAGCAACCGTCTTCCCCGGATATGCTCCGTGGATAACAGCCACAACACCAGTTTTCACCGGTCTTCTGATGTCCTCTATCCCTGCCGCTTCCAGTTCCCTGCAGAGAAATTCTGTCGTCTGATACTCCTCAAATGACAGTTCGGGATGTTTATGAAGATGACGCCTGTCAGAGATCATCTGCGGCATGACATCATCTACGATCTTTTTTATCATGGACACTTCCATTTTCTGTTTCTGTCCTTTTCCTAGAAAATATAATACAGGCTCATCAATGCTGTCATGACCCATACAGGAAGTGACGGAATGTACTTCTTGTCACGCTCAAACAGGGCACGAAAAATATTGATAAACATATATACGAACATACCAATCACAATACCGCCTACATAATCTGACATATATACGGTGGTCAGCCACATAGCTGCAACTGGCAGGAACTCAATCGGCTCGAAGTCCAGATCCTTTACAGTCTCCAACATGGAAATACCAACGACTACCAGTGCTGCACCGGTTGCTGCGCCGGGGATCATCAGGAACAGCGGGCTTACGAAACAGCAAAGCAGGAACAGGAAAGAGGTTGCTACATTGCTCAGACCTGTACGGCTTCCTGATTCAATACCAGATGCTGACTCTGCAAAACAGCTTACCGTGGAAATACCGAAAATAGAACCAACCAGTGTAGAACAGGAGTCTACCAGGAATACACGGCCAAATGCAGGGAAGTTTCCATCCTCATCCAGCAGGTTTGCCTTACCGGCAAGTGCAAATCCGGAACCCATGGTTCCAAAGAAGTCGTTGATCAGAAGCATCATGATCAACGGTACGAAGCTCAGCTTCAGTGCGCCAAAAATATCTACCTGGAATGCTACATCTTTAATAGCACTGAATCCACCAATAGTGAAAATAGATTCCGGAAGAACAGTAACACCCATGGGGATTCCGATAATAGTGGTCAGGATGATACCGATCAGAAGTGCACCACGGATCTTGTACTCACGTCCGTTGATATTGAACTTTACATAAGTAAGTACAAAGCAGATTGCGATACCGATTACACCAAGGATCGTGCTCTTTGCATGATAATCGCCATAAGTAAGTCCTGATTCTGTTGCTGCATAAAGACCGCAGGAATTCATACCTACACGGGCGATCAGAAAACCTACAGAAGCTGCCAGACCGATCTTGAGGTTCTTTGGCAGACATCTTGCGAAAAGCTCTCTTAAGTTAAATAAGGAAACCAAAATAAATACAATACCTGAAATAGCTACAATACCAAATGCCTGTGCATAGGTAGCAGTACCATCTGCAACCCATCCTGCGATCAGTCCGGGAATGACAAGTACCGGTGCAAGGCAGATCGGGGTATTGGAATATAATCCCATAGCCAGACAGGCTGCGGCTGTTACAAGTGCGGTACAGATCAGTACACCCGTCAGATTGATTCCGGGAATCGCTGACATTGACCAGGTCATATATGCGAGGATATATGCCATTGTTGCAAAGGTTGTTGCGCCACCGATCAGCTCAGTACTGATAGATGAACCACGCTCTGTGATTTTGAAAAAATCATCCAGTTTTTTCTTCATGTTTTTGTCCTCTCTCATTTTGTCTATCTCACAAATCTCCTTGTTTTATCCCGAGATCAGCAAGCAATGTGATAAAGTCTGGCTGCATTTTCCCTTGCGGTATCCACAACCTCCTGAGGAGTCATGTCTCCTCTGATCTCTGAAATGGTTTCTGCCACTTTGGCGATCATATCCGGTGTCGCCGGCATCTCCATTCCATAGTTTGGTAAAAATGGTGCATCCGTTTCCAGGAGGATCAGTTCCTTCGGGCACTCTCTGGCAAGCTGCACAAGACAGTCACTTCCAGGGTAAGTGATCTGGGGACCAAATCCCATATAGATTCCCATTTTGATAAATTCTCTTGCATATTCAATCGGTGAAAAAATACGATGGATTGCTCCTCTGATATGATAATCCTTCAGAATACGCAGTGTGTCTTCATCTGCCTCACGGTTGTGGATCACAACCGGCAGATCCAGCTCTTCTGCCAGAACAAGCTGTTCTCTGAAACATTTCTCCTGAATGGTCGGATCCGGATGCTCTTCATATCCGTAGTCCATTCCGATCTCGCCAATGGCTACTACCTTCTTACGCTTCGCATACCTCCGCAGTGTCTCAATATAATCTTCAGGAAGATTCGCTGTCTCATTAGGGTAAATACCAACAGATGCATATACCATGTCATATTTCTCTGCCATCTCGCAGGAACGGAGACTTGAAGGAAGTTCTGAGCCTGAGTTCATGATCACCACAACACCTGCTGCCTGCTGCTCTTCCAGCACCTGATCCAGTCTGTCTGCAAAGCAGGGATCGTCCATATGACAGTGAGTATCAATGATTCCTTTTAACATAATTTCCTCCATAATCGGATAATCATTCTCTAATTCCTTATTTATCATAGCAAAATTGTAGGTACTTTCAACACTTATTTAATTATGGTAATATAATAGAAAATACATTGTCCAAAATCAGAATAGAACATAAAGAATCAGATGGGAGACTTCAAATATGAAACTGGCTGTTTACTTCCCCGGCGTCGGCTACCACTGCGATAAACCTCTTCTCTATTATGCCAGAAAAGTTGCTGCCGCCTGCGGCTATGAACAGCATATTAGCTTATCTTATACAACACAGATCCGGGATCTCCTCGGAAATCCTGCCAATATGAAAGCTGCTTTTCTAGAGCTGTATGAGCAGGCGGAGAGTGCACTTGACAAGACAGCGGCTTTCTCACTGCAGTCAGACGGGGATGCCTGCTGTGACGAAATCCTCTTTGTCTCAAAGAGTGTTGGTACTGCCATCGCTGCCCGTTATACCAGCGAGCATAACATCCCCTGCCGGCATATCCTGTATACGCCGCTTGCAGAAACCTTTGCTTTTCATCCCCGGAACGGAATCGCCTTTACAGGAACTGCCGATCCCTGGATTACCACTTCAGTGATCCGGCAGCAATGCCAGGAACATCAGATACCGTTTTTTCTCTATGAAAATGCAAACCACTCACTGGAAACTGGTGATGTGTTCCGGAATCTGGACATCATGAAAGAAGTTATGCAGAAAACAGAAAAATTTATTAGAAAAGGAATTGGAAATCACTTATGACAAACCAGGATGAACGTTTAAAAGGAAATGAAAAAATAGAAACTGCTATTGCTGCTCTTCAGCAGGAGCCCAATGATGAGCTGCTGGCACACACGCTGACTGTCATCAGACGGCGAATGAAGGAACAGGGGCAGTTTATCCTGGCAGTTGAACCTGCCGCTGCCGGAACCCAGATCAATGTACAGGCTGTAAAAGCTCCGGACGGCACCACCTGGTGGGCCGCCTTCACCAGCTTCGACGAGGAATTAATAGGAAGTGGAAGTGTCATGTCCACCTTTCTCACAGATATCCGACAGTTGTTTGAAGCAGCCCTGAAAACAGAAGAAATCAAAGGAGTTATCCTGAATCCCTGGAACCGCACCCTGATGCTGGATAAGAGCCTGATTAGGATTATTTTGGGGTGAGGGCAGATCAATATGCTCTGAGTCCTTCCGTGATCTGCTTAAAAAATTCTGCGCTCCAGACATTCAAAACAGAGGTATCATGAATAAATGGTTCTACATCCTGTTTTGCCTGAACAAAATCAATAGAGTCAAATCTGTCATAAAGCATTTGCTTAAGCTCTGGCAAGGTACATTCTTCATCTGATGTAATGAATCCAGACTGAAGCAATCGTTCCCGAAGATGCTTCTGGTTAACTGCAGTCCCTCTTGAAAGATAAAAAACATAGTCATAAAGATCCCTGCCTTTAATTCGACTTTGCCATGCTCTGCAAAGTACAGCATGAATTTTCCCGGCAAATAAAGAAGGCATATCATACATATTTACTTCATAAGGAGACGGCAGCAACCGGTACTTGTGTTCAAAGGTCGCATATGCAGGTGGATTTACATCAACTTCAAACTTAATTTTAACCGCTTCGCTTCTGGCCACACTGCCTGCTGCCTGTTCGTCCGCATAAAACAGCAAAAGATGCTCCTTTGTATTCCCTTTCAAAAACGCAGATCGGATATTACTTTCTATCGTCTTCTCCTTTTCCGTAATAGTAACGTTCAGCCCAAAGGCTTTTACTTCCTTTTCGAGCACAGGGAAATAAGATGTAAGGTCAAAAGAAGGATCCGCTGTTTCCAGAGAAAAATCCAGATCCTCCGAAAAACGATCAAGTCCATAAAATATCCTCAGTGCCGTGCCACCATAAAAAGCTGCCTTTTGGAAGAAACCCGCCCTTGACAGACCACACAGAACGATTTCCTGCATAATCTCTTTCATCGCATTTTTCTGATCATAGATATTTCCCACATTATAGTTTTTTAACATTTGTTCTATGACTTCACTCATCTTTTATCCTTTCCAAAAGTGTTATGAGTTTCTTTATATTAGTAGAATGATATCTGTCTGAGAGAAAAACAATCTTTTCTATCTCCAGTTTCAAAAGTTCAGTTTCTTCAATCCTCAGGTCATCAAATAGTAATTCAGCCAGTAACTTTATGTTTTTTGCCGGTGGCATAGTATATAGCTGATCGCAGAGCGCTTTTTCCGGTTCTGCAATCCGGTAAAAATAACTACCTTCCTGTATTAGCCGGATATTCAAGGGAAAAGCAGCCGATGGCACATCCCGATAGGTAAATGTTCCAAAAGCGGTTTCATATTTTTTCTTTTTCTTTTTTTCAAAAGTAGCACTCGTAATTGTATATACTGCCTCTGGTATCATTCCGTAAAATCCCAATGCATATTCAAAAGAAATATATGATGGTCCATAAATACTTCCAGCCAGCAGATGTCCCGGTACATTTTTATCCGTTTCATATAATCCTCTGGCAATCTGAAAATATTTCCCCTGCTTCACCATACGGGAAAGTTTTGTTTTCGGATTTGCATATGATTGCAGTTCTTCCAGAATCATATCTGTTGTTTTTATCATATTTTCACCTCACAGTATCATTTTACGATACTATGAGGTGAAAATCAAGCATTTTTATATTTTGTTTTAGTGTGAACCATTCCTGATTTATTTTTCTGATATTGAAATAAAGGAAGTGGAAGTGTCATGTCCACCTTCCCATTTCTTTGCCCTTCTGTACTCTGAAGGGGTTAAGGAATACACCTGCTTAAATGATCTGCAGAAATAATCTTTATTACTGAAGCCCGTATCTATTGAAATAGCACTTACCTTCTTTTCTGTATTATTAAGAAGTAATGCTGCTTCCTTTAGCCTGTAGCATATCAGATAGTTGACCGGAGATGTATTCAGCACATTCCGAAATAAATTCAGGGCAGTACTGGTACTCACATTACCAGCTTTAGCAATATCTGAAAGGGAAATTCTTTCCGTATAATTCAGGTGAATGAACTGCATCATCATTTGTAATCGTGCAAGTGATGATGAATTCATACTTTGAATTTTCGGGCAGCAGACAATATTTGACGTTATGAGTTCCCATATCTTTTGTATCTGAACAGATATCTGAAGTTCATTTATTTCACATCTGCTGAGCTGTATAAGCCTTTGCATCTCAGACAGTATTTCTTCCTGCCACTCCTGTGAAGAAGAAAAAATATGATAATCCAGAGATGCGTTCAGAAAGGGTAACACAAATTTCTGATAGATCAGGCTTTCTGTCGGAGCAATCAGAGATGGAAGAAAGAGAAAATTAGGAATTGCAGCGTTGTTTTCGGAATGCATTTTATGAAGAACCCTGGAATTGATAAAAATTCCCTGTCCCTTAGACAAATCAAAATTCTTTTCTCCTATATGAAAGTGAACCATACCAGCTTCAATATATACAAATTCAAATTCAGCATGCCAATGCCAGTCAATACAGTTAAAATCAAAATCGCTCATATTTTCATCATAAAATCTGAATGGAAAAAGATGAGTTCCATGTATAGCAGTTTCCATCAATGTATCATCAGTTTTTATGCTTACAAGCTTTTTCTTTTCTATCTGTGACATGACAGCCTCCGCACAACCCGTTTTATGATATTCTACAGTATATTGACGAAATAATACAGTGAAAAAGAAGTGAAAATATTATATAGTACTATTTAATGGTGCTGAATAGATAAATACAGCAAAGAGATCCGAGGAGAAAAATCAATGAAGAATTATAAAAAGACAAAATTAGCGTGTTATTTAGGATTTATCACACAGGCAGTTGCTGCAAATTTTGCACCCTTACTATTTCTGAAATTTCATACAGATTACAACATTTCACTTGGAAACATTGCCCTGATATCAACCTTCTTTTTCTTTACCCAGCTTTTGGTAGATTTATTCTGTGCCAGGTACGTAGACAGAATTGGATACAGAGTATGTATTGTTGCTTCTGAAGTATGTTCGGCTGCAGGACTCATTGGTCTGGCATTTTTACCGGAAATACTCCCTTCTCCATTTATCGGTATTATTATAAGCGTAATCTTATATGCAATCGGAAGCGGCCTGATCGAGGTTTTAGGAAGTCCCATTGTGGAGGCATGTCCATTCGAAAACAAGGAGGCTACTATGAGTCTTCTACATTCCTTTTACTGCTGGGGAGCAGTTGGAACCATACTTGTTTCGACAGTTTTCTTTCTGCTGTTTGGAATTGACAGTTGGAAATGGCTTGCTGTTATTTTTGCGCTGATCCCTGCTGTTAATATTTACAATTTTGCAACCTGCCCGATTGAATCCTTAGTAGAGGAAGGGCAGGGAATGGGCATCAGAGATTTATTTTCAAAACCCATGTTCCTGATTGCCATTGTGATGATGGTCTGCTCTGGGGCGTCCGAGCTTGCCATGGCACAATGGGCATCTGCATACGCAGAATCAGCACTCGGCCTCTCAAAGACAGTTGGAGATCTTGCCGGTCCTTGTATGTTTGCTGTGACAATGGGAATTTCGCGAGTGCTGTTTGGAAAAGCCTGTGACAAAATGAACCTGGACAGATTTATGATTGGTTCCGGTATCTTATGCTTTATCTGTTATGTATTAGCATCTTTTTCGGAAAATCCGATGATCGGACTTGCAGGATGTATTGTATGTGGATTTTCTGTAGGAATCATGTGGCCGGGAACAATCAGCATCTCTTCAAAGGCATTTCCAACAGGTGGAACTGCAATGTTTGCACTTTTAGCAATGGCAGGTGATCTTGGCGGAAGCATAGGTCCTGCCATTGTGGGAAAGGTTGCAGACATATTTGGAGGCAGTATTCATGTGGGCATGCGCGTTGGGCTCCTGTTCCCAGTTATATTATGTATTATGTTAATTTTATTCAATATTCTGAAACACAACGCGGATATAATGGTCTCATAAATTAAGACACTTTTTCGTACAGTTTTTAATGAATCTGATATACTTAAATCAATACGAAAGAAAGGATTCACAACATGTCCAGACAAAGAAGAAATTTCAGTGCCCAATTTAAATCAGACCTTGTAATCGAACTGCTTAAGGGGGAAAAAGATCTTAATACCCTTGCAGTCGAAAATAATATCCAGCCCAATCTTCTCTGCAACTGGAAAAAGGAATTTCTCAGCAATGCCTCTGTTGTATCCGATGACAAGCGAAAAGATAACATCAAAGAAAAGCTTGCCGAAGAACGCAAGGAAAAAGCGGAGTATGCCAAAAAGGTTGATCAGTTAACCATGCAGGTTGACTGGCTCAAAAAAAATCTGAAGAAATTTGTGGCCCTGACTACGAGAGTAAGTTTAGTCCAAAGCCGAGACGACTAAAGAGATACCAACTTCTGTTGGTGCTAAGCTGCTTGATATCAATCGCACAAGCATTTATTATAAAGGTATTCCTGTATCTGACGTAGAACTGGCTTGTAAAGAGATCATCGATCATCTCCATACAGATAATCCGGCTTGGGTGCAAGGCAAATGTCTGCACAATTAAAGTCCAAAGGTTATCATGTAGGACGCCGGAAAACACGGCGTTTCATGAACGAAATGGATATTTACCCTATACTAAGCTGATGTATCGTATTGCTGACTAGATACTAGCTAATGCGGAAGAATCAATTAGGGGTTGCAAAAAACACACAGAGTATCATTTTATGATACTACGAGGTGAAAATCTGGCGTTTTATATGTATTCTTACTGATATTCAACTACATTTCACTGTTCTTCTATCTCCATCATAACACCAAGTTCCCTGTCATCATCCCCACCATATTTACTGGGAATATCTGTTTTTTCTACAACCAATCTGATAACATCTCCCTCTTTATAATTCTTCTCTGTAATATAGTCATTTATATCAATGTATTTTTTCTGAT